>ENA-OQHY01000731-OQHY01000731.1-human-gut-metagenome-genome-assembly--contig:-NODE-731-length-17354-cov-3.568700_pt1 | contig 17354 bp, 21 predicted proteins | sample MGYA00242570_ERZ504733 | MGnify/ENA primary metagenome ERZ504733 (study PRJEB26092, sample SAMD00036219) | human gut metagenome | host: Homo sapiens | study: EMG produced TPA metagenomics assembly of... | reverse complement strand
CAGTTGCAGCAATTGTCATTGTATGGTTTATCTGGAACAAAACAACCTTTGGTAAAAATCTTTATGCTGTCGGAGGAAATCCGGAGGCAGCAGCTGTTTCAGGAATTTCTGTCTTTGCAGTAACACTGGCAGCACGAAGGACAGCGGCCAGAAGATGATGGCGCAGCCCGCATGGATAGTGACCAGCGTGATGGCCAGCTCCATCGTCTCGCCGGAAAGGGCGTAGATGCCCACCAGCTGCCGGAGGAACAGCAGGATCGCTCCGTTGGAAAGCCCCATGGTAATGTAAGCCCACAGCAGCAGCTTGCGGGTGTAGTAAACGGTCTGCTCGTGGTCGCCGGCACCGATGCAGCGCCCCACTACCGTGATCATGGCCAGACTGATGGCCTTGCCCGGGATGACGCCCATGCCGTCCAGATTGTTGGCCACCGCGTTGGCTGCGATCTGCACCGTGCCGAAGGTGGAGATCATGCTCACCACCAGAATGCGCCCGGCCTCGAACAGGCTGTTTTCAAAGGCCGAGGGGATACCGATCCCCAGAATGCGCTTTGCCATGCCGCCGTCCAGCCGCAGGGTCTTGGGCACGGTAAGCACCGCATCCTCCCGGTAGCACTTGCGCAGGATCAGCGCCGCAGCCACCACGCGGGACACCACGCTGGGCCATGCTACGCCATCCACGCCCATTTTAAAGCCGAAGATGCACACCGCGTTGCCCACGATGTTGATGATGTTCATCAGAAAGCTGATCTGCATGGAGATCTTGGAGTTGCCGATGCTGCGGAACAGTGCCGCACCGCCGTTGTACAGCGCCAGAAACGGGTAGCTGAGGGCGATGATCTGCAAATACTTCACGCCCGCGTCCAGCACGTCGGTATCAATAGAGCCGTAGAACAGCCGGATCATCGGGCGGGCCAGCACAAAGCATACCGCGCCGATCACCACACCGGACAAGCCGCTGAGCAGCAGCAGCTGACCGGCGCTTTTGTCGGCATTCCCGCGCTCTTTTGCGCCCAGATACTGGCTTACCACCACCGCGCCGCCGGTAGCCAGCGCCGCAAACAGCACGATGATAAGGTTATTGATCATATCCACCAGACTGACGCCGGAGATGGCCGCCTCGCCGCAGCGGGACACCATCATGGTGTCGGCCATGCCCACCGTCACTTCCAGCAGCTGCTCCACCAGCAGCGGAATGGCCAGTACCAGCAGTTCCTTCTGGCTGAACAGCGGCTCCCGCCCGCCGGTCAGGCTGTTTTTTTCATTGCCATGCAGTAGCTTTGTCATTCGTTTCTCCCCTCCCGGCACCGGGCGCTTTTCCGGTACGCCGCCGCTGCCCGGCGCGTGCATTCTTCCGGTTGCAGCAGATGTGTCCATCTTAACACACCACCGGCTGCTTGTAAAGCGGTGCAGGCTACATCCCGCGAAAAACCGCTTTCCGAATAAAGGCTTCCCCCAAAGGGTGAAGGCTTTTGCTCCGGACAGGCTGCAAAAGTTGATTCCATTGCCTGCCGGTTTTATAAAGGTGTCCCTGTGCGGTTTTCCGACTGCCATTCTGTTTTATGCTTGTTCGTCAGTTTGCCGGGAACTTTCCATAAAATTTGTGCGTTTCTACAAAAATGCGATTTCCCGCGTATTTTTGGGGAGAAATTTTAAAAAACCTCTTGCAATTTCTGTTCCAAAGTGGTATGTTGTATCCAACAAAAGTGAAACTTGGATACATCTTCACTTTGGAGCGGCAAATTCGGCTCCGCACACGCTTTTGTTTTTAACCTTGCTATTTTCTTCATTTACCTTCTTATCATTTACCCTGCCTGTCCCTCAAGGGACGAGAAAAGCGATGACCCCCCTGCACGGGTCGTCGCTTTTTCTTTTGCCCGCAGGGGGCAGAGTACAAGCCGCAAAAGCACTGCTCTACAAGATGACGTGCCGCAACTGCTTTTCCCTGTCCCGCCCCAAAAAGTTTGTTTGAATAAACATCCCTGCTTTTTCTTGACATCTCTTTGTATGCGTGTTATCTTAATTTCCGTCAATTAGCTTACCCTAACCATCTGAGGGGCTTTGCCCCGCAGGTTTTTCTTTGCGCGCAATGTTAGGTTTAGCTAACTATATGGCAGTGCTTTTCTGTCATTGTGATGAAAGGAGCATTTTTCATGAGAACAAAGAAATTTCTTTCCCTGCTGCTCTCAGCGGCTATGGCGTTCAGCCTGCTGACTGCTACCGCCTTTGCAGCAGCCCCTGCCGAGGAGGAAAACAGCTTTTTCGATTTTCTGCTGGGCAAGAAGTACACCTATCTTTATGCTGCCCTGACTTGGGACGAGTACTGGGCAAACGAGAAGGTCTATGCTGCCGGGAGCACTGCCTCCTCTGCACAGCTGGACAGCCACGAGGAGCAGGACCTTGGCGCGTTTGACGCGGTCTCCCGCGCAACCGTCAACCATGGTCTGCACCGCGGCAGCTTCCAGAGCACTGCTGTCATCTACGCCAAGGACGGCAGCAGCTACACCGTTTCTCACTGGTCGGACGATGGCAAGACCATCTATCTGGCCGATGGCACCACCGTGGGCTGGAACCGCGGCACCATTACCAAGGCCGATGGCTCCACCGTGCAGATGGACCACTACGAGGTGCTGGGCACCAAGTATGTGCCGGTGCGCGTAGCCACCAGCGACCTTGCAGATTTCTGCTCCAAGTACACCGTCGTGGAAAACGGCGGTCAGCTGGTGGGCGGCTACTCTGAAAAGAACCTGACCGCCTACACCCTGACCGCTGCGGTGGATCAAAACACCAATGGCCTGAAGTACGCAACCAAGAGCGGCGACGGCTACACCTTCTCTGCCGCGCACACCGGCACCGGTTCCGGCGTGGCAGAAGCCGCCCAGAAGGCTGCCGAGGGCCTTACCGTGAATCTGCGCAGCGGCAGCGACGTGGGCAGCTTTGGCGAGTTTATCCGTGTGGACCTGAACGGCAACTACGGCGAGCTGGGCTCCCGGATGCAGTCTGTGGTGTGGACCTACTACGGCAACGACAGCACCTACACCCACGCCAAGGCCTCCTACGGCACCAAGTTTGCAGCCGACAACTGGATGCACAAGTCCATGGGCATCCAGCTGGGTCTGAGCGATTCCGCTCGCTGCCAGCTGCCGGAGGGCACTGACGGCACCGGCTACTGGACCATCACCATCCGCGCACTGGGCTACGCTGATACGGTGGTCAAGTTCCAGACCACTGCCGAGAACCTTGCCAAGCACGAGCTGGCAAGCGATGCCGACCGCGCCGCCTGCAGGCTGTGGTCGCCGAAGCACAGAGCAAGGCAAAGGCTGCTTACACCGCCGACAGCTATGCCAATCTGGAGACCGAGCTGGCCGAGAGCGTGGAGCTTTTGAGCCGCGAGACCCTGTATAAGGCCGCTGCACTGGAGCAGGTGACCCACCTGACCGATGCCGTGCAGAACCTGAAAGCTGCCTGATCCGGCAAAAAACAGAACACCCAAAAAGCAAGGTCGCTTTATGCAGGCGGCCTTGCTTTTCCGTGTCAGGAGGAGTTGGAATGAACAAAAAACGATGCAACACACTGCTGCCACTGGTGCAGCTGCTCCCAGCGGTGGCGGCAGCGGCGGCTGTGCTTTTTGCCCTGCCGCGCACTGTGCCGGTGCTGGCTGCCGTGCCGGAAAGGTTGACGGCCGTGGTGGAGCAGCCGGTGGAAGCCGCTTCCGTTGAAGCGGAGGAAGAAGCCCTGCCAAGCTGCCCTATGCCGACGGCGTTTACGTCGGCTCTTCCCGGGGCTACGGCGGTGCCGTCCGGGTGCAGGTGACCATGGAAAACGGCAGCATCACGGAGGTGGAGATTCTGGACGCTTCCCACGAGACAAAGCAGTTTCTGCGGCGCGCCAAGCGGCTTTTGACCACCGTAGTGGATGCCCAGAGCTGGGAGGTGGATGCCGTTTCCGAAGCCACCTACACCAGCCGGGGCATTCTGGGCGCGGTGCAGAACGCCCTGACCGGCGAGGTGGTGAATAATTCCCTGCCGCCGCAGCCGAAGCCTGCCGCACCGCTGGTGGTGGAGGAATTTACAGCACCCTCCACCTACCTTGACGGCATCTACACCGCCGAAGCCATAGGCTTTGAGGGCAAAATTACAGTGCAGGTCACGGTGCAGAGGATAAGATCACCGATATCACTGTTCTGAGCGCCGAGGACGAGGAGGAATATCTCTCCCGGGCAAAGCGGGTCATCCCCGCCATTCTGGAAGGACAAAGTCCCAACGTGGATGCCGTTTCCGGTGCCACCTACTCCTCCAGCGGCATCCTGAACGCCGTCAAGCTGGCATTGGCAAAGGCCGCTGTCGCCCCGGCAGAGGAAGCCGCCCCGGAGCAGGCCGCCCCGGAAGAAGTGGTAGAAGAAGCCGCGCCGTCCGAAGCGGCAGAACCCGAGGAAACGCCGGTCACCGCGCCCACCGTGGAGGTGGTGCAGCCGGAGGAAAAGAGCGCTGTTTCCGCGTGGTTCAAGGAAGTGTGGCAGCAGCTTTTCCCGGCAGAAATACCGGACGATTCTGAACCGGAACCGGCATCTTCTGCGGAGGTGCTGCCGACATCCGAGACGACGCTGCCGCCCGAAGAGACCGAAACCGAACCTGAAACGGAAGGAGCAGCGGAATGAAATACAAGAATTTTCTCCTCCGGGCGGTGAATCTGCTGCTGATTTTGGGGGTACTGTGGCAATACCAGCAGGTGGCATTAGTCCGAGCGGCGGCAGTAAGCCAGCGCAAGCAGGAGATTGCCGAAGTGGAAGCCTACAACGCTTCCGTTTTGCAGGCGCAGAGCGCAGCACAGGCAGAGCAAACCCAGAGCGGCTACCGGGACGGCACCTATGAGGCAGCGCCTTTGGTTTTGGCGATGTCATCCGGGTATCGGTAACCATTCAAAGCGGAAAAATGACCGATATTGCGGTGCTGGACGCTTCCGGTGAGGACAAGCCCTACTATAAACAGGCGCTGCCTTTGCTGGACGAGATGCTGGCAGTGCAGTCTGCCGAGGTGGATACCGTTTCCGGCGCTACCCTTACGGCAGAAGGTCTTATCGGTGCAGTAGAGGATGCACTGGGAAAGGCGGCAGATGATGGAAAAAACACAAGCCAAGCCTTTAACGGCGGCGCAGCAGCGTCAGCGGGACAAAAAGCGCCGTACATGGCTGCGCGCCGGGGTGCAGCTGTTCTTCTTTGTGTCCATGCCGGGCGCATTCGTGGCCGGGTTTTCCGGGGTAAAGCAGCTCTTCCTGCACATCGGTGCGGGCGAGGTGCTCTCGGCAGACAGCTTCACGCTTTCCCTGCTGGGGCTGTGCGGCTTCACGTTGCTGTTCGACCGGTTTTTCTGCGGGTACGCCTGCGCCTTTGGCAGCTTGGGCGATGCCGTCTGGGCATTGTCCGGGCTTGTCCAGAAAAAGCTGTTCCACCGCAAAAAGCAGCTCCGTCTGCCGGAGCGGGCGGTGCTTTGGGGACAGAAGGTCAAATATCTGCTGCTGGCAGGGCTGGTGGCGCTGTATGTAACCCGGCAGGAAAAGCTGCTGACCGGCGCAAGCCCGTGGGAGGTGTTTTCCCGCCTGACGGCACTGCGTCTGCCGCCGGAGGGCTTCGGCGTAGGCATCGCGCTGCTTGTGCTTATTTTGCTGGGCATGGCAGTGCAGCCCCGGTTCTTTTGTCAGTTCCTCTGCCCCATGGGTGCGGTGTTCGCCCTGCTGCCGGTGCTGCCCTTTGCACGGCTGCACCGGCAGAGCGAGGGCTGCATCCCGGGCTGCAATGCCTGCAAGCAGCAGTGCGGTGTGCCTGAAGCTGGAGGAAAGCAGCCTGCGCAGCGGGGAGTGCATCGCCTGTGAAGCCTGCGCGGGCACCTGCCCCAAGCAGAACATCCCACCGGTGGGATTTGGCTCTTTGCAAGCGCCCGTGGCTGTCGGTACTGGCAAAGGCGCTGCTCTTCTTCCTGCTGGGCTGCTGGCTGGCTTCTGCCGGTTTATCTGAAACAAAAAGGGAGGCCGCCGCACACTATCGTGCAGCGCCTCCCTTTTGGCTAAGACGATTTTGAATGCCCTCCGCTATGCTCTGGGCATTTTCAGCGGAAAAGCTATTTATAATTTCGGTACGCCGAGCGTCTGCGGAGCTCCGGCGTTCCATTTTCACGGTAAAGGCTTCTGCTCCAGCAGGTCTGTCATGCTGCGCAGCTGATGCCAAGAGTGGAAAGGTTATGCAGCATCGCGCTGGTAGCCGGGGGCAGAATGCCCAGTGCGCCCAGAAGGATGAGCGCGGAGTTGAAGCTGAGGACGAACCGGTAATTGCTGCCCACCCGCTTTTGCAGGGCGTTGGCAATAGCTTTTAAGGTCACCAGCTCTTCCAGACTGTCGGCACGGATGGTCACATCTGCGATCTCCCGGGCGATGGCGGCACCGGAATGGATGGCGATGCCGATATCTGCCGCCGACAAAGCGGGCGAATCATTGATGCCGTCGCCGATCATCACCACCGTATGTCCTTCGGCTTTGGCGTCACGGACAAAGGCGGCTTTATCCTCCGGCAGCACCTCCGCAAAGCAGCGGTCTACCCCTACCTGTGCCGCAATGGCGCGGGCGGTTCGGTCGCTGTCGCCGGTCATCATGACCGTCTGGGCAATGCCCAGCTTCCGGAGCTTATGCAGCACCTGTGCCGCCTCCGGGCGCAGGGGGTCTGCGATGCAGATGACCCCCGCCAGCACCCCGGAAGCAGCCAGATACAGGTGGGAATACTGGGGGTCCAGCGCATCGAATTTTGCCTGTTCCCCTGCCGGGATGGTGCAGCCCTCGTCCTCAAAAATGAAGTGGGCGCTGCCAATGACCACCCGCGTGCCGCCCACCCGGCTGGCAATGCCGTGCGCCACGATATACTCCACCTCGGAGTGCATCTCCTCGTGGGAGATGCCCCGCTCCTTGGCGGCGCGGACGACAGCGTTTGCCATGGAATGGGGGAAATGCTCTTCCAGACAGGCCGCAAGCTGCAATACCTCCTGCTCCCCGCAGCCGGAGAAGGGCACCACCTGCACCACCTGCGGAGTGGCGTGGGTGAGGGTGCCGGTCTTATCGAACACGATGGTGTCCGCCTTTGCCAGCGCTTCCAGATACTTGCCGCCCTTTACGGTGATGTGGTATTCCCCGCACTCCCGCATGGCAGAGAGCACCGCCAGCGGCATGGAAAGCTTCAGCGCACAGGAGAAATCCACCATCAAAATGGAGATGGCGCGGGTGACGTTGCGGGTAAAGGCGTAGGTAGCCACCGTACCGGCAAGGCACCACGCACCAGACGGTCGGCCAGCTGCAAAGCCCGGTTCTCGGTGCCGGACTTGAGCTTTTCCGATTCCTCGATCATCGCCACGATCTTATCGTAGCGGTTGGCACCGCCCTCTGCCTTGGCCACAAGGACGCATTCGCCCTCTTCCACCACTGTTCCTGCGTAGACAGTGGCACCGGTGGTCTTGCGTACCGGCATAGATTCTCCGGTCAGGGCGGCCTGATTCACCATGGCTTCGCCTCCAGCACCGTGCCGTCCAGCGGGATCATGTTGCCGGAGCGCACTACTACCTCATCCCCGGCGTGAATGCGGGTCAACGGAACCAGCACCTCGCCCTGCAGGGTGCGCACCCAGACCTTATCCACGTTCAGCGCCATGCTGCGGGCAAGATCGTCCAAACTCTTTTTCCGCGTCCACTCCTCCAGCAGGCTGCCCACCGTCAGCAGGAACATCACCGAGCCTGCGGTGCTGTAATCGCCCCGCAGGAGGGAGGCTGTGATGCTGAGCGCATCCAGCACCTCTACTTCCAGCTTGCGGTGCAGCAGGCAGCGGATTCCCTTCCAGACAAAGGCGATGGAGCGCCACACCGTATAGGCCGCCGCGATGGGCGCAGGCAGGAACACATTGCGGAACATCCGGCCTGCCACAAGGCCGACCATCTTTTCCTGATATTCCTGATTGATCTTCCGACTGTCATGGGAGGTGACCAGCACCTCTAATTCTTCGTTGTCAAAGCGGTAGGCCGCCAGCAGGGCGGCGGCGTCCTTCCGGCTGCCCCGGTAGGTCAGCACCACATCTCCGGTGCGCTCGTAGACGGTGGCTTTCTGGATAATGTCCTGCCCGTTCAGGTAGGCTTCCAGCACATCTGCCCGGTGCAGCGTCATTCGCACGGCGCAGACGTGCACCCGCATCCGTCCCCTGCCTTCATGTAAGATCGTACATTTCATTGCTTTTCTTTCCCCTCTGTGTAAAAAAGAGCCGCCCAAGGGCGGCTCCGCTGCGCTATATCACTGTGCAGTCTGCTCTGCGGGCTGCTCTTCTTCAGCCGTATCCTCGATGACCTCCTGTGCAGCCTCGGCGGCGCGGCTCTCGTTGATGGCCTTTGCATCGGCAAGGATGTCACCGGCCTCCTCCTGCACCTTATTCACAGTCTGCATGGTGCAGTCCTTCATCCGCAGCACCGCTGCGGTGGTCTGGGTGTAGACCTTTTTGGCGTCCTTGCTGGACAGCACCTTGAAACCGGCAGAGCCGAACACCACACCGCCCAAAAACAGTGCAAGCTTTTTTGTATCAAACATATTTACCCCTCGTTTCTGTATTTCCCATCTGTGTACCCGCGCCCGGAGCGGGGCGGGCTCTTTATTTTTATATTTTAGCACGCTTTCGGGCGTTTTCAATATTTTCCGACGATGTTAGGTAGTATTAACATTGTTAGCAAAAGTTTGCGCAGCAAAAAAAACAGGGCACTCCCCCGGAAGGAGTGCCCTGTTTGATGCATCTGTTATGCAAGGTGGAACAGATCGATCAGCACGACCATAGCAAGGCCATAGTAGACCACGACCGCCACCAGATCGTTGATCGTGGTGATCAGCGGGCCGGAAGCAACAGCCGGGTCGATATGGATCTTGTGGAACAGCATCGGGATCAGCGTGCCCACCAGACTGGAAATGACCATGGACACGATCAGCGACAGCCCGACGCAGCCGGACAGCAAAAAGGCCGAGGTCCAGACATAGCCCTTGAAAAAGTGGATGTAGCAGCCCAGAAAGCCCAAGGCCATCACGGCCAGAATGGCACCGTTCAAAAGACCCACGCGGGTCTCCTTCCAGAGCAGCTGCAGCTTTTTGGAAAGGGTCAGGTTTTCGTCCACCAGCACACGGATGGTCACCGCCAGCGACTGGGTACCGACGTTACCGGCCATATCCAGCACCATGGACTGGAAGCAGATGACCACCGGCAGCACCGCTACCACCGATTCAAACGCGCCGACGACCGAGGAGACCAGCATCCCGAGGAACAGCAGCGCGATCAGCCACGGGAGACGCTTTTTCACGCTTTCAAATACGTTTTCGTTCAGATCCTCCTCGCCGGTCAGACCGCCCAGCTTTGCGTAATCATCGCCCATCTCATCATCGACCAGCTCGACCACATCGGACGAGGTGATGATGCCCACCAGCTTACCGGCATCGTTCAGCACCGGCAGGCTGCGCTCCGCGTAGTCCACGATACGGTCGATACAATCGCTGACCTGCTCCCGGTCTGTGACATAGGGATAGGAGCGGACGATCAGGCTTTCCAAGCTTTCCTCTGCCCGGGCAATGATGAGGTCTTTCAGGTCGATGGCGCCGTAGAAGTGCTCGTTTTTATCCACCACATACAGGGTGGAGATGTTGTCGTTTTCTCCGGCCTGTTTTACCAGCTCGCTCATCGCCTGCCGGATGGTCATATCGTTTTTGATGGAGATGTAGTTGGTGGTCATCCTGCTGCCGATCTCATCCTCGTCATAGGAGAGCAGCATCTTCACATCTTCCACCGAGTCCTTGTCCAGCTTGTTGACGATCTCGTTTTTATCGGTATCGTCAAGATCCTCCAGTGCGTCCACCGCATCGTCCGAGTCCATGTTGGAAATGACCTTGGCGGCCTCGTGGCTGGGCAGCTCCTTCAGGTACGGCTCGGCATCGTCCAGATAGGTAAAGATCTCGCAACGGTATCCACGCCCAGAATGGAATAGAGCGACTGGCGTTCGGCGGGGGTCAGCGCCTCCAACGCATCCGCCAGATCTTTTTCATGGTAATCAGACAGTTTTTCAGCCAGTTCCGCTTTGGGCAGACCGCTGTGAATGATGCTCAGAATTTCCTGTACATAATTCTTCTGCATGGGTAGTTCCTCCTGATTCCGCGAGCTTGACAAATCAAAATCCATCGCTACGCTTCAAATTTTGCACTTCATCATAGCACATCCGGTATGCGGCGGCAACCCTGCCCGCGTGAATTTTTTGTAAAAATCCGGGCATAAAAATCCCCGCCAAAGCAAAAGGCTCCTTATCCGCAGAGCATAACTTTGGCAGAGAAAACGCCATTCTGATGGGTAAATGTGCTTGCACCGCCGGTCTTTTCTGCAATATGGCGGACAGACTGGATGCCGATCCCGTTTTCCCTTCGCTTGGAAGAGCGGAACACCCCGCTTTTTTCGTGAACTGCGCCGTCAAATGCGTTTTCCACTTCGACCAGAAGAAGCCGCTCGGCATGGACATACGCGGTGATCTCGATCTTCCGCCGGGCGGTGCAGTGCGAAGGCTGGCTTCAAATGCATTTTCCAGAAGATTAGACAGCACCAGACACAGATCGATCTCGTCCACAGGAAGCACCTGTGGTAAGTCGAGTTTGGCACAAAAGGGAACACCCTCACGCTTTGCAAGGGCGCAATAATGGCCGACAACACTGTCCGCTGCACGGTTTTCGCAGAAATTCATATCCAGATCCGGGATCCGGGAGACCGTTTTTGCAAGGTAGGCTTTCAGGCCGTCCAGATCTCCTGTTTCTGCCAGTGCGGAGATCTGATTCAGCTGGTGGCGCATATCGTGCCGCGCCTGCCGGGCTTCTTCAATGGCGGCTTTCAGGCTTTCATAGCGCTGCTGCTGCATGGAAAGCAACTGGTTTTCCTGCTGCAATCTCGCATTCCGGTTAAGGCTGGTTGCCATCAGCAGAAAGATCGCATTGAACATGAACATCAGAAACAAAAGCGCGATGCTCATAACGATGTAGACCTGCAAGACCCGCCCTGTCCGGAGCGTTATCTGGTAGCGCGGGGTTATAAAAAGGTTCAGCAGGATGAACACCAGCGGCAGTACCCAGAACACATACCACGTCTGCGCAAAATTGTCATCCTCCACCATCGCGCGTACTGCGTGGGTGGCGGGATAATAGGCTGCGGCAGTGATCAGCCAGCAGACCGCATTATAAAAGATGCAGGCGCCAAAGCAGAACCACGGCTTGTCCGGCGGCAGCTGCATCCGGATCACGATTGCCGTGCCGACGGCCCGGGACAGGCTGTTCAGGCACGCAAATACCGCGCAGACCGCAAGCGCGATGGTTCCGGATTTCCAGAGAGAGAGCCGCAGCGTTTTGAGATACAGGAAAATTGTCACAATCGTTATGAGCAGCAAGGGGAATGCGGTCGAGAGACCGAAATGATAGCAAAGCAGCCCGCCGCCAAGGCAAAGCCCGAGCAGCAGCGGCACCGCCCCTGCTGCAAGCTTTGCGGGCGGCAGCTTCAGATAGGAACCTACCGGAAAATACGCAAGCAGCAAACCGGGAAACACGACCGTAAGTTCCAGAACCGGGCGCAGAACGTCCTTCAATCCGCACGCCCCCTTTGCAGCAGAAATTCCATAAAGGCCTGCCGGGCAGCTTTCAAAAGCTCCTGACTGACATAGATGCGGCTGCCGTCCGTCATACAGAAGGCGGCAGCCTGAAAATCGGCAGCATTCTCCATATTGATGATCGCGCCACGTCCGCAGACAAAAAAGCGCGGGTCCTTTTTGAGCGGCTCGGTGAACGCTTTGAAGCTCTGGCGCGTAGCAAGCGTTTTGCCGGCAGTGGTGCGGATGTTGATCATGTGGGCGAATGCTCGGCGGATATGATATCACGATAGCGCAAATGGATGTCGCTGCCATCCACCTTCACCGTCAAAACCGGCTCCGGGCGGGGGAGTTTTGCGAGCATTTCATCCAACAGACCGGACAGCTCGGCTTCAGAAAAGGGCTTGACCAGATAATGAAATGCCCGCACCTGAAAGCCCTCGAGTGCGTGGTCTGTCGAGGTGGTGGTAAAAACCAGAAGGCAGTCTGCATCGGTTTTCCGAAGTTCCTTTGCCGCATCCATGCCGCTTAAACCATTCATGTAAATATCCAGAAATGCAGCGGTAAAGCGCTGCTCTTTTTCTGCCGCCAGAAAGGCTTCCCCGCTGTCAAACTCTAAAAGCTCTGCATCTGCGCCGCGCTGACTCAGCTGCCGCACCAAGCGCTCCTTCAGCAGTGTGCGCTCGGTATCAAGGTCATCGACGATTGCGATCCTCATGCTGTATCAGGAAGCCGTTTTACAGCTTCCAACCTCCTTTATAAACTCTTTCATCCTGATTATAGCACAGTTGCCCGGTTATGTCGCAGCCGAAAATGGGATTTCGTGACGGAAAAGGGGCTTTCGTGCTAAATGGCTTGAAAAGACCAGGCCTGTCCGTATACTGAAAGCAGAGAACGCCAACGATGGCGCAAGAGAAAGGAGGCACGCTGTGTACCGAATTGCCGTGCTGACAAGCAGCAGGGCGCAGGAAGCTTTTCTGGCAGAGCAGATCTCGCGGTTCTGCGCCGAACATTGCTTGTTCCCGAAAATGGACTGTTACCACGATCAGGAAAGCTTTTTTGAGGCTGCACGCAACGAGCCGCTGACAAATGCCGTGATTGCCCTGCCGGGGGTCGACGGATTGAATGCAGTAGAGCATCTGCGCGCGCTTTGTCCACAGACACGCATTATCTGGTGCAGCGATCTGGATTTTTCGCTCCATGCCTTCCGGTTGCGTGCAGACTATTTTCTGCTGGAGCCGGTGACCGAAGCCGCCTTGCGGCAGGGATTCCGCATCTGGCTGGATGGAAAAAATCAGGCGGAGCAGCACTGGTCTGACCGCAACGAACACAACAAGGAGAACTGTTTATGAAAAAGAGAAACATCGTCCATTCTGCGTTAAGCCTGTCGCTGACCGCAGCATTGTGCCTTTCCATGGCTGCCTGCGGCGGAACACAGACGCCGGCAGACAGTGCTGCCGCTTCGCAGTCCGCAGCCCCGTCCGCTGCGGTACAGCCCTCTTCAGCGGAACAAGCCTCTGCGGCGCTGCCGGTAAAGGCTCTGAACCCCAAGCAGGTAGAGGAAAACCCTTACATGGCCAAGAGCGATGCAAACATTCATCACGATGGCTACAACACCGACTCGACGGATGAGATCCTGCCGCTTGCCATCTATCCGGAGATCAACGTTTCCTATGAGACGACGAACGCGAACGCTTCGCCCGCCATCTACTTTGACAGCTACGGTCATGCCGTTGTGCCGCTGCTGGGCGGCATCGCCATCCGAGACCTGAACGCCGAAGAGACAAAGACGCTCGGCTATTTCTCCCCCAAACAGCATGACGGCGGCGGTTACGTTATCCAGAGCTCCTATACCTTCCTTGACGAATCCAACCGCATCGTCTGCCCCACGAGCAACAACCATGTGCTGATGCTCCGCGCAACGGATGAAAACGGCAATGTGCTGCCCGAATTTGAGAAGGTGCTGGACATTGATATCAAAGCTGCTGCCGAGGCCGCGCTTGGAAAAGAACTGACGCAGAATCTTCTGTCCGTGGTCTTTGACTATGACGGAAACCTCTGGTTTGCAACGGGAGGCTTCCGCATTTATCCGCAGCGCCAGCAGCAGGGCGTCATCGGCTATATTGCCCGCTCGGCCATTGATGCGATCCTGAACGGCGAGCAGACAGACCTTTCAAAGGCTGTTTTTGTCCACGAACTGACCCCCGGCGAGGGCGCTGAAAACGGCATCGCCGCCTCCAAGGACGGTGCGGTGGTCCTGACCAACCAGAACTGCTATCTTCTGCGCGCAGAAGAAGGCGTAGACGTTGTGTGGTGCACGCCTATGAGAGCGCGGGTGCAAAGGTGAGCGGCGAAGGCGATAAGACCACCGGCGGCGGTCTTGCGTGGGGCGGCGGTTGCTCGCCCACGCTGACACCGAACCTTGTGCTGTTCACGGATAATCAGGACCCTGTAAACCTTCTTGCACTCGATATGAAGACCGGCGAGGTCGTGGCAAGCACCCCGGTGCTGGATGACCTGCCCGAGGGCTATCAGGTAGCCGTTGAGAACTCTGCCATCGTCTATGACGACGGCGAGGGCACCGTCAGCACCATCGTCTGCAACTGGTTCGGTGCGGGCAATGCAGGTCTGGCTGATCCCAACAACGACTCCTCCATCCAGAGCTACGCCAATATTTACGACCAGAACTGGCTCATGAAGGGCAACATCATGATCGCCCCCGGCATCGAGCGTGTGGACACCGTAAAGACCGCAAACGGCTACGAGATGAAGAGCGTCTGGAGCCGGAACGACCTGAGCGACACCTCCATCATGAAGCTTTCCACCGCAACGGGCTATATCTACGGCTATGTGCAGGATGTGACCACCGGGATGTGGCAGTACATCATTCTGGATTTTGAAACTGGCGAGACGGTTTTCACGATGGATGTTTCCAACAAGTACGGCTATAACAACATGGCCATTGGAATGTATGCCGGCAACAGCGGCAATGCGCTCTACTGCCCGACAGGTTATCTGGAACTGCTTCGTTTGCAGGACCGTTTCGTTTATCTGCCCGAAATGCCCTACCGCAAGGTCGATCTTGATCAGGCAGCAAGAAATGTCCTCTCGCAGGAACAGTTTGCGCAGGACGGCGGCGAAGGCACCGTTGCAAGCTGGCGCAACACTGTGACCGTCCGCAACGTACATCCCAACACCACGGTAGCTTTCCGCATGAATAACCTGTCCGGCAGCACCTCCGGTCTGACCCTCTACGCCTATGGCGTGGACGGCAAGCTGGCAAAGGTCGATCCTGCACTGTGGTCGATCACCGACGAGGACGGCAAGGCTGTAACGGAACTTACCGCCGGTACGCTCTATGAGCTGCACGTGACCGTCGCCGATGGCGGCGCTCTTGACCTGAGCGAGACGGAAAAGGAGATCAGGCTCTCCGTTGTACTTGGAAAGTAAATCCGTTCCGGACTGTTGCAAAATAGCTCTCTGAAAAATATACAAGCCCCGGAATCTTTTTCGGAGCCTTTATGGCTCGAAAAATTAAAAGCCTTGCCTGAGCCGTAAATTCCGGCACGATCCAAGAACCAATAAACCAAAAAATCCGAACCCTTCTCCTATCGAGAAAAGGTTCGGATTTTCTATTTCAGTGGCAGTCCTCCTGGTAGACATTCCTACACGTTGCCCCGCCTGCGGCGTTGCAGTGCTGTTCAAGTCCTGTTATCCGCCGTTGCAGCCAAAGGGAAATAGTCATGTAAAACAAAAAGACAGCTTTTGATAGCTGTCTTTTTTGTGGTGCAGGAATGCAATCCAAATCCGAACCACTTCCCTCGGATGCAACTTCTGTCGCTTCTCCAAAGGTCACGGTCTGTGTTCCCTCTTTATAATTGAAGGTTATCAAAACCTTATCGTCATACAGGTAAATCGCATTGATGAAGGTATCCACCAGTGCCTGCCGCTGGTCTTTCAGGCTCATGTCCAGCTTGCGGAACCGCAGCAGCCAGAACCAGATGAACTCCTCCGTGACCTTGGGCTTTGCCAGCTTCTCTTCTGCAATGCGGGCTTCAAGTTCACGCTTGGTTTCTTCGAGCTGCTCCAGCCGCTCCTTGGTGGAACTGGTCAGGATTCCAGTCTGAATCGCATTGAGCATATTCTGGATACCCGATTCCGCATCCCGGAGCTGCTTTTCATAAAGAGGAATGTTGGTGTTCTCCTTGTTTTGCAGTTCCATCACCTTGGCAATGATAGACTCCATGGCGGCATCGTCCTTCACAAGCTGCATGGTCTGGTTGACCACAAGATCTTCCAGCCACTGTTTACGGACAGTTTTCTTCTTGCAGCCCTTGTGCTTTTTGGCAGTAGCGCATTTATAATAGCGGTAGCTTCGCCCGTCCGGCTCGTACCGCTTTCGCCAAACATCAACGCCCCACAGTAGCCGCAGAACAGCTTGGTGGTGAGCAGGGAGTCATCCTCTGCCTTTCTACGGGCAGGGGCTTTCTTGTTTTTCATCCTCAAACAGTTCCAGCGAAATGATGGGCGGGATAGCATCCGGTACGACTACATCCCGGAATTTCAGCTCCCCGATGTAGCGGCGATTGTTCAGCATATGTTCAACGCTGTTATAAGTAAACGCACCGCCCACCGGGTTCTTGATGCCGTTTTCGTTCAGCCAATCACGGATCTCCTTCATAGTGGAGCCTTCATTGTACTTCCTGAACGATTCCAGCACAAAAGGAGAGGTGAGAGGGTCAATATGGAACTTCCGTTCCGAATCCAGCGTATAGCCAAAGGTTCCACAACCACCGTTGCAGCGGCCTTTCAGGATGTTCTCAGTCTGTCCACGCACGACCTTCTCGGCAAGGTCGGCGGAGTAGTATCCGCATAACCTTCCAGCACCGATTCCAAAATGATGCCTTCCGGCCCCTCGGAGATGATCTCGGTGGCAGACATGAGCTTGACACCGTTCTTCTTCAGCTGGGTCTTGTACCGAGCACTGTCGTAGCGGTTTCTGGCAAAGCGGTCCAGTTTCCAGACCAGCACAATGTCAAACAGCTTCTTGTCGCTGTCTTTTATCATCTGCTGGAACTCTGGACGGTTGTCCGTCTTGGCAGAGATGGCACGGTCAATATAGTGCTTGACGATGGTGATGCCATTCTTTTCCGCATAGGCCGTACATTCCCGGATTTGGCCTTCGATGGATTCTTCACGCTGGTTGTCGCTAGAATAGCGGGCATAGATCACGGCGGTCATGGCGGGCACCTTCATTTATACATCATTGAACGGTAATATGTTCAGCAAAGCAATATTTCGTATAATGTATATACCATGCTTTGCAGAAGATGGCAAGTCTTTTATAGTCTTTTTGTAAGAGTTAGCAAAAAGATCCTCTAATGCCCGATAAATATAAAACATAATCATACACCATTATGCTAAACATCCCTAGAGGAATTGTGTCATTTTGAAATGCTGACATTTCCGAGAAGAAGCCCACCATGAAGATCGTGCCTGTGTTCCACGGCAAGACCGGCGGCGGCTACCTGACCCAGTTCTACCCCCATCTTGGCCCTGTGACCTATCAATGTTGTTACATTACACTTTTTCAGTTTTGCAGCAATCTCATTATCAATGATGCTGTCGCATTTTGCATATGGGGTATCCAGTAAAAAATAGTCAAAGTTCTTTTCCAAGACGAATGCCAGT
>ENA-OQHY01000730-OQHY01000730.1-human-gut-metagenome-genome-assembly--contig:-NODE-730-length-17367-cov-3.981148_pt1 | contig 17367 bp, 27 predicted proteins | sample MGYA00242570_ERZ504733 | MGnify/ENA primary metagenome ERZ504733 (study PRJEB26092, sample SAMD00036219) | human gut metagenome | host: Homo sapiens | study: EMG produced TPA metagenomics assembly of... | reverse complement strand
TGGTTCGTCATCCCAGCTTCTGTTTTCGGTGTTGAAATGTGATTTTCTGAGGCACGAGCCTCACCTACCGGATAATACGTCAGATTATGATTGACGCAGATAATCCGCTTCTCATAATTGATGTCTTCCCATCTCAATCCCAACACTTCGCCAATACGACAGCCCGTTCCAAGAAAAACGGTAAAAATCGGCCACCAGTGATAGTAAATCGGGTGCGTGGCAATATATTCCATAAATGCTCTCTGCTGTGGAATTGTCAGTGCATGTCTCACACCGGTTTTCATACCCAAATTTTTCTTTAATTCTGCCATGACTCCATCCGTAGGATTTTTTCTGATAATGTCATCCCTCACAGCCAGTTGAAAAGTTGGATGTAATAACGTATGAACTGTTTCCAATGTGTTAATCTGCAATTCCTGCTTCTCAATCAGGTGATTGTAGAACTGCACTACATCAGAATACTTGATCTCCGCTATATTCCGCTTTCCAAATGTGTCCCGGATAAATCGGTCATACATATAAAGATAATTACTCTTGGTTGTCGGTTTCAGATTGCTTTTGAGACTCATATAACGGTCAAATACAAAATTTACAGTCGCCTTTCCTGCAACGTAAATATCCAGACCGTCCATCTGATTTTTCATAAGCTGTGCTTCTTTTTCCCGAAGTGTTACAAGGTCTTGTGCATAAACATACTTACGCCTTCCGAGTGGATCTGTATAAGTATATACATACCTCTCATCGGAACGTCTCTGTGATTCACCTTTCCGCAAGACTCTGCCTCGCAGATCTTTTCTTGTCTGTGCCATATAAAATCCTCCTTCAAATAAAGGAAGGACTTCATGTTATTCAGGTCTGTTCAATATTTTTTCCAGTCCCTGCAGGACAACTTCTGTCACAGTCATTTTGTGTTTTCCGGCATAATCACAAATACGCTTATACATAGAATCTTCCACCCGGATACTCAATACTTCTTTTTTACATTGTCCGACTTTGGTCTTCCTGTCTTCGCCATATCTGTTCTTATTCCTCCACACCCTCATTATAATTTTCGTATGACAAAAAGTCAATCCCTGTTTTTCGTCCTTCCACAATTTTTCTTCCCTACGCAATCCGGAATGTCTCCAGATACTTTTCAAATATCTCACAGTTTACAAGAGCAACTTTGTCAATCTTATACACTGCTTTGGCCTCTTTCGCCAGCTCCTGGAATTTTGTCAGTCCAATGCTGTAAAGCTCTGCTCCTTCCTGATAGCGGACAAATTTCTTTGCTATTTTCTTTGTTTTCTCTACATCTTTACGTGCATATCCCATACACGACACCTCCTTTTTTTGCATGAAAAAAGCAGCTAACCTATTTTTCATAGACTAACTGCTCGTGTTAAATTCCATATTCAGTTTTATTCTACAAATCCGACAGTGAAATTCGGTCGTATGCGCCATTTTTCTTATCTTCCGGATGTGGCTCCAGTCCAATAATCGTAATATCCTTCTGATCCGGACCGTAAACCCAGTACATTCTCATTGCACCACTGGTTTTATTTTCCAGATAAGATTGCCACACTTTCATTCCATAACGTCTGGATAATGGCTCTATTTCATGGGTTTGAAGACTCGGATAACCCGGATCAGCTGACAACAGCTTCAAAGCCTTTCCCCATTTTTTATACAACTGTTCTTCCTTCTTTTTTATATTACCGGAACGATATTTCTCCTGCAGATCTAACCAAAGTTCCTGCATTTCAGGAATTCCCATTCGTATATTAAAATTCATCTCTCATTCCTTTTAAAAATCTGACAGGTCAATAGCCGGGAAAACATCGCCTCTTTTAAAATTGCTTACTGCACGATCCATATCTGCCAGAGTTCTGGCTGAAATGCTCTCTGGCACTGCCAGTTCCCGAGGTTCCAGAATAATGCAACCATTTCCGTATTCTTTTACATTATAATACTGATAAGCAGCTCCTCTGAGCGTAATTCTTTTTTTGTTATCCAGATGGGCAACATAATCTTTCATTGCTTCCATTATCAACACCTCCTACGCAAGCATTTGTGTGGGAAATCCCACCTCTTGTTATTATAATACGCTTTTCTATATTTTCTGTCAATCCAATTTTGTTTATTCCCACACACTTCAGAATATTCATGCCCCGGCAGACGGCAGGTGGCAGATAAGGTATCTATAAAACTTTGTACTTACTTTAATGATTCTGCCACCCATCACTCTTTTAACCGAATACTGTTTTCCTGCTTTTCATTTATCAGATACTCCAGCTCATTCTTCATCCGACTTCGCACATCACGCATTGTTCGCCCGGATATTCCCTGCTCCTTTGCCTTTTTGTCTAATTCTCTAATTGAAATTTCTTTTTTATCGGCAAGCAGTTCCCTGATTAGCTTTGCCCCTCGCTCCAGCTTTGTTTCTGTTGCTTTTCCTTCTTTTCCATCTAACAAGTCATCTGCGGAAATCTCATAGGCTCCTACCCAGCGGAAGCCTTCTTCGTCTCCCAATTTAAACGCCATTGTCTCTCCTGGTGGTGCAAGAGAACTTTTTTCATGAATCAATACCCTCGTGGTTGGATCTTTTCTTACTTTCCCGATGAAAATCAGGCTTCGCACTGCTGCCATAATATCAATAGAGCCAAGTCCACGATAAGTACTCTGTGTCCCGGAAGACTTATTCAGATGTCCGATCAGCACAATGGCGCATCCGGTCTTCTCTGCAATCATTCCCAGTTTTCGGAATACTGGACGCACTTCATTTGCCCGGTTCATATCCACATCTGCTCCAATAAATGCCTGTACTGGATCAATAATTACAAGTCTCACCTGATTCTGTCTGACAGCTTTTTCAATTCGATCATCGGATAAGGTTAATGCTTCTTCCGTATCATCAATTACCATAACCCGGCTCAAATCTGCTCCTGCCTCCACCAGTCTAGGCTTGATAGTATCACCCATGCCATCCTCTGCTGTCTGATAAATTACATTGAACGGCTCAATATCTTCCATGTTGGGAAACAACTTTCGATTGGTACAGGCTGCCGTCAGCATCATTGCAAAATAAGTTTTTCCCTCTCCCGGATTACCCTGAATGATTGTCAGTTTTCCAAATGGAATATAAGGAAACCACAACCACTCCACACTGGTCTGCTCAATATCTTCATAACATAACATCGGCACCAGTTCTTCTGCTTCTGGTACTTTAATTGTGATTGTTTCTGCGATTGCTTTCTTTCTGTCAGCATTTTTATCACAGAGGATTTCATTCCAATCTTTTCGTGACGGTTTCAGACGAATTACACTGTATCCTTCTGAGATTTCCCCTGCCAGTTTCTCACAGGCTTCATTCCCTGCCTGGTCATTATCCAGGCACAGAAAAACAGAAGTAATCTGAGTTCGTTCAGAAAGAAAAGTCATCAGTGCCATACTGGATACACCGCCCAGACTCAGGTAGCTTCGTTTCTTCCAGTCTTTTGGAAATAATTGGATAAAAGAAAGCAGGTCAATGGCTGCTTCAAACACAAACAACTGATTATCCGTTCCTCTGTAACAAAATCCCAAAGATTTATCAGAACCGGCTACATCTCCACGATATTTCATTTCACCAGTTCCACGACAATGTGCATATTTTGGAATGCCATCTGCATCTCTGCCGACAAATATAACATTATGATGTTTCTTTTCTTCGTAAATATCTCCTCTGGTAATCCATTCCATCACCAGATTTTTCTCAAGCTCTCTGCTTTCTGTCAGATACTTTACAATCATTTCATTATCTTCATTTTTCTCTGGTAATCGGAAGTCTTTGGACGGGGCGGGGCAGGACTTCTGCCTGCCTTCGCCTTCTTCCCCAATCAGCATTTTCACTGCTTCCTGGAATGTTGCATAATAAAATTCCATCACAAAATCTACCGGATAACCTCCCTTACTCTGACTATGCCGATACCATCGGTTTTCGGATACCGTTACACTGTCATGCTTTTTCCAACGATATTCTCTGCCACTTTTCACCAACTGTTCTCCCTGTGCCTTCAGAAAAGAAACAAGATCAGTCTGGTTAGCTCTTGCAATCTGTTCTTCTGTATACTGCATTTTCATCATCCTTTCCTGTCTGTCCTGCTGGCAGGCTGTTATAAACTCATCTCATGGTTCCGTTTTTTCTTCACTAACTGTTGTTTTGCATCACGTTCTGCACATTCTTTCTTCTTCTCATCCAATTTTCTCAGAAGAGAAGTCTTCTTTTCTGATTTCTGCTCCTGTTGATTCACCGGCTGTTGCTCTGCTTTACCGCTTTCTTCAAAAATATCTTCCGTCTGAACTGCGTGAAATGCCGGGAACTTTGTCTGCTTCTCAGTTTTTTCTTCTGATTGCCCGGAAGTATCTGCTTCTGCCATTTCCCGGTCACGTCTAGCAATATCCGCACAACTCTGTACCTTTTTTACAAACGCAAGTTCCTCCTTATACGCTGATTATCTGCTTTCAGTTCTTCAATCACCGCCCGGAGTTCTTCTTTCTCACGTTTCCATCTGGCAGTTGGCACTTTTCCATTTTTGTCCAGGTGTTGTTTTAATTCCCGTTCGCATTTACGGTAATAATTGATTTCCTTTTTGTGCTGCTGATAATATTTATCCCGTTTTTTCTGAAAAAAGAAATGGTTGTACTCATCAATCAATGGCTGGTTTGTCTTTATTACCTCTGCCATCTTTTCCAGATTTTCCAATTTCTTTAATTGCTCTCGCTTTTCAGAAATTTCCCTTTTACTGACAGAAACAACACCGTTCAGTTCATCAATCCGTTCCTGCAAGTCATCCATCGTCTCTATCTGATGTGTCTGAAGATAACTAATGGACTTTGCAAACTCCTGTAAGTTGGAGAGATTCTTCCCTTTTCGTTTCATCTCCGCATAGAAATTTGGAAGCGGCGGTCTGTCCTGCGTCTTTTTATCATAATAATCCTGCAAACTCTCCAGCAGTGTCGGGTTCTGTCTGCGATCCAGCTCTGCTTTCATTTCTTCATAAACTGTCTTCATCCACTGAATGGATTCTTTCAGAGAAATAAACATCTGATTGAACTGTCGAATAGCTCTGTTCAGTCTCCGATGATTGTTTTAATCCCCTTTTTCTCCATCGCCCGAACTTCATATCCCTCATGGATGGTCGGGATCAGGTCAATTCCCTGCTCTTTGTAAGAACGATGATCTATTCTGGCTGCCATGTGGCACTCCCGGAATTTTTCATTTACTTTCTCCGTCCACGCTCTTCTCCATTCCTTTAAAAGCTCCGGATCATTCCACCCGGTAGTGGAAACAGCATTGAACATATCCTTCCCTTTAGCATCTTTTATCCGGTTTCCGTCTTCATCCAGAACATATTCCCGTTTCTGCTTGTTTCCCCAGCTTCCTTTTTCTGTAAAAGGACGGATTGGAGCAAGTACATGAAAATGTGGATTGTCTGGTTCATCCTCATTCTTTGATTTTCCCTCGTGAACTGCCAGATCTACAATCATGCCACGTGCTACAAACTGTTCCCTGCAAAACGCTCTCGCCAGTTCTATATTTTCATCCAGTGTCAGCTCATTTTGTAAAGCAATATCAAAAGAATAAGCTAACTGTGCCCGTTTACTTTTCTCTACCTTCTCTACCTCATTCCAGAGCGTTTCCCGGCCAGACAGACGTTCCGGCACATATTCTGGTGTCAGTATTTCTGTGAAAACCACTCCAGACTTTTTTGTGTAGTCATGTGTCTGTCCATAATAATCGTTATAAAGCTTCTGCCCCGAAATATAAGCTGCGGAATTAACTACCGTCTGACCTTTTCCTCTGGAAACCTGCTTTACTGAAAAATGATACAGTGCCATTAGCTGTCATCTCCTCTTTCTGCTTTTTCAACTGCTTCTGTAATCTGCTGTTTTTCTTTGCGTAAAGCTGCCATGTAACCCTGTCGTACAATACTCTTGTTATAACTGCTGTTCTTCAACTGATTCATAACATCTTGAACTTCTTCCTGCTCCAAATCTCTGGATAATGGAAATGCTTTTTCAAACTCTGCACCTTTAACAATCAATCTATGGGAACGTTCCTTTCGCTCCACCAACTTCTTTCTCTGCTCCAGAATATTTTTATTGTGGATCGCATGTTCCAGTTCCTTTTTACTTTTTTCCATGTTGGCTTTCAGTTCTTCCAATGACATGGATTCATATTTGGGATTTTTTGCTCTGCTCAATTTTTCAACCTCCTGCTCTTTCTGTAAATAAAAGGAACCGGTCTTTTCACAAATGCCGATTCCTGAATATAAAAAACTGAGGTCGTCGTTCCACAATAAAGACATACTGACCTCTGTAATCTTAAAAATCTTTAATTGCTACAACAAGATAGGCCTTGTGCCACAAGGGGAAATTATCCCCTTGTCCGAAATCTATGATTTCGCTATATTCCGGATTGAAATTCTTCAAAATCGGGAATAGCACCGCAGGTCGCACGATACAGGCAGATGTAATTGCCTGTATAGAAGTGCGCTCTTAGCTTTGCTAAGAGAATTATGCCGTATCCGGCTTGCTATCTTTAATCTGTAAATTCCATCATCTCGTCAATAGTACAATCCATTTTCTTACAAATTTTCTCGATTGTTTCCATTGATACATATTGATTTTTTCCCATCCGGGCAAGAATATTTCCGCTAATCCCGGTGAGGTGTTGCATTTCTATCCGCTTCATATTTTTATCAATGAGCTGTTTCCATAATCTGTTATAACTTACACTCATTAGCTACCTCCACATTTTTATTAGACAAATTTCTGCTTTTATTAATCAAACGGATTTTCTCCGTCCTTTGCTTCCATAAAACCGTCTTTATCTGTTTTCGGGGTTTCTGATGAATCTGCTCCAGCACCGCTGTCCTTGTTCTGAGCAAATTCATGTTCTTCCACAATCACATCTGTGGTATAAATCGTCTTTCCATCCTTATCCTTATAACTGCCAGTGCTGATGCGTCCATCGATCACAATCCGCATTCCCTTGTAAAGATATTTCTGTGCAAACTCTGCACTCTTGCCAAATGTTACGCAGGAAATAAAATCTGCTTCCTGTTCTCCATCACGTTTATATCTTCTGTTCACTGCCAGAGTATATCTGGCTACTGCCATATCATTATCTTTCCCGGTATACTTGATCTCCGGATTCTTTGTCAGTCTTCCCATTAAAATCACTTTATTCATAGTCGTTACATCCTTTCCGGGCATTTTGCCCTGTAAACATTTTTCAGTTACTTTTTTTGCAGTGGTCTGTTGTGCTTTTCCCTGTCACCTGCAGTCGTCTCAGACTGCCTCTGCCTGTATAAACAGGTCACTGACCATAAGGCTCTGGTCAGCCGCCCATCATCGGGAGTGTCATTATGATTCCGCTTGCTTCCAGAAAAAGAAAGGTCATGGCAGAACTCCTGGTAGGCTTTCAGGGTACACTTATCAGTTGTCAAGGTTCAGCGAAGGAACATTCCAAAACGTCCTCTAATTACTAAAGTCAAATGACTTGGCAGAATGCAAAAAATTCGTGATATTTTTTTGCATTTTTACCATTTTTTCTTTTATTTTCATTAGTCCCTTCACATACTCTGTACTGGGACAAGCAAAAGCGGACATGCTTTTGGGAATTTTTGAAAAATAATTATTCCTCTACCTATAAAGCGTTGGAAATGGTATTTACCAACCCCTTTTTGCAAGTTTTCTATGCGTAAATGAAATATTTCTTCACTAATTGCAAGTTTCAGAAGGCATTTGGACGGTGCTTTTTTTTAAATTTATCTTTCCACTAATCACATGTGGCAGAGTGTACAATGTCAGATGCTTTTTGAAAAAAGGCAAAAAAAGCACTAACCGTTATAGTCAGTGCTTGTCGCTCAATTATATTAATTCAAAATTTTCTATGGACACCCTGTTTCATCAAAAAATTTTTATTCGGTAATCAATCGTTATTTTCTCGACCACATCATACAATCTATCTTTTTATCTGATTAAAAAGGCACTAACTTTTTTACGGTTAATGCCCTTTTGGTTAATCATCATTTCATTCTGCAATTTTCATCACGTCCCAGTAAATTTTCATCAGGGCGTTCTATGTTATTTACAGCATCTTTTATGTCCTGATACAAATTTCTCTGAGGTTGCAAATTCATTTCGTCCATTGTCAGCAACCAATTTCCGCTAAAATAATTTGCCATGCGATTATTTGAATTTGATATTTCTTTCAAGGTTTTATCTATTTTGTCTAAATTCATTTCAACAAATTCATTACTATCTATCGTCCCCGTAAAATAAATCCATCTTGAATATTCCGTTTTCTTTTGGGTATTTCCTTTAATATAAGCTACTTCAAGTTGAATTGCTGGAGCAGTTTCCGTCGCAATGTTTGCTCCAGATCTTGCTATACTGCCAGTTATTTTCTCATTCGGATATAAAGTAAAATCAGATTCAAAAATCTTATCAATATCAAATTCTGTCTCTTCCCCATTATTATTTATGGATTTAAAGGACAGATTAATTTTTTCTGCATATGATTGTCCAGCATTTAAAACAGTTAAAAATAAAATACCTTTTATTTCGCTTAGTTCAAATGAAAGCATCGGACTTAAACTTTCTATATATTGAACTCTTGTCTGGTGACTGAAATATATACTGCTTAATACGGCAATTCCAGACACTATCATTGAAATTGCAGCAATTTTATTTGCTGTTGAGCTGTCAGCAATTATTTTTAATAATCTCAAAATTTCATTCACTTGTTCTGTATCCATTCATTCTCCTCACTTAATTCACATAACTGATCTTCTGCATCTCCAATCTTCAAATCAAAGATTGTTTCTTCTACAACTCTCACACACTCATCTGTCTTTTTTATAATGTCTTTCCCCCAAAATCTAATAACTGTCCAACCCTCAAACAATAACTGTTTATCTATTTCTGCATCTCTTTCTCTATTTCTTGATATTTTATTTACCCAATAATCACTATTTTTTGTCTTTTGCAATCTAGGCTTCAATATTTCCCAATCTTTTCCATGAAAAATTCACTATCACAAAATATTGCTATTTTATATTTGGTTAATACAATATCTGGTTTTCCCGGCAACAAACAATAATTTTTCCTATATCTATATCCTTTATTCCATAATGCCTTTCTTAAAGCAATTTCAATTTTAGTGTCCTTGCTTTTTATATGTTGCATATTCTTTTTTCTTTGTTCTACCGTCAGATTATCTGCCATATTGCCGACCTCTACTTATTTGATAGCTTCTAAAATATTTTCTGCTATTCGATTTATAACAGGCACACATACTGAATTACCTGCTTGCTTATACAATCGAGCATCACTTTGTTTTTTAGGTAATTTATAATTTTTGGGAAATCCCTGCGTATTAAAACATTCTCTAGGAGTCATCTTTCTTAATCCTTGCTTTGTTTTTACAATGCAAACATTGTGTCCCCCTTCTCCTTGATTCGCTGTTAGTGTTGGCACTACACCGCTTTTATTTTGTCGAACATATTTTCTTCTCCACTGATATATTGCCGGGTGATTGATATCATCATCTTTTGTTGCTTCTACCAATAACTTGTATATATCTCCCTTATACTTTCCTTCTGTATAATAATACTTATCGTCAACTTTTGTGTCAAAATCTATAATGTCTTTTACAGTTGTTGTTAATGGAATAGACAGTGGCCAATGAAATTTATTAAAATCTTTTTCATCTCTGAAAGCAACAATATAAATACGTTCTCTATTTTGCGCCATATTCCCATAATTCATTGCATTTAGTACTTGATATGTATAATGATATCCAAGCAGTTCTAACTGTTCACATATTACTCTAAAGGTATTTCCATTATCATGTCCGACTAGATTTTTTACATTTTCAAATAATGCCACTCTAGGTTTCTTAGCTTCTACCATTCGCATTAACTCAAAAAACAGTTCTCCACGTCCTTTTTTTATCTTCAAAGCCCTGTCTATATCCTGCAATGGAAAATGCCTGACAAGGAAATCCACCGATAATAACATCTGTTTTGGGAACATCTTCAACAGGGACTAAATGAATATCTCTCTGATCAACTTTAACGGTTGGATAATTCATTTCAAACGTTTCGCTGGCGTATGAATCAAATTCATTCGCATATACTGTTTTAAATTCTCCTGTTTCTTCAAATCCTAAATCTATTCCACCTACACCTGCAAAAAATGAAGCTACACTAAACATTATCTTTCTCCTGTTCTTTCGTAATGTGTACATATTATCATAAATCGCGCGCGCCGCAATATTACATTTTGAAAAGGCAGAGATAAAACACTCTGCCTTTCGTATTATTTACCGATTAATCTTTGGTAGTATTCTGATACTCTGTTATAAGCCTTACATCTTCGAATATCAAAAATAATGTCTGGCTCTAAATTATTTGCATCCACAAATAATGTCTGAAGACTTACATGTGGGCGTCTTCCCTGATTTTTTTGTTCTTGGATTGTCTGAGTTTTATTTGCTGGATATTTTCCAAATTCTTCTGAATTTATATTCAAGTCATAAATATATAGCAAGTTTTCATCTAGCTTAAATCTCAGAAACACCAAATCATCAAATACACATTTCGGTCCAAATGAAGACAAATCTCCTTCAAATCGGGAAGTGGCTTTAAATTCAATTTTTCTTCCTGTATTTGGATCAGTAGCATCTCCTACTTCATCACCACGATTCCACAAATATCCCAAGCAATAACACCCCATTGGTTCACTAATCGCATCAGGCATATTTATGCCCCGATGGCTGTTATTAGAAATATACGTGTTCAAATCTTTCCATTTGAAGTAGGCATTGCAAGTTTCATCAATTCTGGCATCATCTATTGTGATATAGCCAAATTCATTATATATTGCCATATTACCTGTGTTAGAGTGTTCTATCTCTGCACATAGGAATTATAGCATATTTGAACCATTTTTTCTTCAATTACTTGATTACGATAATGATCGAATTACTTTCTTTACCACAGTTTTTAAATGCAATCCGTCTTTTAATCCCAACCGATAAAAAAATTCCTCTGTCTCTGCTCCGCTGTTAAATATCTGGTCGCAATATTTTGTAATGACTTCTTCCTGCTCCGGCGAAAGTGTAGCAATCACTTTTTTGTACGCTTCTTCAACCTCATCTGGTTCTGTCACAGATGACTGGCTCAACTTCCAATCTGCATATGATTTTCCCATATGTTCCGTTATTGTCAAATTGATAAATTCTTCAATCTCTTTTGTCATTTTCATTTGTGAATCCCTTTCCTTTCTCCGGTACCCTACTCCATCAATGTATCCAGTATAGTTTTGATAGTTTCTTTCAGCTTTAGCCCATCTCTCAATCCCATACGATAATAGAACTCATTCAGGTCACTGTTATTATTTGAGGTTTCTGTCATATAGTCAAAAATAACTTTTCTCTGTTTTTGCGGTAACTTCCGAATTATCTTTTGCACTTTCAGTTCCAGTTCTTCATTGAATGGATCATACTGCTCTCCATCATTTTCCTGATAAACCTGTTCCATTCTTTTTCCGATCAGATCATTCAGGAACTCCTCCATATTTTCCGTTAATTCCATCTTTTTTATCTCCCATCAATCTGATTTTGATTGTTTCCAGCCACATCACCGCCCAGCCAGAAAGTACAGGCAGGATATAAAGTATAAAACCTGCCAAAAGCATTCTTCCACTTCTGTGCCTGTTTCCTGCCCGAATCCATATCCTAAGACTGCTGTAATGCAGATAATTCCAGACAGGACATGAAATGCAGTTGCAGACAGCCATGTGCTGAACATAAGCATCAGTTGTATCAACGTCAGGCATATCCGCACTGGCAATAACAAAATCCTTATAATAATTTTTACAACTACCATGACTGCCTACCCCTTTCACTGTTTTAAATATCTTCGGTAACTATCCAGAACTGAATCTGTAACACCGCTTTTATAGATTTTACGAATATCAACAATCTGTTCATCTTTCAGCAATTTCAACCAATCCAGTAAATCTTTTCTGCTGTTTGCGAAATTGCAACATCTTCCATCTGCATATTCAATCCTGTATCTCATATGCCCTCCTATACATATACCAATTCACTCAATACAATTTCCTGCACACGATTCCTGATATTATTACACTGTCGCACCCACTCCATAGGATTCTGTGCTTTTAATTTCTCTGTTACGCCTTCAGCACTTCTCATTTGTGCTTCAATCAGCTCATATTGTTCCTGTGCCTGTTCGTTAAGATCCGCCAGATAGCTGTCCAGTTTTCCGGTCAACAGGAAATAAGAATACATCCCCGATTTATGTTTTTTCAGATATTCTTTCCGAATCATTCCCCAGTAACCAATCGGTCTGTTTTCCTCCGGCAAGGTCAACATCGGTATGTAATAATCTCCCACCAGCATATAATCTAATCCATTGTTATCATCATGTATTATTTTTCTCTGTTCACTCATGTTCTTCTCCTCTATCAAATCTTCCTCTGCTCTCGCAGATACGCTTCAAATATACTTCTCCGAATCAATACTTTCTTCCCAATCTTATATATTGCCCCGGCTTCATGTGCCATACGGACAACGGGTTTAATTCCCAGCCTGTAATATTCACACGCCATATTGTAGGTCACATAGTCATGGCTCATAAATTCCAGATCTTCGTCGTCAATCTCATTTGAAAACATCCATACATTACCGCTCATCTGCCATTTCCTCCTTACCTTTTCCTGTCGCTGGTTCATGGAATCGTTCCAGATAGGCGTCAAAAATATCTCTGTTAATCAATACTGTTCCATCTATTCTGTAAATCGCACCTGCATCACTGGCAAGTTCAAAAAGTTTTTTATGAGAAATGCTGTAAATAATTTCTGCCTGTTGATAACGCAGATACTGTCGGCGCAATTTTCTAAGCTGCTCCGGTACTTCTTTCATACTTGTAATTGGTTTATAACTTTTACCCATGATGTTTTCCTCCAAAATTAGATTTACTGTTTTACAGAAGCTGACCGCTGGGATGTGACTTTCCAAGGACGAAAAAAAGCACCTCTTAGATTAACTCTAAGAAGTGCTCTTACTTCATTGCCCAAACCTGTGCCCTTTCACCTGAAATTCGTCATGCTTCATAACGATTCATCATTCTCCCAAATTTTGTTGTCAAATTGTTGTCAAATGCGGTCTGACATCATGGTTTTAGACATTTTATATTTAATTTTAGTACAGCTTTGCACCAGCCGGGATGTGGTTATCAACCATCAGAAGATGGAGCTTTTCTTCTCCCTCTTCCTCATGGATTGCACTGAGGAGCATTCCACAGGATTCAATTCCCATCATGGCTCTCGGTGGCAGGTTAGTGATTGCAATTAAGGTCTTTCCAACCAACTCTTCCGGCTCGTAATAAGCGTGAATACCGCTTAAAATCGTACGATCTGTGCCTGTTCCATCATCCAGAGTGAACTGTAACAGCTTCTTGGATTTCTTAACAGCTTCACACGCTTTAACCTTTACAGCTCTGAAATCTGACTTGCTGAAAGTATCGAAATCAACAAATTCCTCAAATAAAGGCTCTACCTTTACCTTGGAGAAGTCGATAACTTCTTCCTTCTCAGGTGCTGCTGTGGAAGTGCTGTTTTCTGACTTCGCAGACTTCTTGTCAGCGTCCAGGGACTTCATTGTCGGGAATAATAACACATCACGAATAGCCTGAGCATCTGTCAGCAGCATTACCAGTCTGTCGATTCCGTATCCGATTCCACCTGTTGGCGGCATACCGATTTCCAGTGCATTCAGGAAATCTTCATCTGTGTGGTTTGCCTCTTCATCACCGGCTGCAAATGCTTCTTCCTGTGCTGCAAAACGTTCTCTCTGATCAATCGGATCATTTAACTCTGAGTATGCATTACACATCTCACGTCCATATACATACAACTCAAAACGCTCTACATAATTCGGATCTTCCGGATTCTTCTTTGTCAGTGGTGAAATCTCGATTGGATGATCTGTTACAAATGTTGGCTGAATCATCTTCTCTTCACAGAACTCATCAAAGAAGAGGTTCAGGATGTCACCCTTCTTGTGACGTTCTTCATATTCTACATGATGCTCATCTGCTAATGCTTTAGCTTCTTCGTCTGTCTTAACTTCTGCAAAATCAACACCTGCATACTTCTTAACAGCATCGATCATAGAAATTCTTTCGAATGGTTTTGCCATATCAATAACTGTTCCGTTGTAGCTGATAACTGCGCTTCCGCACACTTTTTCTGCGAGGTAACGGAACATACTCTCAGTCAGTTCCATCATTCCCTCATAGTCTGTATATGCCTGATATAATTCCATCAGTGTGAATTCCGGATTGTGACGTGTATCTACACCTTCATTACGGAATACTCGTCCGATCTCATATACTCTCTCAAGTCCTCCGACGATCAGTCTCTTCAGGTACAATTCCAGAGAAATACGGAGTTTCACATCCTCATTCAGCGCATTGTAATGTGTCTCGAATGGTCTTGCTGCCGCTCCACCTGCATTGCTTACCAGCATCGGAGTCTCTACTTCCATAAATCCACGTCCATCTAAGAAGTTACGGATCTCTTTGATGATCTTAGAACGTTTGATAAATGTCTCTTTTGACTCTGGATTCATGATCAGATCTACATATCTCTGACGGTAACGTGTATCGGTATCTGTTAATCCATGGAACTTCTCCGGAAGGATCTGTAAACTCTTAGAAAGAAGTGTCATCTTCTCTGCATGGATAGAAATCTCTCCTGTTCTTGTTCTGAACGCAAATCCTTCTAATCCGAAAATGTCACCAATATCAGAACGTTTAAAATCTGTGTAAGAGTCTGTTCCGATCGCATCTCTTGCAACATATACCTGGATACTTCCCTGCAGATCCTGAATGTTGCAGAAAGAAGCCTTACCCATAACTCTCTTGAACATCATACGTCCTGCGATAGATACATGAATCGGATTGGCATCCATGATACTTCTTCTCTCTTCATAATCTTTCTTCAGAACCTCTTTCGCCTGCTCTTCATTCATTCCCTCTACGTCTGGTGTCTGGTGGTCTTTTAAAAGTTCTGCTTCATGTGCTTCATACAGACTCTTCACTTCCAATGAGTGATGTGTCTGATTGAATTTTGTAATCTGAAATGGATCTTTTCCATTCTGCTGAAGGTCTGCTAATTTCTCACGTCGAACCTTTCTTAACTGGTTCACGTCCTGTTCCTGTCCATTGTTCTGCTGCTTAGCCACTTTTTTATTCTCCTTCCTTATCTGAATTCAGACCTCCCGTGTGAGAGAGGCCTGAGTCTTGTGTCCTTGTTATTCTTCGACGGGTATCTGCCTGTCTCTTATAATGAACGGCTGATGTCCAGTACCTTGTACTCCATTACTCCAGCCTGTGTCTCTACAGTTACGACATCTCCGATCTGTTTTCCCATCAATGCCTGGCCAACCGGTGATTCATTGGAAATCTTTCCTTCCAGACTGTTCGCTTCTGTAGAACCAACCAGTTTGAATTCCATCTCTTCATCAAATGTGATGTCGAATACTTTTACCGTACATCCGATATTGATCTTATCAAAATCGACCTCGTCTTCTACTACAACTTCTGCATTCTTAAGAATTGCTTCCAGTTCTTCGATACGTGCTTCAATGTCTCTCTGTTCATCTTTTGCTGCATCGTACTCTGCATTCTCTGATAAGTCTCCCTGTTCTCTTGCTTCTTTGATCTTCTGGGCAATCTCTCTACGTTTTACAACCTTGAGGTTCTCAAGTTCATCTTCCAGTGCTTTTAAACCAGCATAAGTAAGTAATTTTTTCTTTGCTTCCATCTGTCTCCTGCTCCTTTTTCTGTTCCATATTACTCTGACATTTTTATGCCTGAATCATCTATCTGAATAATTAATCTGTCATAGAATAATGATACTTTCACAATTTCATTATTATACATAAATGCATGTTTTATGTCAATCTTTTTATCAGCTGCAAGTACCCGTTTTTCCTTTATTTTCAGCATTTTTGTACATTATACGATTGCTTTGTCCAGAAGTACTTCCAGTTCCTCATAAGATTCCACCTGATTGATCGCATCCCTGAGTTTTGCAGAACCTTTCATTCCTTTTGTATACCAGGCGACATGCTTACGCATCTCCCTGATTCCGATGAAGTCTCCTTTGAATTCAATCTGCAGTTTTGCATGTCTTAGCATCGTCTCTTTGATCTTCTCCGGAGTCGGTCTCGGCGGAACAACACCGGTCCTTTCGTATTCCTGGAGTTCGTGGAATATCCATGGATTCCCTGTGCACCTCTTCCGATCATCACACCATCACATCCTGTTTCTCTTCTCATCTGAAGTGCCATCTCTCCGGAAATCACATCACCGTTTCCAATCACCGGAATGGATACAGCCTCCTTGACCTGACGGATGATATCCCAGTCTGCTTTTCCGGAATAGTATTGTTCTCTTGTCCGTCCGTGTACTGCGACCGCTGCACCTCCTGCATCTTCGATAATCTTTGCGATCTCCACAGCATTGATATTATCATCGTCGAACCCTTTTCTTATTTTCACCGTTACCGGCTTTTTAATTGCCTTTGATACTGCCGATACAATCTCATGTACCAGCTCTGGGTTCTTCATAAGTGCGGATCCCTCTCCATTCCGCACTACTTTTGGCACCGGGCATCCCATATTAATATCCAAAATCTGAAATGGCAGTTCTTCTATCATCTTTGCCATCTCGCTCATAATCTTCGGATCCGATCCAAAAAGCTGCAATGACACCGGATACTCATCCGGATGGATCGCCAGTAATGCTTTTGTATTTTTATTCTTATATTGCAAAGCTTTTGCACTGATCATTTCCATGCAGAGAAGCCCTGCTCCCTGTTCTTTACATAAAAGTCTGAAAGGCAGATCCGTTACTCCCGCCATCGGTGCGAGTATATATGGATTTGCCAGATTAACATTCCCGATTTTCATTTTCTACTCCTGTTATCACACTCAGATTACAATTACCTGTAATTTTTTCAAGAAACACACAGCACTATATATCAGATAAGACAGCCCTAACATTCATAAACGAAGCTTTCTTGATATATAGTGCTGCATATTTCTTTGCAAGTCTACACTGTCAACACTGCAGATTATTTATCCGTAAACCACCAGCGCCCCCGCTTGAAACCGTGACATGGTATTGCCTCTTTCCCTTGTATGAAAAGGCTGCAAAAAACAGACTTTCCAGCGTAATTTTACTCTTTACTTTATTGTACCACGGTAGGTTGGTGGGCTTCAAAGGGCATCTTCCACAAAGT
>ENA-OQHY01000729-OQHY01000729.1-human-gut-metagenome-genome-assembly--contig:-NODE-729-length-17367-cov-10.917633_pt1 | contig 17367 bp, 16 predicted proteins | sample MGYA00242570_ERZ504733 | MGnify/ENA primary metagenome ERZ504733 (study PRJEB26092, sample SAMD00036219) | human gut metagenome | host: Homo sapiens | study: EMG produced TPA metagenomics assembly of... | reverse complement strand
TATCCCATTCGAAAGAAGTAAACCCCCTTGAAGACGACGAGGTAGATAGGGCAGAGGTGGAAGTGCAGCAATGCATGGAGCTGACTGTTACTAATCGGGTGAGGGCTTGACCAAGAATCGCAGGAAGTAATGATTTTCAGGGAATGTCAACATGTATGTAGTTTTGAGAGTATATAAAAATATACTTTGTAGGGGATTGGTCAAATGGTATGATAGGGGTCTCCAAAACCTTTGGTGGGAGTTCGATTCTCTCATCCCCTGCTCGAAACCTTTGAAAATGAAGGCTTTTGCACGTCTTCGTCTTCACGGGTAATCACAGGAGTAATCAAAGAAATATCATATGAGTCTATTAAACTAGATTCTATGATATTTTTTTATTTGCCAAAAACAGAGCTATCAAGAATTTTAATCTTTATAAGAAGGAAGAAAATACTTGACAGCTCGTACACTGATTATTTCTCATAATAAATAGAAAGGGCTTGACGGATTAATCCATCAAGTCCTCTTGACTACTACTCATATTTTTTGATCTGAAAAACACATCTTATTTTTTCAAAATAATCTGAATTGGAACTATTTTATGAAAGCGCTATAAAATAGAAGTTGTATTAACTGCAATTAAGCCTTATACTAAAGCTATCTTCAGAATACAAAAGTGCAGAAGTAAGACACTGGCGTATATTATGCCGGACTCTTTTCTGCAAAATTAAAGGAGTAATCCTATGCAGACATCTAAAGATTTTTTACATATTTTTCTTGATATGGGTGACGCATTGTTAAACAGCGGTGCAGAGATTTTTCGAGTGGAGGATACGCTGAACCGAATGGGTTATGCCTGTGGTGCTGCACAGATGAATGTTTTTGTGATCACATCCAGTATCGTTATTACCATGGAATTTCCAGAAGAAGGAGCGCGGACACAGACCCGACGGATCAGGGAAAGTGGTGGAAATGATTTTACAAAATTAGAGCAGTTGAATGATCTGAGCCGTCGTTTCTGTAATCATCCTGTCCCTGCGGCAGAGCTTCGGAAAGAATTTGATAAAATTAACATAAATAAGACGAAACCGTTATGGAAACTTCTTGGAAGCCTTCTGGCTGCATGCAGTTTTGCTTTTTTTTATGGTGGAAGTATTCCGGATGCTGTTGCAGCAGGATTTGGGGCTGTTCTGATCTGGGGATTACAGCAATATCTTCGTCCGGTATGCATGAATGAAGTGACTTTTCAGTTTGTGGCGTCTTTTTTTACAGGCTGTGCAATCTGTGGATTAACCTTGCTGTGCCCATTCCTTCGCATGGATAAGATTATGATCGGTGACATTATGCTTTTGATTCCGGGGTTGATGTCGACAAATGCAATCAGGGATGTACTTATTGGTGATACACTCTCTGGAATCATCCGTCTGATTGCTGCTTTACTACTTGCTGCGGCACTGGCACTTGGATTTATGGGGGCAATTATTTTATTTGGGAGGTTTGGACTTTGACTGCAGCAATCATGATACAATTAATTACCGGAGCCATTGGCTCTGTAGGATTTGGAATTCTTTTTCATATAAAAAAGAAATATTTGCCTCTGGCAGCAGTTGGTGGCTTCCTTAGCTGGTTGGTGTTCCTTCTGGGAAAAGAATTCTGGGGAAATGTTTTTCTTCCGACTCTGATGGCTGGCTTTGTTACAGATGTGTATGCAGAAATTCTTGCAAGAATCTGTAAAGAAACATCTACATCTTTTTTTGTTACTTCCGTAATTCCTCTGATTCCCGGAAGTACTCTTTATTATTGTATGAACAGCATTGTGAAAGGAAATACTGTTCGAGCATTGGTATATGGACGGGATACGTTTCTTTTTGCTTTTGGAATTGCAGCAGGAATGAGTATTGCGTGGTCGATCTGTTATTTTCTGAGAACTGTAAGGAAAAAGCAGAACTGACCTGGCAAGAAAGAAATTCCCGATGAAATGACACACACCCGTTTTCGACAGTTGATGAAAAATAAAATGGCAGAATCCCTTGACTTTATTGGGGGTCTGCCGTTTTTGTATGGTTAAAAGGAGAAAGTACATTAATGATATTCGAAAGACATGCAAATCTGAAGTACAAATATGGAAACAGACATTTCTGGTGTCGTGGATATTATGTAGATACGGTATGGAAAAATGCAAAAAATACAGGAATAATGAGTCTTTAGACTCCAGTGCCGGTAATAGACCTTATAGGGTCAAAGCAAACCACCGGCTTAGCCGGTGGTCGTGATTACCGAATCAAGCAAGTACCGAAGCGGATGATTTTATCCGCTTGACCATATTATATATGCTGTGACGCAAATAGCAAGGCGAACTGTAAACTGAGAAAATAAAAAAGTTGACAATTAACCTTCTGTGCTTTAAAATAGTAAACCATAAAATATATGGAGGTTTACAAATGACTAAAACAAAAAGCATGATCTATTGCGGTCTTTTTACGGCGTTGATTGCAGCAGGTGCGTTTATTAAAATCCCTGTACCTGTAGTTCCCTTTACACTGCAGTACCTGTTCACTATGCTTGCCGGATTGTTTCTGGGATCCAGAAGGGGTATGATTTCTGTGGTTGCCTATATGCTGTTGGGACTGGCAGGACTTCCGATCTTTTCGGAGGGCGGTGGGATCTGGTATATTTTCAAGCCAAGCTTCGGTTATATTATAGGGTTCTGCCTGGGAACATACGTGACCGGACTTATTGCAGAGCGTCTTAAGCAGAAGACAGTTTTTCACTATTTACTTGCGAATTTGGCAGGTCTGATGATCGTCTATGCCTGTGGAATGGTTTATTACTATGTGATCTGTAATTATGTGATCGATACACCGATTGGAATCTGGCCGCTTATCCTTTATTGTTTTCTTCTTGCTGTACCCGGTGACATTGCATTAAGTGTTCTGGGAGCTGTTATTGCAAAACGTGTCAGACCGGTAGTGCTTCAATATCTTTTTGATTCAAAATCAAATGTCAGACTGGAAAGGGAGGAGCTTGTAAAATGAATCCACTTATTTTAGCACAGGAAATTATTGATGGACGCAGAATCACAAGGAAAGATGATCTTTCTTTTTTTCTCACCTGTGATTTAGATGAGTTATGTGAAGGAGCAGACCGTATCCGCGAAGCATATATCGGTGATAAGGTAGATCTCTGTTCCATTATCAATGGCCGCAGCGGCAGGTGTCCGGAGGACTGCAAATATTGTGCTCAGTCAGTACACCACCATACTTCCTGTGAAATCTATGATTTTCTTCCCGAGGAAAAGATTCTGGAAGCATGTAAAATGAATGAAGAGGAGGGCGTTGATCGTTTTTCCATTGTCACTGCAGGAAAGGCTCTGACCGGAAAAGAATTTGATCAGGCGATTCATGCCTATGAAACCATGTATAAGGAATGCAATATCGATCTCTGTGCTTCCATGGGATTTCTTTCTTCCGAACAGCTGCATCGTCTTCATGAAGCAGGAGTAACCAGTTACCATCATAATATTGAGACTTCGCGGAGAAATTTTCCTAATATATGTACGACACATACATACGATATGAAGATTGAAACTCTGAAAAAGGTAAAGGCAGAAGGAATGTGTGCATGTTCCGGTGGCATCATAGGAATGGGAGAGACCTGGGAGGATCGTCTGGATATGGCAGTCAGCCTTGCAGAGCTGGGTATTGACTCCATTCCGATCAATGCATTGATGCCCATTCCGGGAACACCTTTGGAACATCTTGATCAGCTTTCAGAGCAGGATATCCTCCGGACAATTGCCTTCTTTCGTTATATTAATCCTGAGGCTAATATTCGGCTTGCTGCCGGACGGGCACTTCTTACTAATGACGGGGAAACCGCTTTTAAATCCGGTGCCTCCGCTACAATAACAGGGAATATGCTGACTACTGTTGCCTGCGCAACCATCCGCAGCGACCGAAAAATGCTCTCTGATATGGGCAGAAATGTAACACCAGAATATTGGAAGGAAGTGGAAGAATCATGAGTAAAGCGGTATTTATTACAGGAACAGGAACAGACATGGGCAAAACCTATCTCTCAGGACTGATCGTAAAAAAACTGGCACAGGCAGGAAAAAATCCGGCTTATTACAAAGCTGCAATGAGTGGAAATGACCGGCGTGCAGACGGAAGTCTAATCCCGGGCGATGCACTTTTTGTTAAAGAGATGTCTGGTATTTCCCAGTCTCTGGATGATATGTGTCCCTATGTATATGAAAATGCCTGGTCTCCTCATCTTGCTTCAAGAGTTGAGGGTAATCCGGTGGATCTTGATGTTGTGCGAAGAGGATTTTTGAAGGCAGCAAATGATTATGAATATATTACCATGGAAGGAAGTGGCGGTATCCTCTGTCCGCTCTGTTTTGATGAACGCAAAATCCAGCTTGAAGATGTGATAAGAGAGTTTGAGCTTTCCAGTATTCTGGTGGCAGATGCAGGGCTTGGTACAATAAACAGTGTTGTATTGACTGCTGAGTATATGAAAGCCCATTCCCTTCCAATCAAAGGTATTATTTTTAACCATTACCATCCCGGAAATATTATGGAAGAGGATAATATTGCTATGTGCCAATATATGACAGGCCTTCCGGTTATTGCAAAAGTACAGGATAATGCGAAGGATCTTGATATAGATGCAGATGTACTGGCAGAATTTTATGATGAGGTGAAGATCAAATGATATGGTATCCCTATGAACAAATGAAAACAATGAAAGCTCCCTATAAGATTCTGGATGCAGAGGGTGTACATCTTTATACAAAAGATCAGAAGCTGATAGACTCTATATCTTCCTGGTGGTGTATGATTCATGGATATAAGCATCCGGAACTGACAGAAGCGATCAAGGAACAGGCAGACCGTTTTTGTCATGTAATGCTTGGGGGACTGACACATGAGCCGGTGGAAAAGCTTTCTGCGAAGCTGCAGGAATTTCTGCCAGGAGATCTGGATTATTGTTTTTTTTCAGATTCAGGAAGTGTTGCAGTGGAGGTCTCACTTAAAATGGCCCTTCAATACAACACCAATCAGGGAAGAAAGCGCCCGTTAGTGCTGGCTCTTGAACATGCATATCACGGGGATACCTTTAAGGCAATGGAAGTTGGTGATGACGAGGATTATCATTTCGCTTTTGACAAAAAAGAGGGTGTTGTCCATATTCCCACTGAGATCCCGGCCCTGGAGGAGGCATTTGAACAGTATCATGACCGTCTGAACTGCTTTATTGTGGAGCCTCTTTTACAGGGAGCAGGAGGAATGCGGATGTATGATATTTCATTCCTGAAGAGAGCAAGAGAATTGTGTGACCAGTATGATGTTCTTTTGATTTTTGACGAGGTTGCAACCGGGTTTGGCCGCACAGGTAATCGCTTTGTGGCAGATCTTGTTCTGCCGGATATCCTGGTTCTTGGAAAGGCCTTACAGGAGGATATATTGGTCATGCTGTCACTGTGGCAAATCACAAGGTATTTGATGCCTTTTACAGTGATGATGACAGACTTGCCCTGATGCATGGTCCTACTTTTATGGGAAACCCGCTGGCATGTGCTGTGGCTTTGAAGGGGATTGAGATTTTTAAGCGTGAAGATTATATGAGTAAAATCCGTCATATTGAACAGGTTTCACGTGGTGAGATGGAAGCATTCACAGATCCACGGATCAAAGAAGTCCGGATCATGGGTGGCTGTGTGTGCGTGGAGGTTCATGATTCCAGAGATCTGGAAGGCTTCCAGCAGTTTGCTTATGAACGGGGTGTGTTCAGCAGGCCATTTTTGAACTACATGTACTCTATGGTTCCATATGTGATCAGTGACGAAGAGCTTATAAAAATTTTTGATGTGATGAAGGAATGGTTTAGAGAGAAATAAATAAAAACTACTGTATAAAGCCGGAAAAAAATTCAGCTTATATACAGTAGTTTTTTTGTTTTATAGCAATCCTCTTAAATGCATTATTTCAGAGGATTGCTATAGATTGCCTGCAGTTTGTCAATCATCTCCTGGATCTCAGTCCGTGAGAATCCGCCAAAGCTGCACAGAGAACGAAGTGGCATGGAATCTGTCATTGCTGCTACCATTTCTTCAGTGATAGCTTCAGCAGCAGATTCGGAAGCTGTGTCTGAACCGCCGTTCATTGCAGCGAGATATCTGGAAGTCAGTTCTTTTGCTGCTTCTTTTGTGTCTGGATTATTGAAAAGTTCACCCAGTGTTGTGTTCATATGAATATGCATGGGAATTACCTGGCTGTTGGAGAGTTCAATGGTTTCAGAGAGACGGATATCTCTGGAGGATGCACCGATCAGAATCTCATATTTGCCGTTTGCAGCATACCAGTCGTGTAATTCGGTATTGTACCATGCAAAGCTGCGCTTATCCAGTTCCATAGTAACTGTTTTGGTTTCGCCAGGAGCAAGCTGGACTTTTTCAAAGCCTTTCAGTTCTTTTTCAGGACGGGTCGTGGATGCTGTCATGTCTTTCACATAGAGCTGGACAATTTCTTTTCCTGCAATGCTGCCTGTATTTGTCACATCTACAGAAACAGTGATGGTATCTTTTTCTGTTGGATTTGTGTTGGAAATCTGCAGATTGCTGTATGCAAAAGTAGTATAGGAGAGTCCGTATCCGAATGGATAAGCAACTTCCATCTGCTTGGTATCGTAATAACGATATCCTACAAATACACCTTCACGGTATTCCACTTTATCGCCGCCACCGAAGTTCAGGTAGGATGGATTGTCAGCCAGTTTAACCGGAATTGTTTCGGCCAGTTTACCGCTTGGATTTACAATACCATAGAGGATATTTGCAACAGCAGCTCCGCCTGCCTGTCCGCCAAGGTAAGCTTCCAGAATACCTTTCACATTATTGATCCATGGCATTTCCACAGGAGAACCATTGTGAAGAACGATCACAGTATTTGGCTGAACTTCAAGGATCTCAGCAATAAGACGGTTCTGGCATTCTGGCAGTCTCATATGAGAACGGTCATATCCTTCAGACTCAAAACTATCCGGAAGTCCGGCGAAGATCACAACCTTATTAGCAGCTTTTGCAGCCTGAAGTGCTTCAGCAGCCAGTTTTTCATCGTATAAATCTTTATCAGCAGGAAATCCTTCTGCGTAAATAACCTGTGCATCAGCAGGAACAGCTTCCAGTGCATTGGTAATTTTAAAGCAGTTAATATGAGAGCTTCCGCCGCCCTGGAAACGAGGTTTTTTGGCAAAACCACCTACAAAAGCTACTTTCTCAGAGGTCTTCAGAGGCAGAATCTGGTCTGCGTTTTTCAGAAGGACCATAGATTCTTCCGCAATACGGCGTGCCTCTTCATGGTCTTTTTCCATGGTAAATTCCTGCGGTGCACGGTGGTCCGCATATTTGTAAATAATATTCAGGATACGTTCTACAGCCTGATCCAGAACTTCTTCCTTCAGAGTGCCATTTTTTACGGCTTCCATGATCAGAGCATCGTTTGTTCCGTTGGAACCTGGCATTTCCAGATCCAGGCCGGCCTCCAGACCCTTCACACGGTCATTGACAGCACCCCAGTCAGACATAACATATCCTTCAAAGCCCCAGTCATTGCGGAGAACATCGGTAAGAAGCCATTTATTCTCGGAAGCAAAAGTACCGTTGATCTGATTGTAGGAGCACATAAATGTATATGGCTGAGCCTTTTTTACTGCAGTTTCAAATGCAGGGAAATAAATTTCACGGAGTGTTCTTTCATCTGCTTCAGAAGAATTACTCATACGGTGATATTCCTGATTGTTAGCTGCAAAATGCTTGATGGAAGTTCCTACATGCTGGGACTGTACACCATTGATAAATGCAGCAGCGATCTCACCTGCAAGGTATGGATCTTCTGAATAGTATTCGAAGTTTCTTCCGCAGAGCGGAGAACGTTTAATATTGACAGCCGGTCCTAAAACAACAGATACGTCATTTGCCTGAGCTTCTCTGCCAATAGTCTCGCCCATGGATTCCATTAATTCACGGTCAAAAGAGCAGGCACTTAAAGCAGCAGGAGGGAAGCAGACTGCTTTGATACTGTCGTTCATTCCAAGATGATCTCCCTTGTCATCCTGTTTACGAAGCCCGTGAGGACCGTCGCTTACCATTACCTCCGGGATTCCAAGTCTTTCCACGCTTTTCAGATGCCAGAAATCAAGCCCTGAGCACATGCCTGCTTTTTCTTCCAGAGTCATCTGGCTGATGATTTTCTTTAAATCACGATTCATAATAAATTCCTCCATAAGTTTATTTATATGTGAAACAGATGTTACTGTTCACACACCACTATCCCGCAAGGTGTTTTGGCATGAATATGCCAAAATCCCGAGACATACAAGCCAAAATTCCATTGCCGCAGGCAATCTGGAATGAATTTTGGCTACGTTACTGTGAACGGAGTGAACCAATGGTATTTAGATAATCTATACCCTTAGTTAGTCTTAAGGGTCTAACAAAAAGATTACAAAAGCCTTGACTTTTAAGCTGGAATCTGCGGCCGCTCTCATTACTGATATTATTGTGAGGTAATGAGAGCGGCCTTTGAATTAGAAATTAAAATTTTTCTAATTCAGGAGGCACATACCTATGTTCCATTTAAAACTTAAAGATACTCTTAAGCATTCTATAGCAACGGTTACATCGCATATGGATTCCTTTGTTTATAATCCGGGACGCGATTATTCTCGTATACGAAAACTTTCCCCAGATCATGTTATTTCGTTCCTTATTTCTCAAGGTGCTTCATCCACGAAATGCGAATTTCTGGATTTCTTTCAAATGTCAGAGGATCTCCCTTCTATATCTGCCCTAAATCAAAGGCGTTCCCAAATGATGCCAGAGGCTCTGGAAGCTGTATTCCATGAGTTTACTTCTTCTTCCGAAAAGCTTGAACTTTCAAAGCAGGAACAGCAGTATCAATACATTGCTGCTGATGGTTCTACTACTTCTTTTTTCAGCTTTTCAAAGTATTCGTCTGATGATTATTTTATCTCAGAAGGACATTCTGCCTCTGGCTTTTACAGCATACACATTAATGCCTTTTATGACATAAATAAACGGATCTATACCGATGCCATTCTTCAGTCTGCACACAAAAAAGATGAGTTCCTTGCTTTTTGCCAGCTTGTAGACAGACATATCCCTCACCCGGATCAAAGAACTATTTTTATCGGGGACAGAGGGTATTGCTCTTATAACAACATGGCTCACGTGATCGAAAAAGAACAGTATTTTGTTTTTCGTACAAAAGACATTACAAGCAAAGGGTTGATTGGGAACTTTGTTTTTCCGGATTCTGATACATTTGATATAACTGTTGACGTAACTCTTACGAGATCCCATCGTAAATCTATAAAAATCAAAGATGGTTTTTACCGAAGATATGTTGACCAGGCAGCTTCTTTTGACTACATAAAATATGGCTCAGAAGATACTTATGATCTGACTTTTCGGATCGTACGGTTTCCAATATCAGAAGATACTTATGAATGCCTTGTGACAAATCTTCCGGAAAAAAACTTTCCTGTTGAAAAGCTTAAAGAAATCTATAATTCCAGATGGGGGATCGAATCCTCTTTTCGAAAATTGAAATATACGATTGGATTAAGTCATTATCACAGCTATAAACTGATTTTATAAAACAGGAAATATGGGCGAAGTTTATCGCTTATAATGCCACGGAACTTCTTGTTGCTCATACTGTAGTCGTTCATGGGAAACGTAAATATTCCTATAAAGTAAACTTTACGCTTGCTGCACATATATGCAGAATCTATCTCCGTCTCCACACGGAGACAGATTCCATAAATGTGATGGCACTGTTACAAAAGGAATTAGTCCCGATCCGCTGCGATCGACAATTCCCAAGACTTAAAACGGCTCATTTCAGAAAACCCAAATATCTGATATACCGTGTTTCCTAAACAGTATCATCAACTGATAGTATATCACTTTTTCAAGCAGATGAAAATCTGCTTATTTGTCGTTGGCAAAACGAACAAGAATTTAACCATTTTCATATTTCATAAATTTTTCAAGGCATTTCTTTTTAAATGTCAAGTAATCTCCGGAATATGCTTTATTTATCTAAATACCATTGCGGAGTGAACAGTAACAAACAGATTGTTTGTGTTGCCGTTATCTGGACTATATCACCTGTAAATGATAAAATATAGTAAAATATTGCTATAAATAACAAAATATTGCTATATATGCGAGAGGAATAAAGATGCAGGAGAAAAATAAGGAATATAACGAAAAAGAACAACAGATTGCAGAGAACAGAAGCAGGAATACTCTATTTGAGAGACGTGAAAATTTACAGAAACATGAATCCTATGCCAGTGAGCGCCGGCAGTATGATGCTATCAGGAATGGACAGACAGACAGAATACAGTCTGTTTTTCAGCTCACACCGGATGGAACCCCGGGAATCCTGTCCAGAAATGAACTGAGAAACAGTAAAAATATGTTTATCGCAGGAATTACGCTGTTTACCAGAGCTGCCATTGAAGGTGGTGTACCTGAAGAAACTGCTTATGCATTAAGCGACGGTTATATTCAGACAGTAGAAGAGTGCACCAACAAATCTTCCATAGAAAAGTTATCACAAAAAGCAGCCCTGAGATTTGCCCAGGAAGTGCAGAAGTCCGGGATGCAACATTACAGCAGAGAAATTGAAGCGGCAGTAAAATATATCCATCTTCATCTGCATGTTCCCGTTACACTGGAAGAAACTGCAGAGGCAGCAGGGATCAGTGCCAGTTATCTTTCCAGATTGTTTAAAAAAGAAACAGGAATGCTTTTTGTCGACTATATTCAGAAAGAACGGATAGAAGCTGCCTGTAATATGCTGACCTATTCAGATTATACAGCAGCACAGATCAGTGAATATCTCTGCTTTTCCACACAGAGCTATTTTATAAAAATCTTCAGAAAATATACAGGAACAACACCTGCAAAATATAAAAAATATAAAGTTCAGGACTGGAAATAATATCGGTATCAAAAGTTTTTTGATTATTTACGAGGATTGCTATAGGTCCCGAAACCGCACGGAAAATAAAAATATTTCTGAGCGTCCCTTTATGACTTATGACGTACAAATAAACATTTTTCAAAAAATAACAAAAAAGGGATTGACAAACAAAAATAAAGATTGTATAGTATTCCTATCAAATCAATATGAAAACAGGGAAAACAAAAATCCCATTAAAAATATCAGATAAGAAGGTGACAAGACATGAAACAAATCTTATGTTTCGGTGATTCCAATACATACGGTTTAATCCCGGGAACTACTAATCAGAGATACGGATGGGGTACCCGCTGGACCAGCATCTGGATGACAAAGTAAGAACAAAAGGCTACAGAGTAATCGAAGAAGGACTCTGTGGAAGAACCACCGTATTTGACGATCCATTCCGAACAGAAAGAAGAGGAACGGAAATGCTTCCGGCAATCCTTGAGAGCCACAGACCAGTAGACACTATCGTTCTCATGCTTGGCACGAACGATTGTAAAAGCGTATACAGCGCAACCCCGGAAGTGATCGGACAGGGGATTGAACAGCTCCTTGATCAGATCAACACTGTAAACCCGGATGCCAAAATATTACTGGTATCTCCAATCTACCTTGGGGAGAGAATCTGGGAAGAGGATTTTGATCCGGAATTCGATAAGAATTCTATCGAAGTATCATGGAATCTGCCCCGGGTGTATGAGAAAATCGCCAGAAGAAGAAATATTTCTTATCTTCCGGCTTCAGAATTTGCCCGACCGGGAGAAGCCGATCAGGAGCATCTGGATGAACTGGGACATAGCAGACTTGCAGATGCAATTTATGAAAAGCTTGCAGGATGAAGCATGAAATGTTATGATAGTTCACAGATGTGCAGATGTAACGCTTTAACTAAATCAAGTAAACTACCTGCTTTAACCGAAATAGCAGTGGATTGAAAAGTAATAAGCGGCACAGGCACACCAGAGCGTTCTTCAAATATGCTCTAAATCATAATAATAGAAGGAGAATAAAGTAACCATGGATTTTGAGTTTATCCGCGAGCAGACACCTCTTTATATTGAGGCAGCAAAGCTTACACTTCACATGGCGGTGATTGGTGTGCTGCTTGCCATTGTGGTTGGGCTTGTCTGCAGCATGATTAAGTATTTCAGGATTCCTGTACTTCGTCAGATCGTGGAATGTTACATTGAACTGTCCAGAAATACACCATTGTTGATTCAGTTGTTTTTCCTGTATTTCGGTCTTCCGAAAATAGGGATTGTCCTCAGTTCAGAACAGTGTGCGATCACAGGACTGACCTTTCTCGGAGGCAGTTATATGGCAGAAGCCTTCCGAAGCGGCCTGGACAATGTTCCGCCCATTCAGGTGGAATCCGCATTAAGCCTTGGAATGAGTAAGAGTCAGGTATTTACAAACATTATCCTGCCCCAGGCGGTATCCAATTCTATTCCGGCATTCTGTGCAAATGCGATCTTTCTTATTAAGGAAACCTCCGTATTCAGTGCAGTAGCACTTGCAGACCTGATGTTTGTGACAAAAGACCTGATCGGAATTTATTACAAAACAGATGAAGCCCTGTTTATGTTGGTAATCGCATATCTGATCATACTTTTACCAATCTCACTTATCTGTTCATTTGTAGAAAGGAGAGTCCGCTATGCAGAATATGGGGATTGAGGTTCTTTTTAAGGGAATCAACTCATTAAGACTCTGGCAGGGCTTGTGGGTAACAATAAGAATTGCACTGATTTCCATGGTATTTTCCATAATCCTTGGATTTCTTCTTGGGATGGTAATGAATATCCCAAATAAAATCATTAAGTTTATCTGCCGCATTTACCTTGAAATAGTAAGAATCATGCCGCAGCTGGTGCTTTTGTTCCTGGTATATTTCGGAGCGGCCAAGCATCTGGGGATGAATCTTTCCGGTGAGACAGCGGCGGTCATTGTATTTACATTCTGGGGAACTGCTGAAATGGGTGATCTGGTGCGAAGTGCGCTGATCTCCATTCCTAAACACCAGTATGACAGCGGATACGGTCTTGGATTAAACAAATGGCAGGTCTATCTTTATATTATCCTTCCGCAGACTATAAGAAGACTTCTTCCATCCGCAGTGAATCTTCTTACCCGAATGATCAAGACCACATCACTGGTAGCTCTTATCGGAGTAGTAGAGGTGTTAAAAGTTGGAAAACAGATCATAGATGCATCACGTTATACAAATCCGACAGCGGCCCTCTGGGTATACGGTGCAGTATTCTTTATGTATTTTATCATATGTTTTCCATTTTCCAGACTCTCCAGAGTACTGGAAAAGAAGTTTGCTGATTAATAGAGAAATGAGGATAAATGAATGGGACAGCCGATTTTAGAAGTAGAACATTTAAAGAAATCATATGTAAACAATGTTCCTATTCTGGATGATGTTTCCTTCTCTCTGCAAAAGGGAGAAGTGGTAGTGATCGTAGGACCTTCCGGATGTGGAAAAAGTACCTTCCTGCGATGTATCAACCGCCTGGAAGAGATTGACACCGGTGTACTGAAGCTTAACGGTGTAAGCTATGAGAAAGAAAAAAGAATATAAGCAAAGTCAGAGAGAAGATAGGAATGGTTTTCCAGAGCTATGATCTTTTCCCGAATATGACAATTTTAAATAATCTTCTTCTGGCACCAATGAAAGTACAGAAAAGAAATAAAGAAGAAGTGAAAAAGGAAGCGGAGCAGCTTCTTGACAGAGTTGGTCTTCTGGATAAGAAAGATAATTATCCAAGGCAGCTTTCCGGTGGTCAGAAACAGCGAGTTGCCATTGTACGTGCCATGCTGATGCATCCGGAGATCATGCTTCTGGATGAGATTACAGCAGCACTTGATCCTGAGATGGTAAGAGAAGTACTTCAGGTAGTACTGGAACTTGCAAAGACAGGAATGACCATGCTGATCGTCACTCATGAGATGGAATTTGCCCGTTCCGTAGCAGACAGAGTGATTTTTATGGATAAGGGAAATATTGTAGAAGAGAACACTCCGGAACAGTTCTTTGATGATCCGAAGACTGACAGGGCAAAACAGTTCCTGAACAGTTTCCATTATGAAACAGTGAAAAAATAGAATAGAGGAAAACAGAATATTGTATAAATCCTGAAATGGGTGATAATAACCATGAAATAGCAGGATATTACGAGAGCTGGTTATAAAAATTATAATAAAATTAAAATTTTTTAAAACATGGAGGAAAAGAACATGAAGAAAAAAATATTAGCAGTCTTATTAGCAACAGGTGTAGCAGCAACAACACTTCTTGGCGGAAGTATTCTTGTAAGTGCGGCAGATGACGGTGGAAACACTGCACAGGCCCGTACTCTGGATGAGATCAAAAAAGACGGAAAGATCAAAATCGGTGTATTCAGTGACAAGAATCCATTTGGATATGTAGATGAAAACGGTGATGTTCAGGGATACGATATTTACTTTGGAAAAAGACTTGCAAAAGACCTTCTGGGAAGTGAAGACGATGCAGAATTTACTTATGTAGAGGCAGCAAGTCGTGTAGAATATCTGCAGTCTGCAAAAGTAGATGTGATCCTTGCAAACTTTACAGTAACCGATGACAGAGCGGAGAAAGTAGACTTCGCACTTCCATATATGAAGGTAGCTCTTGGAGTTGTTTCTCCTGATGATGCGCTGATCAAAGATGTAAAAGATCTGGAAGGTAAGAAGCTGATCGTTGTAAAAGGAACTACAGCAGAAACATATTTCACAGAAAACTATCCGGACATTGAACTTGTAAAATTTGATGAATATCAGGAAGCATATGATGCACTTCTGGATGGAAGAGGAGATGCATTCTCCACAGATAACACAGAGGTTCTTGCATGGGCTCAGCAGAACGAAGGTTTCTCTGTAGGAATCGAATCCCTTGGTGATATCGATACAATTGCACCGGCAGTACAGAAAGGTAATACAGATCTTCTCAATGCAATCAATGACGAAATCAAATCTCTTGCAGACGAACAGTTCTTCCACAAAGACTTTGAAGAAACTCTGAAACCTGTTTATGGTGACAACATTGATCCGGAAGATCTGGTAGTTGAAGGTGGAGTTGTAGACAGCGAAGAAACAACAGAAGATGCTGACAAAGAAGATGCAGCAGACACAGATGAAGCATCTGATGATACAAAAGACGCAGAAACAACAGAAGAGCCAGAAGAAACTGAAGCAGCAGAAGACGCTGAATAATTATTTGTAAAAACGAACCGTAACTGTAAAAATGCAGGACGGTTACAAAATCACATAACGTAACATAAATTGATATTCTCATAAGTATTGATTTATAAACAAAAGGAGAGGTACTCTGAAGGATAAAGATCCTGCTGAGTGCCTCTCCTTTTTGGGTAGAGTTAACTTTTGCTTCAATTATGAAAATCTTGCATGCGGGGAACGGGATCAGGAATGTTCAATCAGCTCATTTAAGGAATGGAACGAATATCCCATATCTTCCCACTTGTTCAAGAGTTCATCCAGAATCTGCGCGTTAGTAGAAGATGTGCTATGCAGCAGAACAATAGCACCGGGATGAATTCGTCTGGTCAGCTTTTCGATAGCCTCCTGTGGATCTGGCTGATTATCCTGATACCAGTCCACATAAGCAAGACTCCAGAAGAAGGTATGATATCCCATTTCTTTGGCCATAGACAGATTCAGGGTACTGTAAATTCCCTGCGGCGGCCGGTAGAATTTGGTCATTTCCTTACCGGTAATTTCTTTATAAATATCTTCTACACCAGACAGTTCTTTTTGAAAAGATTCCTGCGTGGAAATCTTTGACATATCAGGATGTGTCATCGTATGGTTTCCAACAATATGTCCTTCGGCTTCCATCCTTTTTATCAGCTCCTGATTTTCAGAAATAAAATTTCCAACCACAAAAAATGTAGCAGGTGCCTGATGTTTTTTCAGTGCATCCAAAATAGCATGAGTATTTCCATTTTCAAAGCCTGCGTCAAAGGTGAGATAGATTTTCTTTTCTTCGGTATCTTCAGCAAAAAAGGCATTGTACTGAGCCAGTTCTTCTATCGTTGCATTTCCAACAGGACGTTTGCCTTCTTCCTGAAAACTGAGTCCCCAGTTGGAACTTTGGGCAGAAGCAGCAGTCTGTCTGGCAGTGTTGTGCGATACGATTTTTCCTATAGAGGAACCTATAAAGCACAAGCACAGAAAAGAAGAAAAATCTTGGTAAATCTGGAAGAGAAAATCCGAGTGGAAGATATGTATTTGAGATGCATAGAGAGTATTAACCTCAGAACGGAATGATATTAGTTTAATATATGAGAAAGAGGGGAGCTATAGAAGCTGAATGACAAATAAAAGAGCCACAGATTTATATTTCATCGTGGCTCCTGTTAAGATTCTGTATCCAAGGGATGATACCTCACTTTCTGTAAAATAAATTATGAAATTGTATGAATTTGAATTATGAAATTAACGGTTCAACTTACTGTCCCATTGGTCTGTACCTTCCTTTTATAGTTTCATAGGGTAAATCGTTAAGTTTTCATTGGACTGTACCTTCTTCATGTAAATGAACGGTTACGTTTTATAATAGGGTAAATCGTTAACGTTTCATTGGACTGTACCTTCCTTATTTTGATTGAATGTCACTTTAAAAATAAAGTAAATCATTAAATTTCCATTGGACCGTACCTTCTTTAGAATGTTTAACTGTTACGTTCAAAATAAGATAAATCGTTAGGTTTCCATTGGACTGTACCTTCCTTGTTTGATAGGAACTACTTATAAAACTTAGTTGGATTTAAAAGCTTAAGTTCTTGGTGGTCCGTACCTGCCTTTCTTATAAGTCATGAATTTGAAACTTTGCTATTCTGGTGGTCTGTACCTCGCTTTCTTAAATTATGAAGAAAAGATTATGTTTTCGGTGGTCTCACTCCTTTACTTTTTTGTTTTTCGTAATCCCTTTTGTTTTATGAACTTAATATAACAGATAAAGAATGAAATGTCAAGAATGAAAATAGAAAATTTGCAAAAATATTTAAAAAGATAATATCAAAATTATTTGTATTGATAAAATATTCTGAAAATAATAATGAATATAGACAATGCATAGCCGGAAGCATATTGGGTAAAAATATGGTTGTAAAGATATACAAGTCAAATTACGTTACTGTTCACGCCCAATGTCATTAACTTAAGCAATTTGCCAATACTGCATTGATGAAAATATCAGCAGAAGGATTTGATTATGATAAAAAGGAAATATTGAGGGATTAAGATGTAATGTCTTGCTGAAATTCGGGTATAA
>ENA-OQHY01000727-OQHY01000727.1-human-gut-metagenome-genome-assembly--contig:-NODE-727-length-17397-cov-1.454719_pt1 | contig 17397 bp, 30 predicted proteins | sample MGYA00242570_ERZ504733 | MGnify/ENA primary metagenome ERZ504733 (study PRJEB26092, sample SAMD00036219) | human gut metagenome | host: Homo sapiens | study: EMG produced TPA metagenomics assembly of... | reverse complement strand
AAGAGAAAATTGTCGGTTTACAGACTGATGTCCCGTTAAAACGTTCTCTCCAACCTTATGGTGGAATCCGTATGGCAATTAAAGCGTGCGAAGACAATGGTTATCATGTTGCCCCTGAAGTCGTTGAATACTTACCACGCACAGAAAGACGCACAATGCAGGCGTATTTGATGCCTATACCCCGGAAATGCGTGCCTGCCGTTCCAATCATATTATTACAGGACTTCCTGATGCTTATGGACGTGGACGCATTATCGGTGACTATCGAAGAGCTGCTCTTTATGGAGTAGACCGTTTAATCGAAGAAAAAGAAGAACAAAAAGCAAGCACCCGTACTATTATGTATTCTGATGTTATCCGTGAACGAGAAGAACTCTCCGAGCAGATTCGTGCTTTACAGATGTTAAAAGAACTGGCTAAAATCTATGGCTGTGATATCTCTGCTCCGGCAACGAACCTGCTTGAAGCAACACAGGCATTATACTTTGCTTACCTTGCTGCCGTAAAAGAACAAAATGGAGCTGCAATGAGTCTTGGACGTACCTCTACCTTCCTTGATATTTATGCAGAACGTGACTTAAAAGAAGGTACATTTACAGAAAAAGAAATTCAGGAAATCATTGACCAGTTTATTATGAAACTGCGTCTGGTTTGCTTTGCCCTACTCCGGAATACAACCAGTTTATTTGGCCGGATGACCCGACCTGGGTAACTGAATCCATTGGTGGTATCGGAATTGATGGCCGTCCACTGGTAACCAAAATGTCCTTCCGTTATTTAAACACTTTAAATAATTTAGGTGCTGCACCAGAACCGAAATCTGACTGTTTTATGGTCTGTTCAGCTTCCAGAAAACTTTAAAAAATTCTGTGCTGATATTTCCATCAAACATTCTGCCATCCAGTATGAAAATGATGACATTATGCGTGTTGTTCATGGAGATGATTACGGAATTGCCTGCTGTGTTTCTTCCATGAAAATCGGAAAAGAAATGCAGTTCTTCGGTGCTCGTGCAAATCTTGCAAAATGCCTGCTTTACGCAATCAATGGCGGTGTTGACGAAATTTCCAAAAAACAGGTTGGACCAAAATACCGCCCAATCACTTCTGAATATTTAGATTTCGATGAAGTAATGGATAAATACAAGGATATGATGAAATGGCTTGCAGGTGTTTACGTTAATGCATTAAATATCATTCACTACATGCATGACAAATACAGCTATGAGCGTCTTCAGATGGCTCTGCACGATAAAAAAATAAGACGCTGGTTTGCAACTGGTATCGCAGGATTTTCCGTTGTAGCGGATTCTTTATCAGCAATTAAATATGCAAAGGTAAAACCAATCCGCGATGAACAGGGGATTACTGTAGACTTTGAAGTTGAAGGAGAATTTCCCGAAATAACGGAAATGATGATGACCGTGTTGATGCACTCGCAGAAGAAGTACTTCACACCTTTGAATGCAGTATATCCGCGGAAATCACACTTACCGTGGCGGAGTTCCGACAACTTCTATTCTTACCATTACTTCCAACGTTTCTTATGGTAAAAATACAGGAGCAACTCCAGATGGAAGAAAAGCCGGAGAAGCCTTTGCTCCCGGTGCAAACCCAATGCATGGACGTGATACTCACGGAGCAATTGCTTCTCTTGCCTCTGTTGCCAAAATTCCATTTATGGATGCGCAGGATGGAATCTCCAACACCTTCTCTATTGTGCCGGACGCACTTGGCAAACATGGAAATGATACTACAAACTTAGTTGGAATGTTAGATGGTTATATGACAAAGGGCGGACATCACTTAAATGTTAATGTATTTAACCGTGATACTCTTTTGGATGCCCAGAAACATCCGGAAAATTATCCACAGCTTACCATCCGTGTATCTGGATATGCTGTAAACTTTATTAAATTAACAAAAGAACAGCAGGATGAAGTAATTTCCAGAACGTTCCACGAACGCATGTAATTTTAATAAAAAAGGAGATTAAACACTATGAAAGGTCGGATTCACTCACTAGAAAGTTTTGGTACAGTAGATGGACCAGGGATTCGTTATGTTGTATTTTTTCAGGCTGCCCGATGCGCTGCCTCTACTGCCACAATCCAGATACCTGGAGTACAGAAGCTGGAACTTTAATGGAAAGCGATGAAATTTTAAACGCCATTAAAAGAAATCAGACCTTTTATACATCTGGAGGTATCACCGCTACTGGCGGTGAGCCTCTGATGTCAGATAGAATTTTTAATTGAACTTTTCACAAAAGCCAAAGAAACGGGAATTCATACCTGCCTTGACACTTCAGGAATTTTATTTAACCGAGAAAATCCTAAAAAACTGGCACAATTTGACCAACTGCTTTCTGTTACGGATTTAGTTCTATTGGATATCAAACATATCAATCCTGATGAGCATAAAAAACTGACTTCACATTCTAACACTAACATACTTGATTTTGCCAGATATCTCGATGAGAAGCAGATTCCTGTCTGGATCCGTCATGTGGTTGTTCCTGAAATCAACTTAATAAAAAATTTTTAATAAACTGGGAGAATTTCTTTCAACCCTTCATAATGTAAAGGCCATAGAAGTACTTCCTTATCATAGGATGGGATGTGTGAAATATAAGAATCTTGGTTTTGAATATGCATTAAAAGATGCACCCCAGCTTACAAAAGCTGAGGCGCAAAGAGCAGAGGAAATTCTTTTAGAAAGTATCAAAGCGCATACAGGATGCGAATTTATTTCTGATTTTGGGCGGTAAGTTTAACTCAAATATCTGTGAGATAGGTTTTTAAAAAATTCATAAATCTCTGTTTCTGTAGGGGGGCATCCTTTTAAGTGACATGCAAATTTTGCGGTACAGTTTCCGATTCCAAGCGTTCCGCTTTTTCCTCGGAATCCCTGTCCGATTGCAATTTTTGTATCTAACTTTTTAAGTAAGTCCCTCTTCTTTTAAACGGTCTAATGCCGGCATCAGATATCCATAGCAGGCACTGCAGGATTCTACCTCTTCTACCGCATCTAAAAGTTCTACAATTTTTCTCTTTCTTACTTCTAAAATCGCCGCATCTGTTGGTGTTTGAGTTCCACAACTTTTTATCACTGCATGTTCAATATCCGCACTGCCAACTCCAAGTTTTTCTGCCATTAAAATATATGGCACTTCTTTTATCTCATAATTCAAAAAACGACACACATAAGCGTCACATAAAACAAGGATCTGTTACCGCCAAAATTCGATTCATCACAACCGGATTTCCACCATCTTCAAAATCCAAATCTCCGCAGATATTATCGACTACAATAAAATCCTGCTGAAGATACGCATTCAAGTGTGCAATCGGCTCATGCAGACCCATTGTGTGAAAATGACGTTTTTCCTTATTTGGAATTAACCCCTTTAAATTCTTAAGCGCACAGGTCAGCTTCGTCTGACAGTGTCCTTTTAAGACTGGTACATTAATCAGAAAATCTAATTTTAAAGCTGTATCACAAATCAGAAGTTCCATTCCTTTACAATCGCAAAGAGAACTGCTGTCTTTCTGCATATCTGCAAGCGGTACCTGATATTTTTCAGAAAGTTTCTGATATCCGCATACCTCAAAAGATTCTTCTGTTTTATCACCAACCCAGGAACCCTCTAAAATCACTAAATTTTGATATCCTCTCTCCTGAAGATATTCAATTATTCCCTCTACCACCTCAGGATGTGTTGTTCCACCATAAGAGGCCTCACTCGGTGCGACAAGATTGGGCTTAATTCCGATTTACAATTTTTATTTTCTCCATTTTTTTCTTGATTTCTGTTTCTAAATCTGCCGCTTCTAACAAATGACTTGGTATTTTCTTTATAGTCTGTACCCTGTATCATCCAGATTTCATTTTGATTCATTTTGATTCCAACTTTCTCCACGTTATTTATAATTTAAAAAAGAAGCCACAAAAACCTTCTTTCTGGCTTATCTTAACAAGCCAGACTAAAAAGTTCAAGTAACTTCTTCTCATTTACTTTTTATGCTGTCTCTTCTGCAAAATTTCCGGTATAAAGCTGATAGTATTTTCCTTTTTCTTCCATCAACTGTTCATGGGTTCCACGTTCAATGATTCGTCCCTGCTCCAGTACCATAATGCAATCTGAGTTCCGTACCGTAGAAAGACGGTGTGCAATAACAAAAGTTGTTCTTCCTTTCATCAGACGGTCCATCCCCTGCTGCACCAATGTCTCTGTTCTGGTATCAATTGAAGAGGTTGCTTCATCTAAGATTAATACCGGCGGGTCTGCAACTGCTGCTCTTGCAATCGCTAAAAGCTGACGCTGTCCCTGACTTAAGTTTCCGCCATCTCCACTTAACTTTGTCTGATATCCTTCTGGTAATCTGCGTACAAAGCTGTCTGCATTCGCCAGTTTTGCTGCCGCAATACACTCTTCATCTGTTGCATCCAGACGACCATAACGGATATTATCCATAACCGTTCCGGTAAACAAGTGGGTATCCTGAAGCACAACCCCAAGCGAACGTCTTAAATCTGCTTTTTTGATTTTATTGATGTTAATGTTATCATAGCGAATTTTACCATCCTGAATATCATAAAAACGGTTAATCAGATTTGTAATTGTCGTCTTTCCGGCTCCGGTACTTCCTACAAACGCAATTTTCTGTCCAGGCGTTGCAAATAATTTCACATTATGAAGTACAATCTTTTCTTCATTATATCCAAATCGACATCATTAAAGGTAACATCACCTTCGAGTTTGGTATATGTTACCGTTCCGTTCTGCCTGATGTGGATGTTTCCCATGCCCAGACGCCCGTTCTTTCTTTTGTCTCTTCTAATGTTCCGTCCTCATGTTCTTTTGCATTGACAAGCTCTACATATCCATCATCCACTTCCGGCTCGGCATCTAATAAGTGAAAGATACGGTCTGCACCAGCCATTGCCATAACAATACTGTTCATCTGCTGACTGATTTGAGTGACTGGCTGGGTAAAGCTTTTATTCAATGTTAAAAAAGAAACCAGAGTACCAAGGCTGAGTCCGTAAATTCCACTGATTGCCAGAATTGCACCAAATGCAGAACATAAGACATAACTGATAATACCAAGATTATTATTAATCGGCATCATAATATTGGCAAAGGTATTCGCGTTATCTGCGCTCTTTCTAAGTTCTTCATTTAATTTTTGAAACTCTTCGATTGCTTTTTCTTCATGGCAGAATACTTTTACGACTTTCTGTCCATCCATCATTTCCTCGATGTAGCCATTTACCTTACCAAGGTTCATCTGCTGTTCCCCAAAGTATTTTCCGGATTTTTCCGCCAGTTTTTTCGATACAACTGTCATCACACCTACCATTAAGAGAGTCAGAATCGTAAGCGGGATATCGAGTACAATCATACTGATAAAAGTCATTACAATCGTAACCGCCGAGTTTAATACCTGCGGAATACTTTGTCCCATAAGCTGTCTTAAGGTATCTACGTCATTGGTATAAACAGACATGATATCTCCATGTGCATGGGTATCAAAGTATTTAATCGGTAATGATTCCATGTGTGTAAACAATTCAACACGAAGATTTCTCATCGTTCCCTGACTAATATATACCATGATTTTATTATATGCCAAAGAAGAAATCACTCCAACAGCAAAAATTCCAGCCAGTTTGGTAAGCGCCTGCATCAGAGGAACAAAATCTGGTGTTTCTGCTTTTGTCATCGGTACAATATAATCATCAATCAAAGACTGCATAAATAAACTTCCTCTAAGGTTGCAAATGCAGTAATCATAATACATATCACGACCAGAAGAAACTGAAACTTATAATTTTTCAGCATATATCCAAGCGTTCTTTTTAATGTTTTTGTCGGATTCGGCGCACCGTTTTTTCCAAATGGTTCACCTGCCGGTCCTGGACCGCCTTTTATTACTCTTGTCTGTCCTGCCATTATTTTGCACCTCCTGTCTGGTCAAAATCTCCTCCACCTTTTACCTGCGTATTATAAATTTCCTGATAAATCTCATTGGTTTTTAACAGATTTTCATGTGTATCAAATCCATTAATCTTTCCGTCATCCAATACTAAAATACGGTCTGCATCCTGCACACTTGAAATTCTCTGCGCAATAATAATTTTTGTCGTATCTGGAATTTTCTTTGCAAAGACGGAACGAATTTTCGCATCTGTTGCAGTATCAACGGCACTGGTAGAATCATCTAAAATCAAAATTTGGGGTTTCTTTAATAACGCTCTCGCAATACAAAGTCTCTGTTTCTGACCACCAGATACATTACTTCCACCTGTTCAATATACGTCTCATATTTATTTGGAAAACGCTCAATAAATTCATCTGCACACGCATTTTTACATGCCTCAATACATTCTTCTTTTGTCGCAGTTTCATTTCCCCAACGCAGATTTTCTAAAATTGTACCGGAAAACAGCACATTTTTTTGTAATACAACTGCTACCTGATTTCTTAAAACCTCTAAGTCATATTCTTTTACATCTTTTCCGCCAACCAATACAGAACCTTCATTTACATCATAAAGACGGCTGATTAAATTTACCAAGCTTGATTTTCCACATCCCGTTTCTCCAATAATACCAACCGTTTCTCCGGAATGAATATGTAAATCAATGTCAATTAACGTATCTTTTTCTGCTTCATCATTATAAGTAAATTCCACATGATTAAAATCAATACTTCCATTTTTCACTTCCATGATTGGATTTTTGGGATTAACCAAATCCGCTTTATCATTTAATACTTCTGCAATTCGTTTTCCACTTGCAATACTAAGTGTTGTCATAACAAAAATCATGGATAACATCATAAGGGACATTAAAATTGACATGATGTAACTAAACATAGAAGTCAGTTCCCCTGTTGTCATATTTCCAACTACAATGAATTTTGCTCCAAACCAGGATAAACAGATGATACAAAAATAAACAACCAGCATCATAACCGGACCATTAAAGGCTAAAATCCCCTCTGCTTTTACAAACAGTTTATAGACATTTTCGGCCGCTGTGATAAATTTTTTATTTTCATAATCTTCTCTTACAAACGCTTTTACTACACGGATGGCAGAAACATTTTCCTGTACACTGGCATTTAACGCATCATATTTTTTAAATACCATATCAAAGATTTTCATCGTTGTCTTTACCACTACAACAATAAATGCCCCAAGTACGATAATTGCAATCACAAAAATCAGACTTAATTTTGCATTGATAACAAAGCACATAATCATACTGCAAATAAGTGTAAATGGAGCTCTTACCGCAATTCGTAAAATCATCTGATAAGCATTTTGTACATTGGTTACGTCGGTAGTCATACGGGTAACCAGACCAGCTGTGCTATATTTATCAATATTAGAGAAAGAAAATGTCTGTATATTTTCATACATAGCGTCCCTCAAATTACAAGCCAGCCCCGAAGATGCATTTGCCGCATATTTTCCTGCAAGCACACCAAACAACAAACTAAACATGGCAAATACCAACATGATACTTCCATACATTCCAACTTTTTTCATATTTCCAGCCTCAATACCCTGGTCAATAATCATCGCAGTAATAAAAGGAATTAATACTTCCATTACTACTTCAAGTGCTGCAAACAAAGGTGTCAACAGCGATGATTTTTTATACTGTTTCACCTGTGCCAATAAAGTTTTCAGCATTTTTTTACCTCCTAACACACGAATTTATTTTATAAGCCTTTATATTTTTACATATTTTCTCTAGAAAGTAAATTTAATTTTTGTTATTATTAATTAAAAAATTTTATTAATATTTCAGAAAGGATTTTTATTATTATGAATACTATGCAGCTCGAATGTTTTCTCGCAGTCGCTGATAACTTAAGTTTTGCAAGAGCAGCGGAACAGCTTCATGTAACCCAACCGGCAATTACCCATCAAATCAATTCTCTTGAAAATGAATTGCACGCAAAACTAGTCCGAAGAACTACCCGTATTGTAGAACTGACTCCAGATGGTAGAACTTTCCTAGGTTATGCCAAAAATATTTTAAAAGCAACACACTTTGCAAAAAAACGTTTATCCGAACATCACCAGGATTACATACAGACTTTTTCTATCGGATGTCATAGCCCATCCGAATTAAACTTAATTTCTCCGGTTTTAAAACAGCTTATCAAACGTTTCCGATGTTACATCCTGATTTGCGCATGATTCCCTTTCCTGCTCTCAGAAATATGGTCGAAGAAGAAGCGATTGATGTCATGATAGGATTTCGAGATGAAAAAATCAACCTTGCTTCCGTCACTTATGTTGAACTTGCCCAGTGCGGAATCACCTGTGCCCTGTCAAAAGAACATCCCCTCGCAGATAGAAAACAACCCACGTTAAAAGATTTAAATGAAGAACCAATTGTCTTATGTGAACCGGATCGCTGTGCAGAAGCGATTGCTCAGCTTCAAGGTCATCTTCTTGCTTCTCATTCTCACTCTCCTTCCCAGATTTATTTTGGAGAAAATTTAGAATGTACTTTGACTCTTACAAAAGCAGGAATCGGACTTGCCCTGCTGCCAAATCTTCCATTCATGCACCAGGAAGGGCTGACTTATGTTCCTCTTGAAAATGAAAGTATTATCTCTTTTGGACTTTATCATAAAACGTCTTTTAATTCACCGATCCTAAAAACTTTCATTCAGATTTTAAAAAAACTTTGTCAACCTTTTTGAAATAAAAGCCAGGACAAGATAATCTCATTGTTACCCTGTCCTGGTTTTTATCATTCACAAAATTAATAACAAAGAAATGCAGGCACACATCAAATGATATATACCTGCATTTCTGCTTTTATCTTTAATTTTCTGCTTTCTTCTATTTACCGTCTCTCTGTTTTAAATAAGCAGTTCTGCCTTCTTCATAAAGGTTATTCCCCTCACTGTCAATGATTACAACAAGAGGCATATCTTCTACATACAATTTTCTAAGTGCCTCAGCTCCCAAATCTTCATATGCAATTTAATTCTGCTTTTTTAATACATTTTGCAAGAAGTGCGCCTGCACCTCCGATTGCTCCAAAATAAACACCATGATATTTTTCATCGCATCAATTACTTCTGGAAGACGTGCACCTTTTCCAATCATTCCTCTTGCGCCGACAGACATCATAGTTGGTGCGTAGGCATCCATTCGACCACTGGTGGTTGGTCCGGCTGAACCAATTACCTGTCCCGGTTTAGCCGGTGTCGGTCCTACATAATAAATCGTTGCATCTTTCGGGTCAAATGGAATTTTTTCTCCTTTTGCTAGCGCCTCACACATTCTCTTATGTCCTGCGTCTCTTGATGTATAAATTGTTCCTGTCACAAGCACACGGTCTCCGCTGTGAAGTGTTTTAGCCAGTTCCTCTGTAAGAGGCAGCGTGATTTTTCTTTCCATCTTAAATTACCTCCGTTTTATGACGCGTTACATGACAGTTAATATTAATTGCACACGGCATACCTGCAATATGAGTCGGCATTGTCTCAATGTTCAAGCCAATTGCTGTTGTCTTTCCACCAAATCCCTGCGGTCCAATTCCCAGTTCATTGATTTTTTCGAGCATCTCATCTTCAAGCTCTGCATAAAACGGGTCTGGATTAGAAGAATCCAATGGACGCATTAATGCTTTTTTTGCTAATAAAGCTGCTTTATCAAAAGTTCCTCCAATTCCAACTCCAACAACCATAGGCGGACATGGATTTGGACCGGCTGTCTCTACTGTCTCAATAATAAAATCCTTAATTCCCTGGAGTCCGTGAGACGGTTTAAACATACGGATAGCGCTCATATTTTCACTTCCAAATCCCTTTGGACCTACTGTAATTTTAATCTGTTCTCCCGGAACAATTTCTGTATAAATCATAGCAGGAGTATTGTCTCCTGTATTTCCACGACGAACAGGGTCTTTAACAACCGACTTTCTCAAATAACCTTTGTCATAACCTCGACGAACTCCCTCGTTTACTGCATCACTCAAGTCTCCGCCTACTATATGTACATCTTGACCAATCTCTAAAAAGACACATGCCAGTACCGGTATCCTATACAAATTGGTATCACATTCATTATTCTGCAAATTCGAATTTCAATTAATATTATCCAAAACACCTTTTGCAATCTCTCCATCTTCACAGGCACGACAATTTTTAATTGCACACTTTACGTCTTCCGGAAGATGTTCATTTGCCTCAATACAAAGTTTTTCGATTACGTCGGTAATCTGGCTTACATTGATTTCTCGCATTTTACCACTCCTACTCTGTTTTCTTCTTATCTCTCATGACGTGCATAATGTGGAAGCAATAATGGAGATACATCCTCTGATGTAATGCCTGCTTCTTTCAATTCTTCTGCATATTTTTCCACATGTTCTAAAGTCATGGTTCCAAGCTCTACGGTTTTGATTTTGCAGCAGCTGCTTTTCCTGCATTTCTTCCAAATACAATGATATCAAGCAGGGAATTTCCCATCAGGCGGTTTCTTCCATGGATTCCCCCAACTGCTTCTCCCGCAACTAAAAGATTGTCAATTACCTTTGTAAATCCATCTCCGCCAATTTCAAGTCCGCCATTTTGATAATGCAGGGTCGGATAAACCAGAATTGGCAGTTTTCTCATATCAATGCCATAATTTAAGTACATACGAAGCATTGCAGGAATTCGTTTTTCAATTGTTCCTTCTCCTCCAAGTTTTTCAATCATTGGAGTATCCAGCCATACACCGCTTCCAAGAGGAGTCGTTACACCTTTTTTACGTTCTGTACATTCACGAATAATAGAAGCAGCAGATACATCACGGGTTTCCAGTGGATGCATAAACGCTTCTCCATCTACATTTACAAGCATTGCTCCCAGAGAACGTACTTTTCTGTCACCAGTGCTCCATAAATCTGAGCCGGATAGGCAACTCCTGTCGGATGATACTGAATCGTATCCTGATAAAGAAGTGGTGCTCCTGCACGATAGCCTAAAATCAAACCATCTGCAGTTGCTCCATAATGGTTTGAAGTTGGGAAATTCTGATAATGCAGACGACCTGCTCCTCCAGTTGCAATCACAACTGTTTTTGCTTTTGCAACCAGATAATCACCTGTTTCCATATTTAAAAGAACAGCTCCTGCAATCTGTCCTTTTTCATCTTTAATCAACTCAACCGCTGAAGTAAATTCAACAACAGGAATCTGACGATTTAACACTTCGTCACGAAGCGTTCTCATGATTTCTGCACCGGAATAATCCTTGCAGGCATGCATTCTCTTTCTGGATGTTCCACCACCATGGGTTGTCACCATATTTCCTTCGGCATCTTTATCGAACATTACTCCTAAATCATTTAACCAGTGAATTGCATCCGGAGCTTCCATAACAAGACGTCTTAACAGTTCCGGTCTTGCAGCAAAATGTCCGCCTCCAAATGCATCTAAATAATGCTGTACCGGTGAATCATTTTCTTTATCTGCAGCCTGAATTCCCCCTTCTGCCATCATGGTATTTGCATCCCCGATACGCAGTTTGGTAACGATCATAACCTCAGCGCCAGCTTCATGCGCTTCAATTGCTGCGGAAGCACCGGCACCGCCTCCTCCGATTACAAGGACATCCACATCATAATCTACTTTATTCAAATCTACTTTATCGGTTAAAAAGACGACTATTTGAATGTAATAAGTGTACTAACTCTTTATTTGCTTTCTGACCTTTATTTGGTCCAATTTTGATTTCTTCAAATGCTTCTTCTCGATAATCCGGATGAAAAGCTTTTAAAAGGGCATCTTTTTCCTCTGCACTCATACGTCTAGGTTCCATTCCCATACGTTCTTCTCTGGTTGCCTCCACCTTTTTCACGGATTCCATCATTTCTGGTGTAAACATGGCTTTTCCTCCTATTTCTCGATCTCTCTGTTATTATAAAGTTCCTGCATCTCGGTAATTGGTTTCTGCATAATCTGTTCAATCAACTCATCATAAGCACCTTTATGAATTTCTTCTACACGTTTCTCTAAGTGCTTGCTCTCCGGTGCAATATACTTTCCGGTTAAACGTCTTGCTAAAACCCCAACCATTGGATGAGAAATACCGGCCGGACATCTTACCGTACAACATCCACATCCGACACAGTCAAAGGATTCTTCTGCACACTTTTCTAATTCGCCTCTCTGAGCATAAGCAATGTACTGCATGACATTTAAATCCTGCGTACAGGCTTTGGTACAGGCATTACATCCAATACAACTGTAAATTTCCGGATATAATTCCATCATAATCTGCTGGTTTGGTTTAATTTCCTGAATATCATAGGTTCTTTTATCTGTCGGGAAGAAAGGAATACTTGCCACATACATGCCTTCTTCGACCTGCGTCTGACAGGCAAGACAGGTTTTTAATTCATTTTTGCCTTTAATTCTATAAATCGTTGCACAGGCTCCACAGAATCCATGACGACATCCGCAGCCTCTTTTTAATGTGTATCCGGCATATTCCATTGCGGTCATAATTGTCAAATCTGCAGGCACACTATATTTCTTTCCGAAAAAATATACATTTACCATATTTTCCATTTGTGGGTACCAATCCTTTCTTAATACTCATTCGGTAATTCATCAATTTCATCAAAACGGAATACCGGTCCATCCTTGCAGACATATTTTGAACCGATATTACAGCGTCCACATTTTCCGATTCCGCATTTCATACGAAGTTCCAATGTTGTATAAACCTGTTCTTTTGTAAATCCAAGTTCCTGAAGCCCAGAAAGTACAAATTTGATCATAATTGGCGGTCCACAAACTAATGCAACTTATTTGTGTCAAATCCGATTTCTTTTAAATAGGTAGGAACAAAACCAACATGTCCGTCCCAATCTCTTGTTCCCTGTCAATCGTCAGATAAACATTGACATCTTTTGCTTTCATCCAGACTTCCTGGATTTCTTTTAACTGTACCAGGTCATCTGCGGAACGGGAACCATATAAATATCAACGGTTCCATAATTTTCACGATTATCCAATACATAATTAATAACAGAACGAAGAGGAGCAAGTCCAATACCACCTGCAATAAACAATAAATTTTTTCCTTTTAATTCTGTTTCCACCGGAAAATGATTTCCATAAGGTCCACGTACTGTAATTTCATCTCCTACTTGAAGACTATGAAGATACTCTGTCAACATTCCGCAACGTTTAATACTAAATTCTTGATATTCTTTATTCGTCGGTGAAGAAGTAATGGAGAACATACCCTCACTCACCCCCGGAGCACAGACCATCGCACACTGTCCTGGCATATGTTCAAATAATTTTCCACCTTCTGGCGCATTGACGCGAAATGTCTTTACATCCGGAGTTTCTTCACGAATATCTGTAATGACACCAACTTTTGGAATTAAGGTATCTAATGTATAATTTTTATGACAGGTACATTCGCTCATTCCTTGTCACCTCCCTGTTTTTCAAATGCCTTAATTACTTTTACGATATTTAAAGAAGAAGGACATTTTTCTACACAACGTCCACATCCAACGCAGGAATACATTCCATTATTATTTGCCGGATAATAAACCAGTTATGCATAAATCTCTGACGAAATCGCTGCAGCTGGCTGGTACGGTTGTTTCCGTGTGCCATCATCGTAAAATCCGAATACATACAGGAATCCCAGCAGCGATAACGCTGGACACCATGACCTGTATCGTAATCCTTAATATCATAACACTGACATGTTGGACATACGAAAGTACACGTTCCGCATGCCAGACATGGTTTATATAATGTTTCCCAAATCGGAGAATCAAATCTTTCTTCTAAAGCTTCCCCATTCCATCCTTCTAATGATAAATTTGAATATGGAAGTTTTTCTACTATTTTATGAATTGCTGTTTTTTCTGCTTCTATCTTCTCATCTTCTGCTTTAGGACTTTCTATTAAGCATTCTTTTACAAGGTCTGTTAAAGGCTTCCCCTTTTTCAGTCAACGCTTTCCAGTATAATTCTTCTTCTATCATCCAAACCGCTACATCTGCATCCGGGCTCGCACAGTCAATCCCAAAAGCCTTACAAAAACAAGACTCTTCTGGTTCATGACAGGCCATTGCCACAATAGTTCCATGCTCTCTTCTTGCAGAGTAAAATGTATCTACCGGCTCACTTAAGAATACATTGTCTAATACCTTTACTCCCTGTACATCACAAGCTTTCATGCCAAATACGACAAATTTCTGTTCTTTAATGCTTCTGGCTCAATTGGAAAGTTTTCTTTCCTTCTTTTTGTACTGTATACAAATTTTTCACTCTGTGGAAAAAAAGCATCTTTTGGAGACTTCACGGTCTTTAATGTGTCTAAATCCACTTCTGCATCTTTATCCCAGGCTGCAAAATTTACCTGATTGCTGACTTTTACCGGAAGATATAACTCCTGTTCTTCGGCAATACGCTGGAATAATGCCGGAAGATTTTTCTTTGCTATCTGATACATACATTATCCCCTTTCCGTTACAATACTTGGTTCTGCATCTTCAAATGTAAAGTTTGTAAGAGGTCCTCTTGATTCCGTGTCCTCTCCTGCCTGATATTCTCCATATAATTCATCAATATCTTTAATAAATTTACGGTTGAATAAATGCAGAGGAATTCCCTGTGGGCATACACGGCTGCATTCTCCACAGTCCGTACATCTTCCTGCCACATGGAATGCGCGGATAATATGAAACATCTTTTCTTCAAAAGAATCCACATTCGCTTTTTGAGCACTGTCAAATTTTGTACTGTCAAACACACATTTACGACAACTGCAGGCCGGACATACGTTTCTGCAGGCATTTCTCCAGCAGGTGTTAAAGCTTGATAATGTAACAATTCTGGAATATACTACCATGCAGGATATTCTTGTGGAAAACGACAAATGTGCAGGTTTAAAGGCTGTTTCCGCGGAAGGTAACAGAGATCGTCTGAAAGCAATGGAAGCTGGAAATGCTGTGAAGATCCAGGAGGAAATCCAGCCAGGTGGAGAGATCCAGGTAGAAATCTATGCACAGGATACGATCCTGGCAAGCGGTGGAATCGGAGGAAGATATGAGCATTCCACCAACTATCCACATCTCACAGGTGACGCCCTTGATATTGCGAAAAAACATAATGTGCGTCTGGAACATCTGGATTATGTGCAGATCCATCCGACAACGCTGTACTCCAAGAGACCAGGCCGAAGATTTCTGATCTCAGAGTCAGTCCGCGGAGAAGGCGCAGTACTTTATAATAGCAAAAAAGAGCGCTTTGTCAATGAACTTCTTCCAAGAGATGTAGTAACAAATGCGATCCGGGAAGAAATGAAAAAAGAAGGAACAGATCACGTATGGCTTTCCATGGAAAATATTGATAAAGATACGATCCTGAATCATTTTCCGAATATTTATCAGAGATGTCTGGAAGAAGGCTATGATGTGACAAAGGAATGTATCCCTGTTGTTCCTGCTCAGCATTATTTCATGGGAGGAATCTGGGTGGATTCTGACAGCAAGACCAGTATGGACCGGCTTTATGCAGTGGGAGAGACCAGCTGCAACGGTGTACATGGAGCAAACAGGCTGGCAAGTAATTCCCTGCTGGAAAGCCTTGTGTTTGCAAAACGCGCGGCGAAAGCAATCTCCACAGAAAAGAAAAGTGCTGCAGGTGCGGCGTGAATGCAGCCTGCAATATAAATATCCGTATTACGAAAGAAGGGAGTAGCCTTGCTTCGGAGAACAGGGCTGCTATGATAATTAAGAAAGAGAAGGTATTGTAAAATGAATAAAATTACAATGACACTCCAGGTAGATCATCTGATCCTGGAGGCTTTAAAAGAAGATATTTCAAGCGAAGACGTTACCACAAACTCTGTTATGAAAGAAGCAGTTCCGGGAGAGGTAGACTGATCTGTAAAGAGGATGGAATCATTGCGGGACTGGAAATCTTCAGCCGTGTATTTACGCTTCTGGATACTGATACAAAAGTAGAGCTGTTCTGTAAAGACGGTGATGAAGTAAAAAAAGACCAGAAAATGGGAAAAGTTACCGGAGATATCCGCGTGCTTCTTTCCGGCGAGGGGTATAATCCCAGCATGACGAAAATCGGCGAGTTCGCGGGTACGCCTGTGACTGCGCCGGCAAACAATTTAAAGCGTAAGAATGATGAAAGAAAGAGCAGTGACTTATTCGGTAGTAGCAAGAAAGAAACCTAATGATCTGGAAGGTAGTGCCAAATATTATGCCCTGGCACAGGCACGCGGCGAGATGGGAATCCGTGAAATGGCGGACCGTATTCAGCAGATGTGTACGGTGACACGTGCCGATACGATGGCGGTGCTGATTTCGCTGGGTACGGTGATGCGTGACGGTCTGTGTGCCGGAGAAATCGTGCGTCTGGGCGACCTGGGTTCGTTTCAGATCGGTCTGAACGGTGAGGGTAGTGTCACGGAGGAAGAATATCACACCGGACTGATAAAGAAGGCGCATATCAACTTCCGTCCGGGAGCCGATTTGTCGGACATTCTGAATTCGCTGAGCTACGAACGTGTGCCGGTAAAGCCTAAAAAAGAGGAGTAAGACTCCGGAAGGGAGATGCGGACAGATGTGAAATATAAAAAACAAGGAGGAATGTATGACTGGAAAGGTAAAATGGATTCTGATCAGGATAATCAAGTGTCTGTATTGCATACTGACCGGAAAGAAAGGAGGGTGTGATGAGAAAGATTGACATGATTGTCATTCATTGTTCGGCAACGAGAGCGGATGTTCCGCTCTCGCCCCGTCAATTGGAGGAAATGCACCGGCAGCGCGGGTTCGACGGATGCGGGTATCATTATTATGTAAGGCGCGACGGAGAAATATGTACGATGCGTCCGGTAGACCGTCCCGGAGCGCATGCCCAAAGGATATAACCGGCACAGTATCGGTGTGTGCTACGAAGGAGGACTGGACGAGCAGGGACGTCCTGCCGACACACGTACGGAACTTCAGAAGCGTTCGCTCAGGGTGCTGGTGAGAGTGCTTGCCATGGACTTCCAGACACGCCGGATAGTAGGACATCGCGACCTGAGTCCGGACCTGGACGGTGACGGTGTGATAGAACCGGAAGAGTGGACAAAGGTGTGTCCCTGCTTTGATGTTGGGACGGAATTATAAGAAAATTTATGTACAGTGTTATAATGATATGTTTTTATGTTAAAAAGCTGTCAAATGATAATATGTAAAATAAATGTGTGTATTATTAAATTTTAACACTTATATAAATCTTTGGTTTATAGTAATTTGTATTAAGGGACTCTTTTGAGGAGTCCCTTATTTTTTAAATTATTTGTTATTGTTTGTTTTTATATGGTTTTA
>ENA-OQHY01000725-OQHY01000725.1-human-gut-metagenome-genome-assembly--contig:-NODE-725-length-17449-cov-4.401628_pt1 | contig 17449 bp, 15 predicted proteins | sample MGYA00242570_ERZ504733 | MGnify/ENA primary metagenome ERZ504733 (study PRJEB26092, sample SAMD00036219) | human gut metagenome | host: Homo sapiens | study: EMG produced TPA metagenomics assembly of... | reverse complement strand
TGATACTTTGGGATTTCGGTGCTCCATAGCTATCCCTGCTATCTTGCTGTCTACGCTTAGCCTGCACGTTACCGTAACAGACTCAAGACTCGCTTCAAATGCTGTGGTTAACAGCTTATTTGATGGGGCTTCCACCCACCGGACTATATACCTTTGCTGGACGCACGGTCTGACCCCAATGTGGTCACAGACATATACCTGACAGTTTTTCCCATTTTCCCTGGCATTTGTACAGTCTGTATGCATGACAGGAGAAAGCAGCATATCTGCGCAAACCTGCGTTCCGCTTCAGTTTTAAAGCAAACTCCCGGTTTAGTCTGCTTATCATCCCCTTGGAAATATTCAGTTTTCCACCCGTCAGGTCAGACAGAAATCCCCTGCTCTTATCAATGGATGTACAGCATGTACACGTTCACCTGTCTGACTGTTGTAATAAACATCCGCATGGTATTCCGTTACATCCAGTACCATTCGGATATTTACCATCTGCTTTACAATGGTTTTTGCGGTCTTTTTAAAAGTACTGTCTTCCAGGACTTCTTCCGGTGGCGGAAGAAAAATGACTGGCTGTGTGGGCTCCTGTTTCCTGCGGCAGTGGCCTTTATGTCCTGGCTGTCCGCCTGGTTTCCTGCCTGTTTTTTCTCTGCTGTTTGTGATCTTTTTACGCTGCACTGCTTTTGAAGAGGGAATGGAAGAGTTTTCATAATCCCTGTTGATCTGGGCAGTCAGTTTCTGGTGCTTCCCTTTTTCATCTTCCAGCTGGGTCAGGACGTCATATAGCTTATGAAGAAGCTCTTTTTTCTTATCATACAGTTCATCACATTCACGTTCTGCTTTCAGGGCACGCTGCTCAAGCGCCTTTTTCTCTGCCTGCAGCTTTTTTATTTCCCGCAGATGTTCTTTCTGCATATCTTCGAATACTTCAAACCAGTAATTGTGGACACGGATCGTCTCCTGATGGCATCTGCAGATCTCCTGGTCACGCTCTTTGAGCATCCGTTCCAGGGAACGGATGCTCAAACTGTAGACAAACTTACTTTGATGATGTCATCAAAGTAAGTTTGTCTACAGTCTGAAAGGCTCCTTACGGAGCCTTTACTTGCCAGCTATAATTCTGCCTGCATCAAAGCCAAGCAACATCAATTCTATAGCCTGAGCATCAGTTTTTCTAAATTTAAGATAATAATACAATGTGTCTAAGAAATTCGTGAATGCTTCCTTTTTTTCTTTTGTAAGCGGTATGTTTATATTATCTCTTAATATGAAGCTAGCAATACGAGCTAATAAAAATTTCTCATTTATATATAGCCATTTATCATCTTCAAGCTGGGCTTTTAACTGCAGAGGCCGCCTTTTCAAAAGCCAGAACGTTTCGTATGCCTTGATTTTCACCTCATTAATGTGACCTATTTCCTGATAACTTTTTAATCTTTGAATATCAGAATAATAGTCCATAACAGCGTGATTCAGTGCCATTTGGTGAATAAAGACCTTATCCTGCAATTTATTGCTATCAATAAAGGCTTGCATCTCTGCTTGAAACTGCTTTATGCGATTCTTAATTGCTTCTTCCGTTATCTCATCAACAAGACCATTATAGTCAGTATAAATATTCTCAATATTACGCATTCTCACATCCTCGTAATTCATCTACCAGAAAATAATTTTTCGACATCAGAAAGTTACAAAATGCATCACATTCCACCTCTTCCATTTCACCAGTATGAATTCTTGCACTGTTCTTCAATTTATGGTTTCTTACCACACCTGACTTTATCTGTCTCATACTTTCATTGGCAAAATCTTCTGTCTCTTTTGAATAATAATTTTTTTCTGACATCATAAATTTCCTCTCATTCATATAATACATTTTGTATACATGCTGCAGCAGTATTATCATCTAACAAAGGTTCTTTCTCCTCAACAGGACAAGCCTTACTAATTTCGTCTTCTTCATCTACTATTTTTTGAGACTCATTTCCATCCGGTTCTGTCTTCACTCTTTGCAAATGCTCTTCTTCCAAACGCTTTACTTCACAAAAAAAGCTGCTCATCTCATCCGCTAGCCCCGTTAAACGATTCAGCAGACTGGTGTATTGCTGAAATAACATGTCATCCTGATAATATGGATAAACAATGTGGTGATCTATTTCACCCCATCCTTCCTCAAACAATGTCCTCACTTGAATCTCAATATAAACGCCATGATATTTAACGATATAATGTACTGATCGATATATCTTTTTATTTTTTATTGCATCAGGCGGAAGCACAGTTTCATATATCTCTCGTGCATCACCATCTCGAATATGAACCTTCGGCATTTCCGCCATATAAGTATGCTCTGTATCCTCGTCAAAATCCTTTAAGCAATCATCCAAATAGTACTGGGGATTATCTTCAATTTTTTCTTCAAGATATGCGTGAAATTTCTTCCAATCAGCTTTAAAAAGTATAAAACAACGAATTCCAATCAAGTCTGTAAGAAATTTTTCATAATTATCCTTATCCAGCGTTCTATACTTCTTATAATTCTCCTGTCGCTTTCTGATAATCTTTACAATTAAATGTTCTGCATCCTTCACTCTTGTTCGTATAGAATGAATACCATTTTCGGAAATGTTCATCAAGAACTCTTTCTGAAATTCAGCCAGTTTCTGTTCATATGAACTTCTCTTTTCGGAAAAGTCTTTATAAATATATTCAAGCTCTTCCCATTTAATATCAGCTACCTCAAATTCATCTTCAGAAATATTATATTTCTTTAATAGTTCATTTTTCGCAATCAATCGGTAATCCACCCTCATAGTCAATACTTATATATGCCAAAACATCCCTGCAAAGTTCAATACTTCACAAGAATGCTGATAAGTCATAACATAAATCCCCTCGTAGTCTAATACGCTACAGCATCTATGCTTATTATTCAATTTGCAGCTATACAGATATAACTAAAAAAATTCTCCATTGCTTTATTATATCTAAAACATTTTCATTTTTCAACTTTTTTATCACATTTTATAACTTTTCTATGAACCATTTATGATAATGTCCTAATATACCACAAAGGAAAACGTCCCAATGTAGTATAATTGTAAACTTACGACTACTGGTTCACCTATATTTCCACAGAAAATCCAGTATTTATGCGGGTAAATCGATTTTAGTCGTAAATTCACTGGAAGTTCACATATTGGCAGAAAATCATGCCGCACCAACGATTTTCATATTATTCCGGGGATGCAGCTCTTTTAATATTTCAGCCTGTTTTTTAGCCGCAATATGTATATAAATCTGAGTTGTTTTTATGGAACTATGGCCCAAAATCTGCTGAACACAGCTTACATCTACGCCCTCCTCTATTAAATATGTCGCAAATGAATGACGAAACATATGAGGAGTAATATTTCTCTCGATCCCAGCCTGCTTTGTATACTTCTTCAGCATCAGCCGGATAGATTGTTCCGTATACCTGCTTTCTCTGTTGTTTACAAAAAAATAACCACTTTTCTTGATCGACTGCTCATTTTCATCGTAATATTTTTTCAAGACCTCTAAAATTGAAGTGTTGCTGATCTGTACATATCGTTCCTTCCCGCCTTTTCCCATAAGCCTGATCAAGCCCGTATTCAGATTAATGCTGTCGTCCCGGATGTTGGAGATTTCATACACTCTCGCCCCGGTTGCGAAAAACACTTCAATCACGGCTACATCACGCAGCATAAATTTACGGGATGCTTTATCGTTCTCATTCAGGCATTGATACATATGGTTCAAAAGCTTCTCTATTTCTTCCCTGGGAATGATTCTGGGGAGGGTTACTGTTTCCTTGAATTTGACTTTTATTTTCCGGAAAGGGCTTTCAGCAATGATTTCAGTTTCTTCTAAATAGTTATAAAACGCTTTTATTGATGCTATCTTCCGCTTTACAGTCTTTTGCTTGTAGCTCTTATGCAAATGCGTAACATACTCCTCAATCTTTTCCTTATCAGGTTCATCCACACATATATATTCGAAATACTGACGCAAGTCAATACGGTATGCTTTCAGTGTTTTCCTATCGAGTTCCTTTCGATATTCACAGTACTCCAAATATGCTGCCAGTTTATCTTCTAATCTCATTTTAGATTCCTCCTATCTGTTATAAGCATCATACTACCGTATTTGGCACTAATTTCAATAGGAGCAATTATTAAATATAAAATGCAAAAATATGTTCGGGCAAAAAATTTCCTGTGCCATTGACCTTTTCAATCAATGCGCAAGGGGATTTTTTTCTTTACTTACAGAACCGGCCAGCAATCTTTTTTAAAAAAGGAATTACAACCGGAGCTTCACTAATATATTCTACAATCACAAGAAGCACCAGAAGAAAAACAACCCATAGGAACAAATATATCTTTTCAGATTTTCCTATCGTCTTCTTCATATCTAAGATCAGATAGTCACCCCGAAAGCACTCCTGAATATCATCCTCGGTCAATATCTTATCGTAGGATTTTTCAGTTTCTCATAACTTTCATAAACTTTATTCATCTGATACTTTGACTGCCCATAACAAATGAACAGATATACCACAGAACCCACCAGGACTAATTCCAGAATTACCGTGATATCTTTTGTAAAAATATTGTTCAACGGCTGGTCTGATACAATACCGGCTATGACCACTGTAAATAGGAAGCCAAATATTGCTATAACATTTGCTTTAAACTTATCAAGTAATTCTGTGGCGTATTCCCCGGTTCTCGACACAATGTCACTTATAAATTCTGCCACTTTGTTTTTCAGTTCAAGATACTGTCCTACGTTATCTTTCAAATACAGATTGTAATTAGACTGGATAGAGGAAAGAACTTTTTCGTCCAGGTTCAGCAGCGGCTCATATTTGCAATGCAGACAGATAATATTTCTTGCAATAATGGCTTTGTCAATAGAACTTCCGCCTGAATATATCCAGTCATATATTTTGTACAGCACCTGGTTTCCCGTTATCTCATTTAGACGGCATACATAATCAACAGAACGCTGTCCCATGATCTGCAGTTTCATCTGCCCGCCCTGAATCGTAGCATTGGATGCAATGAAGCCTGCTGCCAAAATTGTTTCCAGCTTCATGAACAATTCTTTGAATGGGTTTCCCTCATACCCTACTTCTATCTTAAAATCATCCGGCAGCAATCCATAGGAATCCTGGTTATAAAAGTACGTATTATCCCTACAAGCCAGCAAACGCTGTGTCCTGCTAAAATTACAATCAATCTCTCTATTCCCCACAGGAAGAAAATACATTGTTTTCGTATAAAAAATATTTGGACTGTCAAATAGTTCAAACACTATATTTTTCCCTGCCCCATCCAGAAACATAGAGAATGTTTTCAGCACGTCTTCCATAGATAAACCGACAATATCCTCCACAAACTTTTGGTATCGGTAAATTGAAAAGTGCCCATCTGCCAGTGTTTTATTTATCTCTATTTTTGTAAAAATCATCTCATCTTCCAGTGTCTCTTCAATAAACGCTCTGTACTCTGCTTCAGTTGAATTTTTCACTATTATGAAGGGATCTTCATTTTCCAACGACAAAAAAATTCTGACTTCATCCCTTGATGGAATCTTTTGTATGACCTCCATCAATTCTGAAAATCCTAAAGCCTGAGAAGATGGGAATGAAAAACAGGCGGAATAGAATTTCCTGCGTTCTTCTTCTTTCAATCCCAAAACCTTATCCCTTATATGCTCCAGCAAAGCAAATCCCTCCTATCTCCCCTCCCTACGCTCAAATGTCCGGAAGGTTATATCATTATCCATACGGATCTTGAGATACCGTTTGCCATCACCGTCCTCATATGCCTCAATGATGTCTTCCAAATCTTCAACCGCACTAGATACTTTGATCTGAATTCCGCTATATACATCATACGTTTTCTTCATTTTAGGCTTAATCATTGACAGAACTGGCTTAAACTGATGGTCAAAGTGTTGTTTTTCAGGCAGGTCGCACAGTTTCTGAATAAGTTCTTCTTTCTTTTCCGCCTTCATGTCGTTAGGGGAATAATTCTTAATCGTTTTATCTAACATTTCAGAAAAATCAAACTGCTCGACACTACTGAAATACAAGTACATTGCATTCCGGATTACCATATGGTCATATGGTGCATCTTTTTTCAGATTTCTGCTCAGTGTACTTTCTACGGCTTTAAACGCTCTCTTGGTATTAAGCTCATCACTTTGAAGTTCATTTAACTCCAGAAAATCATGCCACCAGTATTTCGCCACCGTATTAGAATATATTCTGGCTAAAAATTTCACAGAATTCAAATCATCAATCTCAAACAGGCAGGTTTTCCAGATCTTTTTTGTGTCCTTTGAAAAGCCTGATTTAATGCTGTAATCACTATCATCAAAGAAATCCGTATGCTCTACCTTCGCCAACAGAAACAGCACCTTCCCCTCATCCTCGATCAGAGCCAAGATCAGGCTTCCTTTCTGCACTCTAATATCCATACTGGCAATCTGCTCTTGTGCCTGTCTTTCCTTTCGGAGCAGGCGTTCTGCTATTATATCAATCCTTTGCAGAACTATTTCAGCCTCTGCCTGGTGCTTTATGATCTCTAATATACTGCTAATGACCTCTGTACCCGTTGATTGTGTTTTGTATTCCCTTACAGAAACATTCCCATTTATGTAAGAAATCAACTGTTCAATATACTCCCCAAACTTTGGCATAATATTTCTTGCTGAAATTTTATTGTTTTCATAATCAATCACCCTGATGGCCTGTGTAACGATTCTCATAAGCATATAACCTCTTTATCTTCCGCACTGAATAAACACTGAATCTCTTGTCTGAATTACTGCTATGTACTTCTTCATTTCACTGTAGCTTAAGTATACCACACACATGTAAAGCAAGCAAAAGAATTTACTGTTATCTTTGCCATGGTATCCACAAATATAATAGATAATTAGCAGTTATCCATTATCTCTAATTGTATTAAGGATATTCTTTTTCAGAGGAATGGTATACATGAAATCAAATCGCCTATTTATAAAAACCAAAAATAAAAAGATAGAGTATATGCAGGATAAAATTTTAGAATTACTATTTTATATTTTCAGAATATTTCCTGTTCAAAAAAGGAAAATTGTTGTTTCATGTTTCAAAAATCACGGTTATTGTGATAGCCCCAAATATATTATTCAACAACTGTTAAAATTAGATTGCACGGCAAACATAGTCTGGCTATGCGATTTTGAAAATCCACCTGAAATGCCAGCTTGCATACGTCAAGTTCCATATCATTCGATCCGGGGAATTTACGAACAGGTAACAGCTCAAATATGGATTTCTAATCGCCGCAAGTCACGATATGTTCGAAAGCGAAAAAATCAATATTATATCCAGACATGGCATGGTGGTGTTCGACTGAAAAATATGGAACGTGCAGCAATAAATAAGTTGTCCAAGAGGTATATTGATAGTGCAAAAAATGATTCTAAAATGATAAATTTATTCTTGTCTAATAGTGACTTTTCTACCTTTCTTATAAGAAGAGATATGTGGTATTCAGGAAAGATACTGCAAAAAGGACTTCCGCGAACGGATGTATTGTTAAACGGAGATCGTAATACTATAGCTAAAAAAGTAAAGTCTTGTCTATCAATTAATGAAGACAACAAAATATTATTATATGCGCCTACTTTTCGAGCGGATATGGGAGTTACTCAATACACACTACCATCCATCAAATATTGACAGAACTGGAAAACTGTACAGGCAATAAGTGGACGTTTGTCATTCATATGCATACAAATGTTTATAACCCCAAATGCTGGCCAGGGAATTCAGAAAAAGTAATAAATGCTTCATCTTATGAAGATGTACAGGAATTACTTATAGCAGCTGATTTTTTAATCAGTGATTATTCCAGTATTATTACAGATTTCGCATTATTAAATAAACCTATACTGATATATTGTCCAGATTTAGAGGATTATCTTTCGGACAGAGGATTTAATCAGGATTTTAATGCTTTGCCTTTTCCAAAAGCATATACAGTTTCTGAAGTTATAAATAAACTTCCAGCAGCTGTATCGCAAAAAGAAATAAATACATTGGATTGGATGAAGAAAGAGTATGGCCTGTGCGAAACCGGACGTGCTTCCAAAACAGTCGCAAATATAATAAAAAATGTACTGGAGGGAAAAGAATAATGCAAGGTCTTTCAACAATCATAACTTTTTATAATGGATTGTCTTCCTTAAAAATGTGTATCAATCTGCTGCAGGATGCATTAAAAGCAGAAGATATATATGAAATTATTGTCGTCAATGACAATCCAACCATGAATATTAACTTTTTAGAGGATGAATATTCTGTCCAGGTATTAAATATGCCGGAAAATAAAGGGTATGCAGCAGCCTGTAATTATGCTGTTGATCACGCACGGTATGATACATTGCTGTTTATGGATTGTGATATCTATCCAACAGGTAATTGGCTACAAAACATGAAAAAAACATATGCAGATATAGGGGAAAAGGGATGTGTATCCGCGACAATCTATGAAACAGATTCCGGAAACTTATTTGGATATGGTATGGGAATTTATGAAATTGATATTCTGTTGTTTCTTCGCCATGGAAAGCCTTCTGCATTCTCCCAAAAAGACCATGATGTTCCTCTTGTGTCTTCTGGCTGCATGATGATGAATCATAATTTATACCAGGAACTTGGCGGACAGGATGAAATGTGCATGAACATTCATTGCGATGTAGACCTGGCCTTTCGTGTTCGAAAAGCTGGCTATACAAACAGAATGTGCGCAAACGCCAAAGTTTTTCACCGTGGACAGATTTCAGGACCTATTCGGACAGTACCTTTTAGACAAGATGTAAAAGCATATTTATTCAAAAAATGGGGCGATGAATTATATCAATTATGCAATGCTGAAAACTATTTAAAAGAGCTCTGGATGGAAGCAAATTATAAAAAATATCGCAAAAAAGTGTCATTGTTGTAAGTTTTAGTAATTCGTTATACCGTGATAAATACATAAAGCTGTTCACACAATTGTTTGACATTTCCATTTTGCAATTTTTAGATATAAAAATGTTACCGGCGCCACACACATTATTTTGCAGGAAAATGTAACCTGGGATATATGCCGATTAAATATTCCTATTGTATATTTTGCAGATGATTACAGATTATTGCTGGATAACTACTATTGGTTTACAAATCGTAATGAAGAGGATATTATTTTTGATAAAAACGGACCTGATGTACGGATCAGATTCCCTGGAACTAATAGTTAAAGAATACATGTTTAAACTGTAAAGCCAATAGCCGTCTGTCAAGATGTTTTCGCTCCCAGAGATAAGCTGGTTGTAGTAAGAAGAGAGATTATCGAAATAAGCCTTTTCAAACAGCTTATCTCTTTTTGATGTATCCCCCAAAATATTATAAATGAATAGCAAATTGTAGATTAGCGGCTTGTGTGTTATCGGGGAGACCTTGAATTTTTGATAAAGAGCATATGCCTGTTCAAGTTCTTCCTTAGCTGGCACATATTTACTTTGCAGAATGTAGGCAGCGCCTAAATTTGTATGCAGCTTTACTATTCCATCTTTATTCACCCTTTGAGCGGAAATTACAAGATCCTTTTGCCATGTGGAAAATGCAGCTTCAGCTTTATTACTGAAATATTGAATAATTCCTAATAAATTTCTGCTTTTTATTTCCATTGCTGTTCCATTAATTTCAAGTGCACGGTTCAGTGCCAAATCTGCCAGATACTCTGCATCCTCCAGCTTATCTGTTAGTAAATCCACAAAAGCTTCCTGCGCAAGAATTTCAGCACTTCGATTGATGGTTGCTTTTTCAGAAATGTGTTTTTCTACCGCTTTGCTAAAATATAGAATTGTATTTTCCTTATCTTCATAGGCACGATAATAAATATAAGCTTTGTCTGAATAAGAGACACTTTCCCACTGTGGTTCTTTACATTCTTTCGCTATTTTTAATGATTCATCAATTGACAATAATGCGTTTTCTATATCATTTATCGCTAAATATACGACAGAATACCGATTGTACATAATGAAATCATAAAAGTTATTCCGTCCTTTATACTTCTTGAAATAATCTAAGACGATTAATGCATCGTCATAATCCGCTGCTGAAATACAGGCATTTGAGTACCTGTGAAAGAAACGGCAGGTATCAATGGACGTAAATTCCGAAATACTGTATTGCTGCAATATTTTATAGGCTTTCTTATAATAATATACGCTTTGAGACAAATCCTGATAAATTCTGTATGCGTCTGCCACTGCATAGTAGACATGAAATTTTGCTCCTGCATCCATAAATTCTGCAAAGGGGTTAGGCACTGATTCTTCGGAAGCATCCTGAGTTTTCGGAACATCTTTTAATAGCTCTGTGCCAATATGTATGACTGCCTGAAAATTTCTTTTGTCACATTCGCTTGAGATAGAAGATATTCCAAACCTGACAGCTTCTTCATATTCGGAAGCGCGTATATAACAGTCAAAAATTGCTGTTGTCCTAAGGTTGGATTTGTACCAGGCATTTTCATTTAGCCACTTAATAATTTTCAGAGAAAGCGAGCGGTCATTCTGATAAAATTGGTACCCTTCAAAATATCTGTAAATATTGTCATGGTAAAATACAATTTTAGGGTATTTATCCATGTACTTAAAAAATAAAGATTGACTTAATTCAAATAACATATCACCGTCTATATTTAAACTAGCCAAAAAATCAACAGGTGTTTCTCCTCCAAAATACAATATTGACTTCACAACAACTTTAAATGCATCGAAATATCCCAATGTGGTATCAAAAGAGAATTTTTTATGCATTTGCAGTTGGAAGCGTTGATCGATAATTTCCTTGCTTTTTACAGGTACTTTATTTATAAAGTTTTCAATTTCTTCTTTTTTTGAAGGAATCACCATATTATGTGTTGATATATTAATTAAATTCTGGTCATAAAACCAGTGAATCAGCATAATAATATCAAATGGTCGTTTTCCGCTTTTGTTTAATAGCAGGCGCGTAAAATAATCAAACCCTTGCAAATTGGGAATAGCATGATAATACAATGTTTTCGCATCATTGTTCTGCATTTCACCGCAAGTATACACATACGAAGCCACGTCTTCGTATTCGTTTATTTTAGCCAAAAATTCATTTACAAATCCCTGAGAGTCAAGAGGCACAATTTCTGTATTTGTGCCTAAAGAAAAAATCACTTCAGGAAAACATTCCTGTAAATGTGCAATCAGGAAATATATGATATCCAGAGTTTCTTTATCCAGACATTGTAAATTGTCTATTGTCCAAATTAAAGAAACTCCGCCTACTATATTACAAGAGAAGAAAAGAAGTGCCTCTTTCAGATAATATAAGATATCAGGATCTAATTTCTTATGAAATACAAAAGAAAAAACTGCCTCACTTACTTTTGAGTTCCCATAATATTGCTTGATTATTTTAGAAAAATCATCTAATGTGCAGCTGATATTTCCAGTGCCATAAGGTAACCCCAGACAAGCACATAAAAATTCTCTTAAAATTTCAAATCCGTTTTGTTTTTTTGCATCGCAATATAACGTCTGAAAATTATAACTTTTAGCAGAATTTATTATTTCAGACAATAGCCGTGTTTTTCCTGTTCCTGATTTCCCAGTTATATTAAGCATATAAATTGGGCTGAATCCGTTGCCCTTCAGAAGCGGAAGAATTTTACTGCTTAAGAAATTCTGTACATTCTCTCCTACCAATGGATAGTAGATGAGTTTTGTTGGATCTATAAATCCTCCGGGAACTTTTTTGGAATATGTATGACCATTGCACTTATATTTTAAAGTAAGTGCGGGTATATGCTTCACGGTGTAAGAGCTTAATACTTCAGCGCGTATTTGTATAACACGGTTACTTCCCTGCAGCATATTAAAACAATTGTGGATTTCAGGAACATGAAATATAATATCTGCCATTTTCGGTAATGTGCAGGTTACATCTGAAACAGTTGCACTATACAAATTAGTCAGATAAATATCAATGTAAAAAATATTATCTCGTTGCAATACGAGTTCCGATTCTTCTGTATATTTTTCCGTATCTTCAAATACACTAAAAAAACGAGATATTCTTAAATCATTTTTTATTATTTCATTTGATTTTTCAAAACCATATTGAAAACGTGGAAGAATTGATAATTCCTGATACAGACGGTTCCCATATATGAAAGTGACAGAAAAATTATGCTTGGCAGCAACTATGGAAACATGTTTAACCGCATTTCTGGTAATATCACTTGTAGAGAAATAAATCAGCTCATTAATTCCTTTTGAAATAACCAAAATAACATTTTTAGATATTTTCTCAAGACCAAGGGCACGATTGTGCCTCTTGCATTCAGCCCATATTTCATAGGGGACATCCTGTGCAGTTCCTACAATGTCTTTTCCACCATCTTTTTTCAAACGCGTACCGTGTATGGTAATATTTTTGTTTTTATAATGCAAGGTCAGGTATTCCGTGCAAAGCTGTTCAAACTCCTCGTCTGTAAGGCTGTGTATATATTGCTGGATGTTCATTTGTATTCATCTCCATAGGAAGTAATGGATAACTGCTAATTATCTGCTATTCATTATACCAGATATTCCCAAGTTTTTCCATACTAACAAATACAGTACTAAAAAAATTGTTTTGATTTAGAGTATTTTCGGAAAAATGTTTGTAGTTGCAGCCTTTTCCTCAATTTGCTAGTGTGCTGGCATATTGATATTTAGCCAAATATTTCTGGCTGTTATTGCCGTTTTATGGTACAATAAAAGAAACGGCGGTGATATCCTATGGCAAGACCAAGGTATCCACAGATGATCTCTTGGTAGACAGCCTTCATCACTCTGTATCCACGGCAGACTCCGAACTCCACCGTCTGCTGCTGGACTGCAATGCTACCGAAGAGGAAATTCTCACAAGGACTGTAAAAGAGTTAAAGGCGATTTTATATGGATTAGGAATTTGAATTCTCAGGCGCACCGTCTGAACACAGCATAACTACAAAAGTTCAAACTACATAACAGAAAACTGCCCGCATAAGCGACACAGCGGCACCCTTGATTTTTCTTGGGTGCTGTCTGTGGTATAGCGGGCAGTATAAAAATAGCCCACCATGTAAGTTTCCTTCTCCGTAAAATCATTACGAAGTTGGATGCTCACATGGTGGGCTAAGATATTTTTGTACTATTTACATTTCGTATTTTTCAATCTTGCACTGATGTTCCTTAGTTTTCCTATCGTAGTTGATTCCTACAAGTAGGATATTTCCTTTGTATTCTTCCAGTGCAGTAACATATTTTTTATCTTTAATCTGGGAAATAGCACCTTCAGCACTCTTATCCCATTTCAGTTCTACAACCAATGCCGGCTTCTTTGAGGTTCGTTTGGGAATGAAAACCATATCAGCAAATCCTTCACCGGCAGGCAGTCTCTTATGATTGTGTACTCCTTTGCTGCTGTGTAATACGCAAGCTGAATAATACTTGCCAGCGATACCTCATTGTTATACACAAGGCTGGAGCTGTTTTGCATATGAACATCCTGTAGCATTTTTGCTACTGCTGTTTCATTCATTGCAAGGGTCGCTTTTAGAAGTTTTTCTGAATTTTCGATTGCCTTGTAAACTTCATCCCAACCTCTATTTCTGATTGCAAGAACGAATGCACTGCGGACTTCTTCATTCGGAATAAATGCTTTTTCAGTTTTGCTGTCATAGGCAAGGTATCCCAGATGAATCAGTAAGGTCAAAACATCATCTGCACAGTGGAATGTGGTCATATCATTTTGGAAAGAACCTACTTCTATTTTGATTCTTGCTCCGCCCAGCATTTCCACAATTCTCTGCTTTAGGCCGTCAAAGTCCATTTCGATATAAACTTTGAGTGATTCATATGTTTCAGTTTGTGACCAATAATTTTGAAATTCTTCGTTATTGATTGCTTCCATTACAGAATTCGGACTGTATACATGACCAACCCGGTTCAAATAATAGCCATCATACCATTTCTTCATTTCTGTAAACGGCATATCATGCTCTTTGCAAAGCACTTTAACTTCTGCTTCCGTGAATCCAATATACTTTGCTATTCCTCCCGGTGAGGTCATGGTAAGTTCTCTAAAATTATTTAAAGCAGACTGTGTACCATATTTCTTGATTGGCAGAATACCTGTGATATATGCTAGTTTTACGAATCGATCAGCAGGGCCTCCCTTGAAAAGACTTCTTAGAAAATTAATATACTCAGACTGCAAAGTAAGATTTTCCTTATCTTCTCTAAATACACAATCCCACTCATCAATGATGATTATGAACTTTTTCTTAGTTTCTTGGTTGATATTCGCAAGTGTTGCCGCAACGGAATTTTCTTTTTCATTCACATATTGAGGATATTCCTGTCGAAGTTCTTTCAATATCTCGCTCTGTATATATCCTAATACAGTCGTGTTTTCTCCCTCTTGAATTTTTCCGATTGCAACGCCACGCATCCACTGAATATCAAGACTAATTACATCATACTTATTGAGATGCAGTTCAAACGATTTATCTTTTGCAATTTCAAGATTGCTAAAGACTTCACTGGAATCGCAACCTTTACTGTAATATGAAGTTAGCATTTGAGCAGCCAATGTTTTCCCGAATCTTCTCGGTCTGCTGGACGCAATCAAATGTTTTGCTTTTCCAATACAGCCATTCATATATGCAATCAAACCTGTTTTATCGACATAAATATCTGCTTGAACAAGTTCTGCAAATGTTTCATTCCCTGGATTTAAATAGAGTCCCATATTTGCACTCTCCTTTCCAGCTCGTCTGTCTCGCATAAACAGCCAAGCTGTTCGGTGCTTTACTCGGCGAAGAGTATAATACACCCATTATGTTTATAATTTACCACAACGACGCAAAAATAGCAAGCGAATTGCAAGTTTATATTCTGAACTGTCTGTAAATTCACAATTTATCAAACATCTTTATCAGTAATACACCACCCGATAACAGTCCGTGAGGAACTCCAAGAACTCCACCGACATAGTTTCCACAAAGTGCTTTCCATTTATTCTCTCGGCTACGGTTCTGCCTTTGCGGAACGCTCATCCGTGTAGGTGTAAAGCGGTGTGTTATAGCCGATTCTGAACATCGGCTCATTGCAGCCGTCCACCCCATAGGTCAGGTTTGTAAACGGGGAAGCATTGTTTGCCCGGCGCTTCTTTTCTTTTTTATCCCTGGCTTCTTCTCCTCCCAAAAGCATCATCTGTGCCTGATTCCAGGTATGCCGGTCAATGATTGCTACATGATGGTCTGTCACATAATACTTTGGTGCATCTCCTTCGTTGATACTGACTTCATGGGTCAGGAAGTTTTTTGTGACAGTTTTCTGGCTTTCGCAGTCACCCACATACTTTTCATTTCGGAGGATAAACAGCACTGCGTCTGCCTCCAGATGCTGCCCCGCACTGTTTTCTTCCCCATCGCATTGAGTTCCTTGGCGATGGCAGTTGCGGATACACCGCACACATAGCGTTCAAAAATGTATCGAACAATCTCTGCCTGCTTCGGGTTGATGACCCATTCCCCGTTCTCTCCCTTGTCATATCCCAGCATCCGGCTTAAGTCCACCATTGCCTCACCCCGCTGGAATTTCTTCTGGATGGACCAGCGGATGTTATCCGAGATGGATCTGCTTTCATCCTGTGCCAAAGCGGAAAGGATGGTAAGGATCAGCTTAGTGCATCCAAACGACACACTGCCAAGGCAATTCCTTATGGAATTAACAGCACAAAACCAACAGAAAGGACGTTATCCTTCATACCATTCAGCATCTTGATCTCTTCATAGCGGCTTTCAGCTCCAAGCGTTTTCAGCTCACCATACCCAATCTCTATCATTCCGTGTCCTCTGCCAATACTTCAACCTTGATTTTCCCCACTACCGCATCCGGAAACTGCCGACACTGATAAGCCACTTTTATATCCGCTTCTCCCACTTTCTTCGGAATCATATAAATCTTTTTAAATTCAACCATTCTTCCTTGCAGCAGCTTGTCCAAATGCAGTACAACATCTCCATCTTCCACTCTACGGTAAAAATCTTTGTTAAATGGTGTAAGCAGCGACACCGGAACATTCATCAGCTCTGACGGATACGCCAAACCGGAAGCTAAAAATACCCTGCTTGCACAGTCAAACGCATTCTGCATCTCAAGGGACGGTATCTTATGGATGGCTTTCTTCTGTCTGGCCGCATGGAACGGGTCTGAAATAGTGCTAAACTTCGAAAGAGATTCCCACTCATCCTCATCAATCACCCATACATTTTCCGGCTCGTCCATGTCCACATAGATTTCTTCCGCCATCGCCTTTCCATCATTGTGCAGCGTAATCTTTAACTCTACCGCATTTTCCATGCAAAGAGACATCTTCCATTTTCGCAGATATGTTTCCAGCTCCTCTATATCCGGAATTCTCTTTTTAAATGCAGCTAATTCCTTTTCGCTTACCCAATTCTCCAAATCATTCGGAATCTTATGATTCAAGATATCTCTGGCATCCTGTTCGAATAGTTCAAAGGTCATTTCAGGCACATCGGGGTCTGTTACGGCAAAAGACATATTTTCATCCATATACTCCACATTATCCAGGACTGGAAACTTCGGCAGAATAAGCTGAATCTCATCCGCATCATTTATCTCTATCCACAGATTGGGACGCTTTTTATCCGTTTCTTCCTTCTCATTCGATGCCAGTTTCTTACAATCCGTCACAAACGTTCATCCGTTATCACTGCTGTACGCAACTGATTCAGCAAAAGGTTCTTTAAGTCAGCGGCCCTTTTAAAAGTATGATACAATGCCTTATTTTCTACGGACTTTCGATATTCCTTTAGTTTTTCCAACTGTGTCCTGTCCGTATCCATCGGTATGTCTCTGTCGCAAAAATAAATGTATTCTTCATCCACCGGCAAACTGTGTAAATATCACCCATTTTCACCTCATATTTCAGGGCATTTTGCAACGAATCTCCGGTATGTTGAGTGTGAAAATCGAGTCTTTTTTGACTATGCTACGTTGCTTCAGTTTGTTGAGTAGACATTTCTGCACTCAAATTTGTTCGGAGAAGTTACTCGACGGTGGCGTATAAAGCTCACTTATTGCCATATGTCGCTACATACCCACATTTCCGGGCATAAAAAAGAAGCCGCCGATTATTGACTAATCGACGACCTCAAAGTACATCAGAGCGTAAAATATTCACTTTTTTTCCTTATAAGTGATTAAGCTCACTTATTTCAGTTTGTAATGATTTTCAGTGATTATAATCACTTATTTTTACCAAATGATAGCAGCACCCAAA
>ENA-OQHY01000723-OQHY01000723.1-human-gut-metagenome-genome-assembly--contig:-NODE-723-length-17501-cov-1.880511_pt1 | contig 17501 bp, 23 predicted proteins | sample MGYA00242570_ERZ504733 | MGnify/ENA primary metagenome ERZ504733 (study PRJEB26092, sample SAMD00036219) | human gut metagenome | host: Homo sapiens | study: EMG produced TPA metagenomics assembly of... | reverse complement strand
CGCATATTATCAACGGTCATGTACCGGTAAAATGCAAGATGGGAAAACCGATCAAGTGCGGCGGAAAAGTTCTGGTGATCGATGGTGGATTTCGAGAGCGTATCAGAAAGAACAGGTATTGCAGGATATACATTGATTTACAATTCTTATGGACTGATCCTAGCTGCGCATGAGCCGTTTGAATCTACAGAAGCGGCCATTGAGAAGGAAAGTGATATACATTCAGACAGTGCCGTAGTCAAACGGACATTGGAACGTAAAAAAGTGGAAAGATACCGATGTGGGAAGACATCTGAAAGAACAGATCGCAGATCTGGAAGTGCTCCTTGCAGCATACAGAAGTGGTGTGATAGCAGAGAGACTGTAGAAATGTAAAAAAATACCAGTATCAGCAGCATACGGATTTTGTATATATTTTCAAAAAATGCAGATATTACTGATGACAGGTAATACTTGATGGCAGATGAAAAATATACGAAAGGAAGATTGTACAATGAAACAATGGAAAAAAATGCTGCTGATATTAATGTGTGCAGGAGCAATGTCGGGGCTGACCGGCTGTGGAAATAATACAAATAATACAGATGATAACGCAGTAAATGAAGTGAAAGATGGTGTAGAAGACGGTGTGGATGATATTGTAGATGATCTGGATCCGGACGATACGGAAAAAAACAATACGGAAAAAAACAATACGGAAAAAAACGATACAGGAAAAAATGATACGGATAATACCAGATAGGAAAAAGGACACCTGATTGCTGGAAGGTAAGACAAAAAGTACAAAACAAGGATGCCGGGGTGAAGGAAAAATATCCTTCCGGCATCCTTCGTTGTTGTCCGGGGCACTCGCGGCAAACTGGACGGCTGCACTTTAGTGTGGTAAAATGGTTGAAAACGCAAAAAGGAGATAAACATTTATGAAATTCAGACCATGCATTGACATACATAACGGAAAAGTAAAACAGATTGTCGGAGGGAGCTTCGGGATCAGGGAGACAGGCGGAAGAGAATTTCGCGGCAGATCAGGGAGCAGATTATTTTGCGGAAATGTATAAAAAAGACGGACTGAAAGGGGGACATGTCATTCTCCTGAATCCGGCATCGTCGGAATATTACGGACAGACAAAAAAACAGGCATTAAAGGCATTGCATGCGTATCCGGGAGGATTGCAGATCGGAGGTGGAATTACGGCAGACAATGCTTCGGAATATATCCGGGCAGGAGCAAGCCATGTGATCGTGACTTCTTATGTATTCAAAAATGGTGAAATCTACTGGGATAATCTGGAAAAATTATGTATGGCAGTGGGAAAAGAACATGTGGTTCTGGATCTGAGCTGCAGGAAAAAGAATGGAAGATATTATATCGTAACTGACCGCTGGCAGACATTTACCAATGTAGAGCTTGGAACGGAGATCCTTGGCAGACTATCCGGCTATTGCGACGAATTTCTGGTACATGGTGTGGATGTGGAAGGGAAAGCTTCCGGAATAGAACAGGAGCTGATAGAGATCCTGAAGCAGGCAGACATTCCGGTGACTTATGCAGGCGGTATCGGAAGTATGGAGGATCTGGAACAGATACGCAGAACCGGAAATGGAAAAGTTGATTTTACGATTGGAAGTGCGCTTGATCTCTTTGGCGGCAGGATTCCGTATGAAGTGATAAAAGAATATCATTAACATACGATGTGGGATCAAAAAGAAATCTCCTGTAAACAGGTCGTAAATAAAGTGTTAACACTTTATAAATCAGTTGAATTGAGGTATGGATAGTGATAAAATAATGGATAAAGTGGTCGTTTTGCGGCCTTAAAGAGAAGTAAGGAGTATACATCGAATGAATATTATACAGAAAATATTTGGAACTCACAGTCAGAATGAGTTGAAAAGAGTATATCCGATCGCAGATGCGGTTATGGCACTGGATGAAGATATGCAGCGGCTTTCAGATGAAGAATTGAAAGCAAAGACAAAAGAATTTAAGGACCGTCTGGAAAATGGCGAGACTTTAGATGATATTCTCCCGGAGGCTTATGCAGTAGTGAGAGAAGCGGCAAGCCGTGTGTTGGGAATGAAGCATTACCGTGTACAGATCATCGGTGGAATCATCCTGCATCAGGGGCGTATTGCAGAGATGAAAACCGGTGAAGGTAAGACACTGGTCGCAACTCTGCCGTCTTATCTGAATGCACTGGAAGGAAAAGGCGTACATGTTGTAACTGTCAATGATTATCTGGCAAACGTGATGCAGAATGGATGGGACAGGTACATGAATTCCTCGGACTGACTGTAGGTGTGGTACTGAACAGCATGGATAATGATGAGAGACGTGCCGCATATGATTGTGACATCACATATGTGACAAATAACGAACTCGGATTTGATTATCTGAGAGATAACATGGTTATTTATAAAGAACAGCTTGTGCAGAGAGGGTTGAACTATGCACTGATCGATGAGGTCGATTCCGTACTGATCGATGAGGCTAGGACACCACTTATCATTTCCGGACAGAGCGAGAAATCTACAAAGCTTTACGAAGCATGTGATATACTTGCACGTCAGCTGGAACGTGGTGAGGCAAGCGGAGAATTCACCAAGATGAATGCCATCATGGGTGAGGACATTGAAGAAACAGGAGATTTCATTGTTAATGAAAAGGAGAAGAATATCAACCTTACCGAAGATGGTGTAAAGAAGTTGAAAAGTTCTTCCATATCGATAACCTTGCAGATTCGGATAATCTGGAGATCCAGCACAATATCATTCTTGCATTACGTGCACACAATCTGATGTTCCGTGACAAGGATTATGTAGTAAAAGATGATGAAGTCTGATCGTGGATGAATTTACCGGACGTATCATGCCGGGACGCCGTTATTCAGACGGGCTGCATCAGGCAATCGAAGCGAAAGAACATGTAAAGGTTAAGCGGGAAAGCAAGACCCTGGCAACTATTACATTCCAGAATCTGTTCAATAAATATACGAAAAAGTCAGGTATGACAGGTACAGCTCTGACAGAAGAAAAAGAATTTCGTGAAATTTACGGAATGGATGTTATTGAGATTCCGACAAACGTGCCTGTAAAGCGTCAGGATCTGGAAGATGCAGTGTATAAGACACAGAAAGAAAAGTTCAGAGCTGTGTGCGATGCAATTGAAGAGGCGCACGCAAAACACCAGCCGGTACTGTTGGTACGATCACGATCGACAATTCGGAACTGTTAAGTGGTATGTTAAAGCGCCGCGGCATCAAACACAACGTACTGAATGCCAAGTTCCATGAACTGGAAGCTGAAATCGTTGCACAGGCAGGTATCCATGATGCGGTAACCATCGCAACAAACATGGCAGGCCGTGGTACGGATATCAAACTGGATGATGAAGCAAGGGCGGCCGGAGGTCTTAAGATCATCGGAACCGAGCGTCATGAATCCAGACGTATCGATAACCAGCTGCGTGGACGTTCCGGACGTCAGGGGGATCCGGGAGAATCCAGATTCTACATTTCCCTGGAAGATGATCTGATGAGACTGTTCGGATCGGAAAGACTGATGAATGTGTTCAATACACTTGGTGTGGAAGACGGCGAGCAGATCGAGCATAAGATGCTTTCCAGTGCGATTGAAAAAGCGCAGGAAAAGATCGAGAGCAACAACTTTGGAATCCGTAAAAATCTGCTGGAATATGACCAGGTAATGAATGAACAGAGAGAGATTATTTACGAAGAAAGACGCCATGTGCTGGATGGAGATAACATGCGCGATTCTATCTTCCACATGATGAATGATTATGTGGAAAACGCGGTAGACCTGGTAACCAGTCCGGATCAGGATTATGATGAGTGGAATCTGACAGAATTGAATCTGACGATCCGGAATACGATTCCGATGGAAGTGATCACGGAAGAAGATGTCAAAGATATCAGTCAGACGGAACTGAAGCATATGTTGAAAGAACGTGCGGCAAAGGTTTACGAGGCGAAAGAATCAGAATTTCCGGAGCCGGAGCATATGCGTGAGATTGAGCGTGTCGTTCTCCTGAAAGTGATTGATGTCAAAATGGATGGATCATATCGATGATATGGATCAGCTGCGTCAGGGAATCGGTCTTCAGGCTTACGGTCAGAGAGATCCAAAGGTTGAGTACAAGATGATCGGATACGAGATGTTTGATGAGATGACAAGAAGCATTGAGGAAGATACGGTACGTACGATCCTGCATGTCAAACTGGAACAGAAGGTAGAAAGAGAACAGGTTGCAAAAGTAACCGGAACGAACAAGGATGATACAGGAGTACGTGAGCCGAAGAAACGTGCCGAAAAGAAAGTATATCCAAACGATCCATGCCCGTGTGGAAGCGGAAAGAAATACAAACAGTGCTGCGGACGGAAGAATTAATTTCAGAATGCAGACGTATATGATATGAGATGACGGCGGCAGGGATAACCCGGCTGCCGGATAAAGAAGAATATAAGAAAAGAAAGAGGTGGAAATGTGGTTGAATTAGATCAGTTCAAAACAATAATGAACGCTTATGAAGAACCTCTTGCCGAAATGAGGGATTCACTTTGACGTTGCAGGGAAAGAGCGGAGAATCGAAGAACTGGAACGAAAGATAGAAGAACCTGGATTCTGGGATAATCCGGAAGAATCACAGGAACTGATGAAAGAATTGAAGAATCTGAAAGAACTTGTGGAGACAATCCATAATCTCTACAGTTCTTATGAAGATATCGGTCTTTTGATCGAGATGGGATATGAAGATGAAGATCCGGAGATGGTAAAAGAACTGGAGGAAGAGATCCATACATTTGAAAAAGTGTTTGAAAAGCTGAAGATCCAGACACTGTTGTCAGGCGAATATGATTCCTGCAATGCGATCATGACGATACATCCGGAGCCGGCGGAACAGAATCCTGTGACTGGGCAGGTATGCTTTACCGTATGTACAGCCGGTGGGCAGAGAGAAAGGGATTCACACTTCAGGTGCTGGATTTCCTGGACGGAGATATCGCTGGAATTAAAGCAGTTACATTTGAAGTGAATGGTGAGAATGCCTATGGCTATCTGAAATCAGAAAAAGGTGTCCACAGGCTGGTGCGTATTTCACCGTTTAATGCGGCAGGAAAACGCCAGACATCTTTTGCATCGTGCGATGTACTGCCGGATCTGAAAGATGATATCGATATTGAGATTGCAGATGATGATCTGAAGATTGATACATACCGCGCAAGTGGTGCCGGAGGACAGCATGTAAATAAGACGTCTTCCGCAATACGTATTACGCATCTGCCAACCGGAATTGTGGTACAGTGTCAGAATGAACGGTCACAGCACCACAACAAAGAAAAAGCAATGCAGATGTTAAAAGCAAAGCTGCAACTCATGAAAGAGCAGGAGCAGGCTGAAAAAGTATCAGATATCCGGGGTGAAGTGAAAGATATCGGATTTGGCAATCAGATCAGGTCTTATGTTATGCAGCCATATACACTGGTGAAAGACCATCGTACAAATGAGGAAAACAGTAATGTAAATGCCGTAATGGATGGTGATATTGATTCATTTATCAATGCATACCTGAAGAAGATCGCGAACGGCTAAAGGGAGGGAATATATGATCAATATAGCAGTAATGGGCTACGGGACAGTGGGTTCCGGAGTGGTAGAAGTCATCAATACCAACGGGGCACGCATCAATCAGAGAATCGGTGAAGAACTGAATATCAAATATGTGCTGGACATGAAAGATTTCCCGGGAGATCCGGTGCAGGACAAGATCATACATGATTTCGAGACGATCGTATCAGATGAAGAGGTACAGATTGTTGTGGAAGTGATGGGTGGTATCGAACCGGCGTATACATTTGTAAAACGCTGCCTGCAGGCCGGAAAGAGTGTGGCAACATCAAATAAGGCACTGGTGGCAAAGCACGGAGCAGAGCTGCTTTCCATTGCAGCGGAACATAATATTAATTTCCTGTTTGAGGCAAGTGTCGGAGGGGGTATTCCAATCATCCGTCCGCTGAATTCTTCTCTGACTGCAGACGAGATCGAGGAGATCACCGGAATCTTAAACGGAACAACAAATTATATGCTGTCCAAGATGTTTTACGAAGGGGCAGATTATGATACCGTCCTGAAAGAAGCACAGGCAAATGGATATGCGGAAAGAAATCCGGAAGCTGATGTAGAAGGTTACGATGCCTGCAGAAAGATCGCAATCCTGTCATCCCTGATCTCGGGACAGCAGGTCGATTTTGAAGATATCTACTGTGAGGGAATCACAGAGATTACGGTAGAAGATATGAAATATGCAAAGGCAATGGGAACAACGATCAAGCTGCTGGCGTCCAGCAGACGTTATGCGGGCAACAGACTGCATGCGATCGTAGCACCATGTATGTTATATCCGGATCATCCGCTCTACAATGTCAATGATGTATTTAATGCAATCTTTGTGCATGGAAATGTACTGGGAGATGCGATGTTCTATGGAAGCGGGGCAGGAAAACTTCCGACTGCGAGCGCCGTAGTTGCAGATGTGGTAGACGAAGCAAAACATCTGAACCGTAATATTATGACAATGTGGAAAGAAGAAAAGCTCCAACTGGAAGATAAGGCGGATTCCAAGAGAAGATTCTTTGTGAGAATTAAGGGAGATAAAGAAAAACTGATTCCGCAGCTGAAAGAATCATACGGAGAGATTGAAGTCGTAAACGTTCCGGAACTGGAAGATGAATTTGGATTCGTAACACCTGTTATGATGGAAGGTGATTATGAGACCAGATCAAAACTTTACAAAGAGCAGATCGTACATATGATCCGTATTCAGGATTAATCAGATTGGTCTGTCACAGGAGGAAACATGTTAATAGTTAAGAAATTTGGCGGCAGTTCTGTTGCCAATAAAGACAGGATATTCAATGTGGCAAAACGCTGCATTGAAGATTACAGGGCCGGACATGACGTGGTGGTTGTACTTTCTGCAATGGGAGATACTACAGATGAACTGATCGCACTGGCGAATACGATCAATCCGGACGCAAAAAAAAGAGAACTGGATATGCTGCTTACTACAGGAGAACAGGTGTCGGTATCCCTGATGGCTATGGCAATGCAGGCACTGGATGTACCTGCTGTATCCCTGAATGCTTTTCAGGTTATGATGCACTCCACATCCCGTTACGGGAATGCCAGATTTAAAAGAGTAGACACCGAACGCATCATGCATGAACTGGATTCCAGAAAGATCGTGATCGTAACCGGATTCCAGGGAGTCAATAAATATGACGATATCACAACACTCGGAAGAGGCGGTTCCGATACAACAGCCGTTGCACTGGCGGCGGTACTTCATGCTGATAAATGCGAAATCTACACAGACGTAGACGGTGTGTTCACCGCAGACCCGAGAGTTGTAAAAACTGCAAAAAAACTGGATGCGGTTACTTATGATGAGATGCTGGAACTTGCAAGCCTCGGCGCAAAAGTTCTTCACAATCGTTCTGTGGAAATGGCAAAAAAATATAATGTGGAATTAGTGGTGCGGTCCAGCCTGAACCGTTCAGAAGGTACCGTAGTCAAGGAGGGTTCAAATATGGAAAAATTACTGGTTACAGGTGTGGCTGCAGATAAAGATACAGTCAGAATCTCTGTTATCGGATTAGAGGATAAGCCGGGAACGGCATTTGCTGTATTTAATACACTTGCTGCAAATAATATTAACGTAGATATCATTCTTCAGTCTGTCGGAAGAGAAGGAACAAAAGACATTTCCTTTACGGTTGCATCTGAGGATCTGCAACATGCACTCGAAGTACTGAATGCGAATAAAGAAAGACTTACGATCCAGGATATCACATGGAATGAAAAGGTTGCAAAGCTTTCCATCGTTGGAGCCGGAATGATGAGTAATCCGGGAGTAGCTGCGAAGATGTTTGAGTCATTATACAATTCCAGAGTCAATATCAATATGATCTCCACATCCGAGATTCGTATTACGGTACTGATTCCGGAAGAAGATATTGAAAAAGCAATGAATGCAGTTCATGACGGATTTGGACTGGGAGCCTGAGAAAAAGTCAGGAAAAAAGGAAAGACAATTATTTATCTGAGTGAAGAAAACCGGTAGCGAGTTTACGCTTCTCATCGGAAGAAGAACGGAATGCGAATACAAGATCCACTTCTTCTTCGGTGAGATAGATGTAGTTACCGGTATTTTTTCGATTCCCTGCATATAAGGAGTAACCGTCTCGCGCATGCCTGAAGGATATTCTGATCCGGGAATAAAATGTTCGGCTTCGAGATCACAGAGGATAAGCTGGTCCATAGTAACGTGAAAATGTGCAGCAAAAGAAGCCAGATAACCAAGATCCGGCGTACGTGTACTGGTTTCATAATTGCTGCAGGCCTGACGGCTGATATTGAAGATATCAGCAATATCATCCTGCTTTAGACCAGATATGGTTCTGAGATAGAATAAGTTTTTGGCCAGTTGCAGATTTGCCATGTTAAACCTCCACAAGTTACATATTGCTGTTAGTATAACAATCTGACCATAAAATAGATATGATATGCAACAAGACGTGACAAAACACGAAAAGGCAACGAAATGTGGCGTGTGGACAAATATCAATTTATAAACGCTCAGATAGCTGTTATGATATTTCCGGAAAAAGTGACATCTTCGCCGAACCAGCCAGGAGCGGTGAAAGAATCTGCATCGTCTTCGGTTTGGAATTCTACTTCTACAAGCATAAGAGGAGCAAGATCGCCTTCGAAGATATCAAGCTCTGCGGTGAGCGGAAGAAAGCGGGATTACATACCGTTTCTTTTTGATCAGACGTCCATCAATCTTGCCAAGAAGATGATGATAGGATTCCCGGTCAAGAGGAAGGTTATATTCCTGACGGGACATCAGTCCGGCAGACTTGTAAGTGAGTTCGTACTTTTCATTATCACGACGGATACGTACAACGGGATTGGTGTTCAGATACCCCTGCTCGAGAAGGCGGCATGGGTAAGTTTCCAGCTGATCCGGCAGCTTTGCAACAAGATATTTTCGTTCTATTTCCATATTATAAGGTCTCCTTTCATTTGCGGTGAAATTATGATACAACAGTTTACAGAAAAAGTAAACGGTGATAGAATTTAGAATAAATAAGAGATGAGGAGGATAATGAAGATGAAAAAGTATGCGTATTATTGGCAGACGGATTTGAAGAGATCGAAGGTCTGACTGTTGTTGATCTGTTAAGAAGAGCAAAGATATATGTAGATACAATTTCAATCATGGATGATTACATCGTACATGGAGCACATGGAATCAATGTGCAGACAGAAGATTTATTTGATGAAGTAGATTTTGATGAATTTGATATGGTTGTGCTTCCGGGCGGAATGCCGGGAACCCTGAATCTGAAAAACCATGACGGAGTCAGATATGTGGTAAAACAGTATGCAAAAGAAGGAAGATATGTGGGAGCGATCTGTGCGGCACCTACTATATTAAAGAGCCTGGGGGTACTGGAAGGCAGGAGGGCAACCTGTTATCCGGGTGTGGAAGATGAGATGGAAGATGTCGTGCTGACAGAGACAGCGGTTGTAGTAGACGAGAATATTATCACCAGCCAGGGCGTTGGCACTGCAATTGATTTTGGACTGAAATTGATCGAGATTCTGGATGGCGAAGAAAAAGCAAAGGAAATCGCAGATCCATAGTCTTTTAATAGTTTTTCATAAAATTTAATAAAAATAGAGGAAAAAAGCGGAAAAACACCGGATTTAAGCAAAAACGGGGACTAGATATTTACCAGAGTTTGTGTTATACTTCTGTGGTGAATGTATTGTAGTATACCCGCTTTTTTCCGCTACCCATGAGGCGGGTTAGAAACAGGAGGAAATAGTAAATGAGTTTACAGGTAGAAAAGTTAGAAAACAACATGGCGAAACTTACTATCGAAGTTCCGGCCGATGATTTAGAAAAAGCGCTTCAGAGTGCATATATGAAGCAGAAGAACAAGATCGCTATGCCGGGATTCCGTAAAGGAAAAGTACCACGTCAGATGATCGAGAAAATGTATGGACCGGAGATCTTCTACGATGATGCAGCAAATGCACTGATCCCTAAGGCATATTCTGAAGCATATGAAGAGTGTGAACTTGAGATTGTTTCAAGACCGGAGATCAACGTTGTTCAGATTGAAAAAGGAAAATCATTCATCTTTACAGCAGATGTTGCAACAAAGCCGGAAGTAAAACTCGGTGAGTATAAAGGACTGGAAGTAGATAAAGTATCTACACGCGTAACTCAGAAAGAAGTAGACGCTAAGATCCAGGAGGAAGCAGAGAAAAATGCAAGAGAAGTTGTAGTTACAGACCGTGCGGTAGCAGACGGTGATGAAGTAATTCTCGACTTTGAAGGATTTGTTGATGGTGAAGCATTTGAAGGCGGAAAGGGAGAGAACTATCCACTGACTATCGGATCAGCTCGTTCATTCCTGGATTTGAAGAGCAGTTAGTAGGCGCTGAAGCTGAGAAAGAAGTTGAAGTAAAAGTTACTTTCCCTGAAGATTATCATGCAGAAGAATTAAAAGGAAAAGAAGCTGTATTCAAATGCACAGTTCATGAGATCAAAGCAAAAGAACTGCCGGAAATTGATGATGAATTCGCAGCAGAAGTATCTGAATTCGATACATTAGAAGAATACAAAGCAGATGTAAAAGCAAAGATCAAAGAGCAGAAAGCAGCAGACGGAAAGAGAAATCAGGAAGATCAGGCTGTAGAGCAGGCTGTTAAGAATGCAGAATACGAGATCCCACAGCCAATGATCGAGACACAGACAACTCAGATGGTAGAGGATTTTGCACAGAGAATCCAGTCTCAGGGAATCACTCTTGAGCAGTACTTCCAGTTCACAGGACTGACTGCAGAGAAGATGATGGAAGATATGAGACCACAGGCAATCAAGAGAATTGAGACACGTCTTGTACTTGAGGCGGTAGCAAAAGCTGAAAATATCGAAATCACAGATGAGAAGATCGATGAAGAACTTGCCAAGATGGCTGAATCTTACAACATGGAAGTTGAGAAACTGAAAGAATTCATGGGTGAGAACGAGAAGAAACAGATGAAGGAAGATCTGGCAGTTCAGGAAGCTGTTACATTCCTTGTTGAGAATGCAGTAGAAAAATAAGAACGTCAGATCATAACATAGTATAGTCAGGAGGCATATACATGAGTTTAGTACCTTATGTCATTGAACAGACAAGCCGTGGAGAACGTTCTTACGACATCTATTCAAGATTATTAAAAGACAGAATTATATTTCTGGGTGAAGAAGTAACAGATGTATCTGCAAGTGTGATCGTTGCACAGCTTCTGTTTCTTGAAGCAGAAGATCCGGAGAAAGATATCCATCTGTACATCAACAGTCCGGGAGGCTCTGTAACAGCCGGAATGGCAATTTATGATACCATGCAGTATATCAAATGCGATATTGAGACAATCTGTATTGGTATGGCTGCAAGTATGGGTTCATTCCTTCTTACAGGAGGAACAAAGGGCAAGAGACTTGCACTCCCAAACTCTGAGATCATGATCCATCAGCGCTTGGCGGAGCCCAGGGACAGGCAACAGAGATTCAGATCGCAGCAGATCATATCTTAAAAACTCGTCAGAAACTGAATCAGATTCTGGCAGAAAATACAGGACAGCCGTTAGAGGTCATCAAGCAGATACAGAAAGAGATAACTTATGACTGCGGAAGAAGCCAAAGCGTATGGTCTGATTGACGAAGTCATCAAGAACCGCTAGGGCAGTCCTCAGACGAGGTGAAAAGTATGGCAGGAAAGAACGATGATCAGGTGAGATGCTCGTTCTGTAACAAGACGCAGAATCAGGTGAGAAAGCTGATCGCAGGTCCGAATGGGGCATATATCTGTGATGAGTGTGTGGATGTCTGCGCAGAGATTATAGAAGAAGAATTTGAATACGAGAACGGAAGAGAATGGAATCCGTTCTCGGATATCAATCTTTTAAAACCGGAAGAGATCAAAGCATTTCTGGATGAATATGTCATTGGTCAGGAAGAAGCGAAAAAAGTATTGTCGGTAGCTGTTTATAATCATTATAAACGTGTAATGGCGGGAAGAAATATGGGAGTAGACCTTGGTAAAAGTAATATTCTCATGCTCGGACCGACAGGATGCGGTAAGACGCTTCTGGCTCAGACACTGGCAAAGATTCTGGGAGTACCGTTTGCGATTGCTGATGCAACAGCATTGACAGAGGCCGGATATGTCGGTGAAGATGTAGAAAACATTCTTCTGAAGATCATTCAGGCGGCAGACGGAGATATTGAACGTGCAGAGTATGGAATTATATATATTGATGAGATTGATAAGATTACAAGAAAATCAGAGAATCCATCGATTACCAGAGATGTATCGGGTGAGGGTGTACAGCAGGCGCTTCTGAAGATTATTGAAGGAACAGTTGCCAATGTACCTCCACAGGGAGGAAGAAAGCATCCGCATCAAGAGATGATCCAGATCGATACCACGAATATTTTATTCATCTGCGGAGGAGCCTTTGAAGGAATCGAAAAAATCGTTGAAAAACGTATCGATCAGAAATCAATCGGATTCAATGCAGAGATTGCAGAAAAGCATGAAGACGATGTGGACAGACTGCTTCAGCAGATTCTGCCGCAGGATCTTGTGAAATTTGGTCTGATTCCGGAAATCGTAGGCCGTGTACCGGTAACAGTAGCATTGGAAATGCTGGATAAAGATGCATTAATGAAGATTCTTACAGAGCCGAAGAATGCATTGACTAAACAGTATCAGAAGCTGTTGGAACTGGATGATGTAGAGCTTACATTTGATGATAAAGCACTGGAAGCAATCGCAGAGACTTCCCTGAAGAGAAAGACGGGAGCAAGAGGACTGAGAGCGATTATGGAAAGTATCATGATGGATATCATGTATAAAAGCACCATCGGATGAGACATTAAAATCATGCCACATCACAGAAGATGTTGTGAAAGGAACAGGAGAGCCTGTATGTGAACATGCAGAACCTGACTCAGAAAGTGCATAATAAATGAAAAGAAAGACGGCGGGTGCGAAGAATAATTGTACCCGCTGATTTTATACCAAGATAATCCAGTCGGTGAACAGGAGTGTGAATATATGACAGGAGAAACCTATAGTCTGCCTATGGTTGCCTTAAGAGGACTTACGATACTGCCGGAAGAGGTCAGACATTTTGATGTAAGCAGGGAAAAATCACTGCAGGCGATTGAAGAGGCGGTAAAAAACGGCCAGAAGTTATTCGTCAGCGCTCAGAAGGATCTGGAAATAGAAGAGCCGGGAGCAGAAGATGTCTATCTGGTTGGCTGTGTTGTTACCATAAGGCAGGTAGTAAAATTACCAAAAAAAATGAGCCGTGTACTTGTATCCGGAGAAGTAAGAGCAAGTCTTGTAAGAATGGATAGTGAGACACCATATCTCCAGGCAACGGTAGTAGAACTGCCGGATGATGAAGTAGTATCCGGAGAGCGGGAAGAAGACGACCCAATGAACCGGGAAGCAATGATCCGTGGATTACAGGATGTCTTCAAAGAATATCTGTTAAAGAATCCAAAGCTTTCAAAAGAACTTGGCATGCAGGTGGAATCCATTCATGATCTGAAATACCTGACAGATGTGATTGCTGCAAATATGCCGTTTCATTCGAAGATGCGCAGGAACTGTTGGAAGAGACGAACGTTATGAGACGGTATGAACTTCTGGTATATAAGATCGTGAATGAGATCCAGGCACAGAAGTAAAAGAAGAGATCCAAAGTAAGGTGAAAGAACGTGTGGACAAGAACCAGAGGGAATACATCCTACGGGAAGAACTGAAAGTAATTCGTGAGGAACTTGGTGATGACAATACCATGTCGGATGCGGATGAATTCCAGCAGGCGGCAGATGCATTGAAAGCTTCGAAAGAAGTAAAAGAAAAGCTGAACAAAGAAATCAAAAGATTCCGCAATTCCATGAATTCCCCGGCGGAAACAGGCGTTATCCGGACCTATATCGAAACAATGCTTGAAATGCCATGGGATAAAACTTGCAAAGAGCATAAAGATATTGCATTTGCAAGACAGGTACTGGATGAAGATCATTACGGTCTGGAGAAAGTAAAAGAACGAGTACTTGAATATCTTGCAGTACGGGCGCTTACGAAAAAAGGCGAAGCACCGATCATCTGTCTTGTGGGTCCTCCGGGAACCGGTAAAACTTCGATTGCGAAATCTCTTTCCAGGGCGTTGAAGAAGCCGTATGTGAGAATTTCGCTTGGAGGTGTCCGTGACGAAGCGGAAATCCGGGGCACAGAAAGACTTATGTAGGAGCAATGCGGGAAGAATCGCAAATGGAATGAAACAGGCAGGAGTCAAGAATCCACTGATGCTGCTGGATGAGATAGATAAAGTCAGCAATGACTATAAAGGAGATACATTCTCAGTCACTTCTGGAGTTCTGGATGGCGAACAGAATAATAAGTCGTAGACCATTATCTGGAAGTGCCGATGGATCTGTCGGAAGTGTTATTTATCACAACGGCAAACAGCCTGCAGACCATTCCAAGGCCGCTTCTTGACCGTATGGAAGTCATTGAGGTTACCAGTTATACAGAAAATGAAAAACTGCATATTGCGCAGGAACATCTGATTCCAAAGCAGATCGAAAAGCATGGACTGAAAGCAGATCAGCTGACCATCAGTAAAAATGCGATCTGGAAGATGGCAAGAAATTACACAAAAGAAGCAGGGGTCAGACAGTTGGAACGTAAGATCGGTGATATCTGCCGTAAATCAGCAATGGAGATTCTTGAGAAAAAGAAGAAATCCATTCATGTGACAGAGCGGAATATGGAACACTACCTGGGTAAGGAACTTTACAGTTATCAGATGGCAAATGAAGAAGATGAAGTTGGTATTGTGCGTGGACTCGCATGGACCAGTGTCGGCGGTGATACACTCCAGATCGAAGTGAATATGATGCCGGGAGAAGGAGAAATCCTGCTGACCGGACAGCTTGGCGATGTCATGAAAGAGTCCGCGAGAACCGGTATCAGTTATATCCGTTCCGTAAGCAAAGAGCACGATATTACAGATGATTTCTTTAAGAAGCATGATATACATATCCATATTCCGGAGGGAGCCGTTCCAAAAGACGGACCATCTGCCGGTATTACAATGGCAACTGCAATCATGTCTGCGGTGACAGGAAGAAAAGTACGGGCAGACCTCGCTATGACAGGAGAGATTACACTGCGCGGACGTGTACTCCCGATCGGAGGCTGAAAGAAAAACTTCTGGCTGCAAAAAATGCAGGAATGAAGACCGTACTTGTCCCGGCAAAAAATGAAAGAGATGTTGAGGAAATTTCAACAGAGATTACAAAGGGACTGGAAATTAAATTTGTAACACACATGAATGAGGTGCTGAAAGAGGCACTTGTATAGTCAGATCTTCTGGCACGGGTCAGGAGATGGATCAAAGGAGAAATATATGATAATCAGAAATATTAATCTGGAAACCGTATGTGGAATCACCAGCAAACTTCCGGAGAATACACTTCCGGAGATTGCATTTGCAGGAAAATCCAACGTAGGAAAGTCATCCCTGATCAATGCGCTTATGAACCGCAAATCATACGCAAGAATATCTGCAACACCGGGAAAGACACAGACGATCAACTTCTATAATATTAATGAGGCATTATATCTGGTCGACCTGCCGGGTTACGGATATGCGAAGGTATCCGAACAGGAGAAGATCAAATGGGGACAGCTGATCGAACGTTATCTGCACGGGTCGAAGCAGTTGAAAGTAGTATTCCTTCTGATCGATATCCGTCATAAACCATCCGGTAACGACAAGATGATGTATGAGTGGATCGTGTCACAGGGATTCCATCCAGTGATCATTGCAACAAAACTCGATAAGATCAAACGCAGCCAGAAAGACAAACAGATCAAGATTGTAAAAGAAGGTCTGGGAGTGTTACCGGGAACAATCGTCATCCCGTTCTCATCAGTGACGAAACAGGGACGTGATGAGATATGGGAGCTGGTGGAAAGAAATTATCTGAATACTCAGGAGAATGAAGAATAGACAGAATCCATTTCAGATGGTAATTAATGAGATAAAGTTTGTCAAAGGATTGACAACTTTATCTTTTTTGTTATGATTAGACTAAAGTACAAACGTTGGTCTAAAACGGGTAAAAAATGTGAAAATAACAAGTATAATAAGAGGAAAGGAGAATATCATGGATCTGATAACCAATATCCAGAAGTATTCTATTCATGACGGGGACGGAATCCGTACGACTGTATTTTTTAAGGGATGTCCGTTAAAGTGTGTGTGGTGCCATAATCCTGAGACACAGCGCTTCGAGCAGGAAATTCAGTATGATGCGGAGAAATGTACCGGTTGCGGCGTATGCGCAAAAGTCTGTCCGAACGGCGCGGTCACCATGGAAGACGGAAGACCGAAGCTGGATAAAAAACTTTGTAAGCTCTGCGGAAAATGTGAGAATTTCTGTACACAGGGAATCCGGGAGATCGTTGGCCAGGAATATCCGGTAAAAACACTTGTAAAGGAACTGATGAAAGATCTGATGTTCTATGAACAGTCCGGCGGTGGAGTTACACTTTCAGGTGGTGAAGTGATGGCTATGTCTACAGATTATGTACTTGCGATCGCAAAAGCTTTGAAGAAAGAAGAAGTATCGCTTACAATTGATACATGCGGATATGTTCCATATGAGAAGTTCGAAGCAATCCTTCCATATGTCGATACATTTTTATATGATGTAAAGGTAATGGATCCGGAATTACATAAGCAATATATCGGAGTAGACAATAAACTGATCTTAGATAATCTTGTAAAACTTTCAGATGCAGGAGCAAGGATATACATCCGTATCCCTACTGTTAAGGAAGTAAATGGAAACGAAGAGAATATGAAAGAGACGATCCGTTTCCTGAAAGAACACGATATTCACCCGGCACAGGTTAATTTGCTGCCATATCATAATACGGGAAGCAGTAAATATCCGAAGCTGGATATGGAATATAAAGGTAATGACTTGAATGCACCGACAAAAGAAGAGATGGAGGGTCTGTGAAACTCTTCCAGGAAGCAGGTTTTTCTAACACAAAGATAGGAGGTTAAAGCAATGGCTGAAAAAAGAGGCATGAACGAAAGAATCCAGAAGTTAAGAGAACTGAGTGTTACAACACCGGTACACATCGATCTGGAAAGAGCAAAGATCGAAACAGATTTTTTACAGAGAAAATGGACGGAAAATATTTCTATCCCGGTTATGAGAGCTATGGTGTTAAAAGAGTATTTTTCAAAGAAGACACTTTACCTTGGAGACGGTGAGCTGATCGTAGGAGAGAAGGGAAAAGATCCACAGGCATCTCCG
>ENA-OQHY01000721-OQHY01000721.1-human-gut-metagenome-genome-assembly--contig:-NODE-721-length-17550-cov-1.700511_pt1 | contig 17550 bp, 22 predicted proteins | sample MGYA00242570_ERZ504733 | MGnify/ENA primary metagenome ERZ504733 (study PRJEB26092, sample SAMD00036219) | human gut metagenome | host: Homo sapiens | study: EMG produced TPA metagenomics assembly of... | reverse complement strand
GAACCCTCTGATTCTCATTTTAGATGGACTTAATGATCCTCATAACTTTGGTTCTATCCTACGAACGGCTGATGCTACTCAGGTGACAGGAGTTATTATTCCCAAGCATCGTGCTGTAGGGGTAACACCTGTCGTTGCCAAGACATCAACAGGGGCGGTGGAGCATATTCCGATTGCAAGAGTGACTAATCTTAGCCAAACCCTTGATAAGCTAAAAGAAGCAGGTTTTTGGGTATTTGGTACAGATATGGATGGTACAGCATCTCATAAATGGAACACAGCTGGCAAGCTTGCTCTTATCATTGGTAATGAAGGTAAGGGGATCTCTGCTAACATCAAGAAACAAGTTGATGAGATGATTACTATTCCTATGGGTGGCCATGTGCAGAGCCTAAATGCCAGTGTGGCAGCTGCGGTTCTTATGTATGAAGTTTATCGAAACCGATTGTAACTATGAAAAAAGAATACTTCTAGTTGATGGTTATAATATGATTGCCTTTTGGAAAGAAACCCGTCAACTCTTTAAGATCAATCAGCTTGACGAAGCTCGTGAAACACTGCTTCGTAAGCTTAATCATTATGCCAACTTTGAGCATATTGATATCATCTGTGTGTTTGATGCCCAGTTTGTTCCAGGGAATCGTCAGCGCTATGATCAGTACCGTGTCAGTGTTATTTTTACTGAGGAAGACGAGACAGCTGATAGCTATATTGAGCGCTCAGCAGCCGAGATGAATACTATTCAAAATCTAGTTGAAGTAGCAACTAGCGACTTAAATGAACAGTGGGGCATCTTTTCTCAAGGAGCTTTACGTGTTTCAGCACGTGAGTTGGAGGAGCGTGTTAATACCGTTAAGTCGGATTTAGACAAGATGTCAGCACATATTGACTTAACAACCCCCAAGTTACGTCCATGGGACGAAACACAATTAGGAAAATTACAGAACCTTTTAAATGAAATAAAATAGAGGGATATATGACATTTAAAATTTTGACAGATTCAACAGCAGATCTAGATGAAAGATGGGCTCAGGAGAATGATGTTGAACTTATTGGTCTAACCATTACGCTCGATGATATTACTTATGAGACCGTTGGCCCCAATCGATTAACGAGTGACCGTCTGTTGGAAGCTATGAAAGAAGGAGGTCAACCGACCACAAGTCAGGTGAATGTAGGTCAATTTGAAGAGGTTTTTCGTCGTCACGCTCAAAATGGTGATGATCTCCTTTATCTGGCCTTCTCATCAGTGCTTTCAGGTACTTATCAAAGTGCTGTTATGGCGCGTGACATGATTTTGGATGAGCATCCAGAAGCTGTCATTGAGATTGTAGATACCCTGGCGGCAGCAGGTGGAGAAGGTTATCTCTCTATCTTGGCGGCAGAAGCTCGTGACCAAGGTAAGAGTTTAGCCAAAACGAAAGCCATGATTGAGGACATTCTGCCACGTTTACGAACTTATTTCTTAGTTGATGATCTCTATCATCTTATGCGTGGGGGCCGTCTTTCTAAGAGCTCAGCAATTATTGGTAGTTTGATTAATATCAAGCCTCTTCTTTGGCTAGACGATTCGGGTAAGTTGGTTCCTTTGGCTAAAATCCGTGGACGTAAAAAAGCATTAAAGAAATGGTGTTGTATGCTACTCAGGATATTGGACATAGCACAGCGATTGTCGCTTATGCTAATGATTTAGAAGCTGCTGAGAATCTAAAAGAACAATTGTTAACAGTTAACGGCATTGAGCAAGTTCTTATTATGCCACTAGGTCCAGTTATTTCTACCCACGTCGGACCAGGGACATTAGCCATCTTTACGATTGGTGAGAAAGCTAGATAAAGTTAAAGTAAAAAGAGTAGTAAAATGCTGCTCTTTTATTGTAAAATGGGACTGTCAGGTGAATTTGACACGATGTAAAGGCACCTTAGCTAATATGTCAAGGATATTGGATAGTGTTTCAAAACGAAAAAGGAGATAATGTACTCGTTACGTCAGTAGCGAAAGGAGAGTTTTATAATGAATATCAACGAATTAAGAAAAAAGAATAATCTTAGTCAAGATGGGTTTGCTAATTTATTCCATGTATCTAGACAAACGGTTTCTAGTTGAGAAAATGGGAAAAGTTATCCCGATGTTGAAATGCTCATTAAAATTAAGTCAACACTTTGGAATCTCAGTTGATGACTTAGTCAAAAATGAAATGCAAATTGACGACTAACAACAAATCCAAGACGAACTCTCGCTTATGGTTGATTGCTCTACCAATTTTTGTCCTCATTTGTGTAATAGCTGTTGGTAGGAATAAACACAATAGCCAATCAGTTAATTTTTCCATGAAAGATGATAAAACTTATAAAAGTAATGATGCGGCACAAACCTCTCTGACAGTGGCTAAAGGATATTTTACAGTTCCAAAAGCTGGTAAATTAGAGGTCAAGGTTAATGCGACGACAGATAATGGCAACCTTCACCTAACTATCGTAGATAATAATATCATCACTATTATCAAATAGATGGTGATGACTTAAAAGATTCACAAAAGCTCTATTTTAAAAGTGGAGACTATTGTATTCGCATTACAGCCGATGCTTATACAGAAAAAAGTTGTTAGTTTGGATTACAATATTAAAGTTAATAGTTAGTGACTTGTTTGAAAAAGCACATGAAATCTTTCATTGCTTTATTCATAGGCTTTATTTATAGCTAGCCATAAGAAAATTTTATACCTGATTTCCTCCATATTCGACTGATGAAGTGATATAATTTTTTAAATCAAAGGAGGAAAAGACATGGCTTTGACTTATGCTGTACTTGGAAGTGGTGCAATGGGACTACGTTTTGGGCTGCTATTAAAAGAACACCTCGGTGCTCAAGTGGATTTTATTGATACGTGGGAAGAGCAAATCGACACGGTTAGAAAACAAGGTGGTGTTTATCAATCACGTGATGGTAAAATCGTCATCTGATTCCAATTAGCATTCAGACACCAGAAGAATACCAAGGGAAACCAGATGTTTTTATCATTTTTGATAAACAAATGCATTTGTCACAGTTGCTCGAACGAAGTAAGCATTTCTTCCACGAAAATCAATATGTTTTCACAGGAATGAATGGCATGGGACATATCGAGAAAATCAATCGCTATTTTGTGCCTGAAAAAGTTTTAGCAGGAACTTGTCTGATTGGAACGGTCTTGAAAGACGCAGGAGATGTTGATTTTATTGGAAAAGCAGGTGCTGGTTCTATTAATATTGCCGCTCAATCAGGGACGGTCGATGATGTTCAAAAGCAGATAATAACTGAATTTGAAGCCTCAAACCTCAATCCAAATCTGACTGATAATTTTTTAGGAACACTTTACACAAAAGTTGTGTTCAATTCTGTCATCAATACCATTTGCACCCTTTTTGAAATTCGTATGGGACAATTCATTGATTATGAAGGTGCCGAAAAACTAGGACGTCAATTAATTGATGAAGCTTATAACGTTGCCGAATTAGCGGGCATTACTCCTCTGAATAGTCGTGATGAAGAATGGGAGACTATTCGGTATGTTAGCGCGGAAACAAGCCCTCTGCATTATCCGTCAATGTACCAAGATATGAACAAAGGACGTCAGACAGAAGTTGATTATATCAATGGTTATATCTATGATTTAGGCAGGACTTATAATTACCAAGCAAAAACGCATGACTTTTTACGCCACTTAGTTCACTTAGCAGAAAATACCCGTAAATTCCGCTAAGCGTTTCTATGAAAAAGAAGAAAAAATCGCTAAAAAACTTAGAAAAGATGGTAGGTAAGTGTTGCCTTGGACTTGTTTTTTTGATATTATGTTAAACGGTATTGTTTACCCCATTTGAAAGGCCCCGGAACCTTCCAAATATACTTTTCGATGGAAGGGACGACCCATCACTCGTAAACAAAAATCGAACTATATATAGGAGAAATCATGAACAAAACAACATTTATGGCTAAACCAGGCCAAGTTGAACGTAAATGGTATGTCGTTGACGCAACTGATGTGCCACTTGGGCGTCTTTCTGCAGTAGTTGCTAGCGTACTTCGCGGAAAAAACAAACCAACTTCACACCACACACTGATACAGGTGATTTCGTAATCGTTATTAATGCTGAAAAAGTTAAATTGACTGGTAAAAAAGCAACTGATAAGATCTACTACACTCACTCAATGTACCCAGGTGGTTTGAAACAAAATCTCAGCAGGTGAACTTCGTTCTAAAAACGCTGTTCGTTTGATCGAAAAATCAGTTAAAGGTATGCTTCCACACAATACTCTTGGACGCGCACAAGGTATGAAATTGAAAGTCTTCGTTGGCGGTGAGCACACTCACGCTGCACAACAACCAGAAGTACTTGATATCTCAGGACTTATCTAATTCTAAGAGGAAAGGAGCACTAATATAATGGCACAAGCACAATATGCAGGTACAGGACGCCGTAAAAACGCTGTTGCACGCGTACGTTTGGTTCCAGGTACTGGTAAAATCACTGTTAACAAAAAAGATCTAGAAGAATACATCCCACACGCAGACCTTCGTCTCGTTATCAACCAACCTTTCGCAGTTACTTCAACTGAAGGTTCATACGACGTACACGTTAACGTTGTAGGTGGTGGATACGCTGGTCAATCAGGTGCGATCCGTCACGGTATCGCTCGTGCACTTCTTCAAGTAGACCCAGACTTCCGCGATTCATTGAAACGCGCTGGACTTCTTACTCGTGATGCACGTATGGTTGAACGTAAGAAACCAGGTCTTAAGAAAGCTCGTAAAGCTTCACAATTCTCAAAACGTTAATCAATACGATTATATCAACGTTTCAAGACATTCAAGATTTTTATCTTGGATGTCTTTTTTTTGTTGAAATTTATAGGCTCTTTGTCAACTGTAGTGGGTGACGAAAAGCTAACATCTAGAGAGGACCGGATAGGTCCTCTTTTTATGTATGTTCAGTGTGATGAAGACACGTTTCTTAAAGTTGATGAAGTTTCTAAAACCGAAGCCCAAGCGTTTAATGTCTTTAATTAACTTATTAGTCGCTTCAAGTTTTGCGTTTGAATAGTCTGTTTCTAGTGCATTTTGGATGTATTGCTTGTGTCTAAGAAAAGTCCTAAAGACCGTTTGAAAATAGTGATTGACCTTGCTTCTATTTTCCTCTATCAGGTCAAAGAACTCACCTACTCTCTTCTCCTGAAAGTGAAAAAGCAAAAGCTGATAAAGTGTATAGTAGTCAGTAAGCTCTTTTGAAAAGACTAGTGTCTTCTTAACAACTTCATGTGGTGCTAAAGTTTGGCGGAAAGTCTTTGAATAGAAAGAGTTGAGAGATAACTTACAGCTGTCCTTTTGGAAGAGTCGCCAGTGATTTTTCAAGGCTCGATAGGGTAGTGACTTCTTATCGAACTGGTTCATAATTGCAATTCTAGTCTTTAAAAAGGCACGTCCAAGGTGCTGGATGATGTGGAAACGATCAAGAACGATTTTTGCGTTTGGAAAGAGCTTGCGAGCCAGTGGAATATAAGCTCCAGACATATCCATCGTGATAAACTGTACCTGTTGCCGGACTTTCAATGGATACTTCAAAAAGTAGTTTCGTATAGTAGTTTGGCGGCGATTATCAAGGATGGTTATGAGTTGGTTTGTCTCATAATTCTGCGCCACAAAAGCCAATTCCCCTTTCTTGAACCCAAACTCATCCCAGGACATAACAGCAGGGAGTTTGTCATAATGTTCCTTGAAAGTGAACTGATCAAGCTTACGATAGACAGTGGACGTCGACACGCGAAGTCTTCTTGCAATATCAGTTAGTGACACCTTCTCAGTTAGAAGCTGTGTAACTTTTTGTCGGACTAGATTGGAGATTTGGCAGTTTTTCTCAACGATAGATGTCTCAGCTACCGTGACTCTTCTACAACTTTTACACTGGAAACGACGTTTTTTCAGACGTAGTAGAGTTGGCGTTCCCGCTTGCTCGAGAAGAGGGATTTTAGAAGGCTTTTGAAAGTCGTACTTGATCATCTTTCCATGGCAGTGAGGACATGATGGTGCAGGGTAATCGAGTTTTGCTTGAATCTCGATATGAGTATCAGTTTCAAAAACAAGTGAAATCTTGATATTTTGGTCTTTAATTCCGATTAATTCTGTGGTATTCTTAATAGGTCTCATAAGTTCTTCCTAATGGTAGTTTTGTCACTTTTCATTATAGTTCTTATGGGACTTTTAGTGTACACTCAAAAAGCTCTATAATCTCTACAGTAGTTTTACCCACTACAGAAATTATAGAGCCAATTTATAAAGTTCACCCCAAAATTCACCCCATGTTCACCCTATTATTTTTTTAAGCTTCTATATGCAATATCTCCAGCAGTTTGATTTACTATATTTTTGTGTTAACATAGGTTCTTTGTAATTTGTTTATCACTATGAGTTAATGCCTCGGAAATAATTTCTAGGGGAACGCCAGATTTTCTTGCAAGAGTGGCACCTGTGTGTCTTAACTTATGTGGTGAAGCAGGGGATAGTTCTGGATGCCTACGTCTGACAGAATTCATTCTATAGTTGAGGTAATCTGTATGAAGTGGAAGGTTGATATTATTGGATCGGTCATTATAGGTAAACACAAACTGCTTTTGAGTCTGGTGTAAACCAAATAGTTTTAATTCCTTATTATGAAACGGTTTACTTTACGGAGGAGTTGGCGCATGACTTTGCCTCATGGGTGTCTGGAGATTCTATGGAGCCAAAGTATCACAATGGTTCAGTTGCTCTCATTCGTGAAACAGGTTTTGACTATGATGGTGCCGTATATGCTGTGGTATGTAATAGTCAAACATACATTAAGCGAGTATATCTTGAAGCAGAGGGTCTACGTCTAAAGTATAAGGATATCTTTATTTCTTATGACGAGGATCCACGAGTAGTGAGAATTATTATTGGAAATTTTATACCTCTCAATAATACGTTTTTCTAGTCCTGAATTGTCAACTTGTTTGCTTTTTTGATAATGATTCTTAGTTTTCAAAAAATGTAATGACATTCTGTTAAGGATTTCTTATGAAATATCTTCTGATAACAGAGCTTGTTTGATAGTACAGACGGATTTTATTTTATAATACTCCGAAACAAAAAGAATGAATTTTCTAAAAATTATTGACAAATAAATTTGCTTTTAGTATTATAAACACAACTTAAAGAAGAGGCAGAGTTATCATGGAAAATACTGAATTTTCATTGGAACTTGATGTAACTGAAGTTTCAATAGAACAAGGTTATGTTTCTGGTGGTGTAACATCTACAGGTTGTTGTAAAGATTAGTTTTATAATTGATTGAATAAGGCAGGTATACGAGGTACTTACCTTTTTTACAAGAGAATTATGTTTAAGATAAAAGATAATTACATTTATAGGTAATGCGTTAATGATTCAAGACTTATAGAAAAACTTAGTGAAAATAATCTTGAAATATTTTTGATAACAAAGTTTTTAAAGAAATGTTGCTAGTGGCGAACCCTCAATTTTTCCATAATTTAACTAAAGAAAAAATATATAAAAATTCCACCTTTAGAAACTATGTAAAAGATCAATTACAAGAGCAACGCCGTTGGATTGTTTAGTTCAATTGGTGTAGGAACTTTTTCTGATATCTCATATCATCAAAAGATTGGAGAAAATTATACGAAAAAAATCTCGGTTAGTGGAGAGTGGCTAAGTTCGATTTGTATGATGTTAGAAAATAAAGATTCTGTCTTATTACAACTACATATATAGTGGAACCAAAAAGTACTTGAATTATCAGATAAGTATCAATTAAGTAATGTCAATTACTGGGGAATCTCTGAGATAAGTAAGGATTTATTTATCAAGAAAACTGGACTTTTAGAATTCATACAAAAATTAACGTATAAATCGGAAGTCAGTGTGTTAGACTGGTACTTCAAAGTAAATCTCCTGATTTAGAGAAGCAGAAAATTTTAGATTATATACGTAATTTGATTACTAATGAATTTTGTTTACAAACTTGCGAAAAGTTGCAATAAGCCATAAAGATTTAGATGATTTAACCAACATTTTAAAGGATATTAATAACCAAAGAAAATTAACCGAGGATTTATTACAAATAAAAATAGTATTGAGCAGTATGCAAAATTAGAGTTGGGAGAAGGCATTTCTCAATATACTGAAATTTGTAAAAAAATGTCGTATATTTTTAATGATAAAAACAGCATTATCTGAAAGGTCGGATTTAGTAAATTGTTGTGATTCGGTGCTGCCCAAAAATTTAAAAAAGAAAATGGAGGATTTTGTTAAATTTTATTTCAAAAATTAATCTGGCTAAAGGTTATCGAAACAGAGAATTAGAATCATTTACAGAAAAATTTGTTGAAAAATATGGAGAATACGTCGAAGTTCCAATTAAAGAATTATTAGATGGTAATTTAGGACTGGGTTTACCAAAACAAACTTTGGGAACTCATGTAAAGTCATCAAGTAGTGTAGAAGAGCAAAATTTTTTGTCTTATCTGAGTAAAGAAGTCTTCAAAGCTGTTAAAAATTGTAAAAAAGAGATAGATATATCAAATATACCTTTAGGATTGTTATACCCAAATTCGGATAGATTTGTTGCAAATCAGTTAGAGTTATATTGTGAAATTAAGAATTTTGAATCTCAACCTGTTATATCAGTTGTCCCAAATACAGGGAGTGACATGATAGGGAAGTCTATTGGAAGGTTTGCCTCCTATTTTCCTAATTCTTATATCTCGTTAGATTCACAGTTGGATAATGTAGAATTAATAGAATTTCCAAGAGATAGTAAGAATTTAAATGTTATGTCGGCACAGAATGCTCATTCTAAAAAGTTATTATTATCTTATGATGACAATGATAACACATCGATTGAATTAGATTCTGTGGTGGTGGGGGTTATAAAAACAGAATATCGATATAAATTATATTTTAGGGATTTACGAACCGGCTCAATTGTTAATTTTGTAACAACATCAATGCTAAATCATAAATCAAATGGAGTATTTAGCGATTTAGCAAGATTTTTGCTAGCGGTTTCTTTAGAATGGCAAGATAATCCGTTTTCAGTGTTTAGGATAATTGAAAATTTTGATTATCTTCCCTATATTCCCAAAATTAAATATGGAAATATAATTTTAAGTGAAGAGAAGTGGGTTTTGTCAGATATAGATAAAAATGATTTATCTTCTATTAAACAGTGGAAAAAAGATTTTGATGTACCTAGACTACTGTATTTTCATAAAGCTGATGAGCGTCTATTGGTCGATTTAGAGAATGATTTAGATACACAGTGGATTTTAAAACAAAATGTGGATAAACTGTATTTTACACGTTTTGAAAAATATGATGGTAAAAATTGTGAGTTTATCTTTGGATTTGAAAATTATCAAAGTAGTATAAATCATTATTCTATGCAGGAAAAATCTGTTAGAAGATTGACAAATAACTTTTATAAGAACTATGTTAAAACATTTTCGAGTGATTGGATCTATTTTAGATTATATGGAATTAATTCATCAATTCTACTTGAACTAAGAGAGCGGCTTCTTTTGTTTACAGACGAGCTATTGGTTGAAAAGCTAATTAGTGATTTTCATTTTGTAAATTATAGCGATAAGGATAATGGATCGCTTCGATTACGATTTAAAATAAATAACGATGATAATTTTGAAGATTTAAGATTTCGAATTGCACATTGGATAGACTTCCTACTAGAAAGTGGTTTTTGTAATGATGTTAGTTTTAATTTATATGAGAGGGAAATTGAGAGATATGGTGGAGATAACTTTATAACAGTTTGTGAGAGGATGTTTTCTATTGACAGTTTTCTTACCCTAAAGTTATTTTCGAAGAAATTATTAAATGATAAAGATTTATTTTCTGTTTTGCATTCGACATTTTTATATATTCGATTATTAGGGATCCCATTAAAGCGATTACTTGAGTTGCTGAAGGGGAATTTGACTCAAAATAGATATCGTAAAAGTTTTAAAAAGTTATTCCCAAATAACACAATAGTAGTAAAGGAATTCAAAGAATATTTTGATTACAAAAATCAGTTTGAAATTTTTAATGAAGTATTTAGAGAGTTCCCGCCTATTGATGGATATTTTGAAGGTAAAAATGATATAGTCTATAGTTTACTTCATATGCATATGAATAGAGTAGGCATGTTTCCATATAGAGAAAAGGAATATCTTTATTTTATCATGTATATTGCAGAGCCGTTGAATAATTATAAGGAATTTACTTAAAAAGTATGAAGAAATTATCTGTAAAGTAGATAAACTCGTGTTGGATAGTGATATTATTGACAGATTGCAGAGAGCATATTATACAGAAAATAGAAGTTACTTATCAGAATATCCAAGTATAATTATATATTTATCCTATAGGTTGATAAATTGTGATAATAAGGAGTATTCTAAGCTTCTCTATAATAGAGTAAATTATTATCTACAAGAATTGCTAAAGTCTATTAAATTGAATAGCACTAATAATATTTCACTTTGCTATGGATTTACGGGCTATGTATATGCCTTGGAATTTTTATCTAAAAATTGTAAAGGATATGATAAATTACTAGATACACTTGAGACAATTTTATTAGCTTTAACAAAAGATAGGCTACGTGAAATAAAAAGCTCTAATATTGTTAAAGAAGAATACTTTGATGTAATTCAAGGTGTCTCTAGTGTAGCTAGATATTTGCTTAGCAAAGAGGAATCAACTTCTGAACAAGAGTTATTAGTAAAAGAAATATTAAATTACTTTGCAGACCTAATAATTAACGAGCCAACTATTTATGTGGAATATATGCCAAATGAAAAATTAAGGAAAAGATTTCCTAGTGGCTATATTAATCTAGGTGTAGCTCACGGTATATTGGGACCACTATACGTGTTGGCGTTAGGATTTGAAAAATTTAATATAACAAAACACATACCTTCAATAGAAAAGGCTTGAGTTACTATGAGAACGCCTTTTTACCAATACAATTGGAAAAATAATTTGGTTGGAATGGTTAGAGATCAGTGATTATGAGGAGAATGAGGAATTTAGATTTAATTATAAGTTGGTGCTATGGCAGTCTTGGAATGGCAAGAGTACTATATAATATAGCGAAAATCATTGATAGTCAGAAATTACGAGAAATGGCGATGGATGTATTTACTTCATCTATTGATTACCTTAATAGCAGTGAGATTTTAAATAATGGAATTTGTCATGGACGGTCTGGAATAATGCTTTTGTTCAATTTGATGTATTTAGATACAGGAAAGACACAATTTAAAGCAATTTCTGATAATTTATTTAAAGAAATTATAAATGATGCTTCTAATTCTGAGTATATATTTGTGGAGCGTGACATATATTTTAGAGGCGTAACCTTTGATGAAGTTATTGATTATATTGACTTTGGATTGCTAAATGGTGTTTCAGGGATAGTTATAACTCTAATGGCACAAAGGACTGGAAATGCCTACCCATTGGATAGAATGCTGTTTATGCAGTGAAGTTTTTAAGTTAAAGGAGAAGTATGAGAAAAATCTTAAAAAACAAACTATATCTAAAAGTTCTGGTTTCGGATTTGATATCAAATTTTGGAGATACATTATACTTTATAGCTCTCATGACCTATGTTACGGAGATTAAGGATAGTAATTTAGCTATTTCAATCGTCAATATATCGGAAACTCTACCTATTTTATTTACAATATTTTTTGGTATCATTGCAGATAAAACGCTTAATAAAGTGAAAATGATTATTAAAACGTTATGGCTACGGGTACTGCTATATTTATTGGTTGCTGTGGCTATGAATTTTAAACCTTCTATTATGATAGTCATAATTGCTAGTCTCGTTAATCTTGTTGCAGATACATTGGGACAATTTGAAAATGGTCTTTTTTATCCAATTTCTAATCGAATAGTGAAAAAGTCAGATAGAGAAGAAACTATGGCGTTTAGGCAAACTGTTGTTTCTGTGATGAATATTATAAATCAATCATTGGGTGCGTTTTTAATTACTTTTTTTAGTTTTTCTCACTTAGCATTTATAAATGCTCTAACTTTTGCTATTAGTCTGTTAATTATGTTAGCAATCAAAAATCAAATTAATAGCTATTATGACGAGACGATCTCGACAAGTAAGATATCACAATTTGACTTTAAAGCTTCATTTTCTGAGATTACTTCAAATTTAAAGCTCTCGATTAACCATCTATTTAGTATCGGCAACATGAAGGAAGCTTTACTTGTTATACCAATTCTTAATGGGAGTTTGGCAATTCTCACGCCATTAGTTGTTGTTGATCTTTCTAAAGATTCTAATTTGACAATTATTAATTCAGCGATTACGATCTCGCTTTTAGGAATTAGCACTGTTTCAGGAGGAATACTTGGGGGCACTTTAATTCTAATTAGTAAAAAATTTAAAAGCCCTTCCATAGGCACTTTGCTAAAAATGAATTTAACGACTGTTTTACTATCATTCGTTGCTTTTTACTTCCAAAATATTTATTTAATTATATTATCATCATTTCTTTCGAGTGTATTAGTTAGTGCATTAAATCCTAAAATGGGGACTATCATATTTAATAATATTGATGAGACGAAGTTGGCTACAATATTTGGAGGAATGGTGACATATTTCCAAATAGGGGATATTGTGTCAAGGTTATTGTTTTCTACCTTAGTGATTTACTTACCGTATGGTTATATCGCATTAATATATATAGCAGTTGTTTTTGTGGCAATTTTATATACATTAAAAAGTTCAAATCACATAGAAAGGGAATTTTAAATTAGTTAAATGATTATAGTTTTCCAAATTTTCTACTATTGAAAACCTATTTTCAAGATTGAGTACTAAAGTTCGAGATTTTGTTCGTACTCAGCTTAGAGAATTTCAATATTTGGATGATGGGCAATTTAAAACATTACCAGAGTATCCAGAATTTGCTTGGTTTGAAGGGATGTAAATGCGGTAACTCATAGAAATTGCTCCATTTTTGGCGATTATATCCGAATTATGATGTTTGATGATCGATTAGAAATTCATAGTCCAGGTAAGCTTCCTAATATCGTAACGGTTGAAAATATTAAGCACGAACGTTTTTCTCGTAATCCTCGTATTGCTAGAACTTTAACAGAATTTGGATGGGTACGAGAAATGAATGAGGGAGTGAAGCGAATCTATTCTGAGATGGAATCTTATTTCTTGCATGAACCTAAATACACAGAGCCAGGAAATAAAGTTGTTTTAACTCTTGAAAATAATATTTTGAGCCGACATTTGAGAGTTAATGATAAGATGATGAAAAATATGACGAATTCAATGATTTAAATGATGATGAGAAAGCAATTTTACATATCATGTATAATACCGGAGAAAAAATGACTACTGCTTTGGCCGCTAGAATAACAAATAGGGGTAGAAATTTTGCAAGTAAATTATTAAAGAGTCTTGTAAATAAAGAGATCCTGGAATGGCATGGCACAAGTAAGCAAGATAGAAATCAGTACTATACTTTGGCAGAATAGCGGATCTATTTATAACTGGAGTGCAGAAGAGTGCAGTAGTTCGGAGTAAAACGCAGTAAGTGAATTTCCCCTGTTTTCCTCAAAAAATCTCAAACTTTTTGAAATTCTGGACAAAAGAAAAGGCCTAGTTGCCTGTAGTTTCTACCTATTAAGTTATATTGAAATTCATTGGTTTAAAACCAGATCTTAAGAAAGCTCGTAAAGCTTCACAATTCTCAAAACGTTAATCAATACGATTATATCAATGTATTTCAAGATCATTCAAGAGTTATTCTCTTGGGTGTCTTTTTTATTCAAAATTCGATAGTTTCCACCAAAGTTTCCACCAATTTTCCACCATTACTTTTTCAAGCTACGAAATGCAATATCGCCTACTGTCCGATTAACTATATCTTTTGTATTTACATAAGTCTTTGTAATTTGCTTATCACTATGAGTTAGAGCTTCTGAAATAGCTTCAAGAGAATAACCTGCTTGTTTGGCAAGAGTAACACCTGTATGTATTAGTTTGTGTGGTGATGCTGGTGCAAGTTCTAGATGTCTCCGTCTGACTGACTTCATTCTATAATTTAGATAATCCACGTGAAGAGGTAAATTAATGTTGTGTGAACGATCATTATAGGTGAATACAAACTGCTTTTGAGTTTGACGCAATCCAAATAATTTTAACTCCTCTTGTTGTCTTGCTTTCCAATTAGCTAATAGCTCAATTAATTCAATAGGTGTTTTAAAAAGAGTCTTCTTACGACCTTTGGTGGGTTTATATTTCCGAAACGATCTAAAGCTTGTTCTATCAGTGTTTCTCCAGTAGAGAAATTGATGTGTTTCCATTGAAGAGCATAACTTTCTGATTTTCTATCGGATAAAAAGAATGTCGTATAAAAGAGAGTGTAGTCTTTTAAATCAATAAGTCCTTTCTCTAAGTCTATGTCAAAAGCTTGTAACCATAATTTCAGCTCTTCTTTATCGAGAGATAAATCTTCCTCTCGTTTGCTTTCTTTAAGGAGAATCTTTTTATTAGCTTTAATTCTAGTAATTGTTTTGCGGAGTTTATTTGATGGAATATATTCTAGTTCCTCAGCCCAATCGAAAACAGAATTAACATAGCTCCTAATTACTTTGAAATTAGCATAGCTATTTGCTTTGGGAGTAAGTAATGAAAGAATAAGTTGTTTATTATTATTTGGGTATTCGATAGAATATTTACCCAGAATGGATAAAATGTGTAGCCTGAATATATTTTCTGTTTGGAAAACTGTTGCTTTTGTGGGTGGTTTTATTGTTGTTGTGGTTTGACCTGCTTTGTATGGTTCGAGCAAAATATCTTCATAAAATTTTTTGAATATGATTTCTCCTTTATTTTTTATGTTTATATGGCTTTTTCCAGACTTAGCATTTTTAATGTCGATAGAAAGTTTTAATTCTACTTCTTTGGCTTCTCGTCTGGTTTTATATTTTCTTTCAAAAAGTTTACCTAAACCCAATTTTGCTTGAACATCTTCTGGAATGTAAGTCGTAATTGATATGTTCCATTTTTTTGTTTTCTTAATAGACATATTTACCTCCTTATGCGCTGATTTCTAATCTTGTCATCCATTGATTGATACTTTTCTTGTTGAAACGAATAGATTTTCCGATTCGGATATAGGGTAATCCCATTGCAATCCAAATATCAAGTGTATTATTAGAGATACCTAGGTAGTTGCAAGTCTGTTTTTTTGTTTAGAAAAGTGCTGTCAGCCCCAATATCCTCTTTAAAATGATGAATTTCACTCTTTATTAGTGTTGCAATCATTTGCTGAATTTCTTGAGTTTGTTCTTCTGGCAATTGTACTAGCATATATTATTCTCCTCTTAAAAATAAAAAAGAAGAGTAAAATACTCTCCTGCTGTTAAAAAGATTAATTCTTCTTATTTATTATTTTGTTGAAAAAAACTAGCAAAGCGACCCCGATCCCTGTCAATTGTTTGCCCTTATTACGACATGCATCACAAATTGGTATTGTTTTAGGTGATGAGATTGTTTTTTTACAAGTTTTACACTTCTTCGTTTTTAGTGTCATTTTTTTTCTCCGTTTCGATTTTTGCTGTTTCAGCATTACTTAAATTAGTGTCACTAGTTTGGTTGAATTCAATTAATTTAGTATTTACATTAATAAATAAGTCCCTATTGTTTTTTGAGTAGCTGTAATGATTATGAATTAATTCTAACAAACTTACTTTTGGGATACTATTATTCTTTATCCATTTTGATTCTTTTACATAAGGAAGTTTTTTTGCTAGTTCTTTCAAATAATTTGTTTTGTATGGAATATTTTGTTTAGAAACTAATTCCATCGAACCTTGAAAAGATAGTAGCCGATCATGTGCCATCTCCTCATTATTTAATGTTAAATCTATATAAATTTGCATACCAACAATTTTAGTCATAATTTCTATGTCTTGAAGTAAAAAATTAGCATGTGTTTGTAAAGAGGCTTGACGGTATGTTGGTTGGCTGATTTTCTTAATAATTTCATCTCTATTTGAAATTATATCAGATTTAATAGCACTTACTGATTCTTCAAATAATGTATTTGCCTTCTTTAGTAACTTAACTTTTTCTCTGAAATCTTTGCTATTGTTGGCTTCTATAACTTTTGTTCGAGCTGAAAAAAATGGAGGTAGTATACTATTGTTTCGATCCCATCTAATCTGATAATCTTGACTTTCTTTGATATCTAACAGTAAGTTATAGATTTGTTTAAGTTGAGCTTGAGCGATTAAATCACTAGGAACTTGATTTTCGTTGTTATTGGTCGCTTTCCTTAATGTCAAATCTTCAACACGATTCTTATGATCAGTTGTGTCTACAATTACAGCCCTAAGATTTCCCTCTACTTTTCTGGATTCACCAATTTTATAAGTGCCGTCTTGAAGTTTTGCTTTGGTCTCAGGAGCTAGACTGTCAAAGTCAACCTCATATAGAGTAGCATTATTGAAATCTAGTATTTTAGTGTTAGGATTAAGATATTGGTTTGAAAAGTTGAATGGGGGGTTCCTTTAGTATCAAATAAGTTTAAGATATCAAATGGGAAACTTTCTTTAATCATGTTGGGGAGAGCTTGTTCAAAAGGACTACTTATTTCAAAGATATCTGTTGTTTTGATATCTGTCTCATTTTTAAATAAATCAAAAGATTGTAAGTTTTTTTGATTGATTCTTCTTTTTGCTTTTCTGATTTAGCAACTTCGTTCATTAGATCACCTAGTCATTTTTGTATTAATTATAACATTTAGTATTGATTTTAAACGTATCTAAATTAATAATACTAAAAATTAATATTATTAAAACCATCATCAGTGTCCAATGACATAAGTAAATTATTTTGCTGTTTCTACATCAAAAGTGCGGTAGCTAACGACTCCTAGTCCTTTGATGTTTGATTCAGAGATGAGGATGGAGCCATCTGATTTGACTTGTTCCATAAAGCGATGTGGCCATAAGTTGGATCTGCTCCAGTTTGCCCTGGGCTAAAAGATAGAGCGGAGTGTTCGGTTGGAATGAGTTGTCTGATACCCTGGGGCATTCCTCCATTGGCCACCATTTCCCATATACTTTCCGAAGCTAACACCGACCTCTTTTCCTCGGTTGTAGACAAACCAGGTACATTGTCCCCAAGGATAAGACAGTCCTGTGTGGCTTGAGGTATTGATTTCTTTGGTGAGCTATAGCCTTGTGGGACATCCCCTGTTGTGACACCGCCTCCGTCTCTGGTTTTTCCTGTCGTCTGTTCATGGGCTTTTGGTGTACCTCCATGCTCATCGATATAGGTATCGAGTTTTTGCATGGTTTCAGCACGCCCTTTCCTAGAGCCAGAGGTATCGGTGAAGTAGACGCCACCATCTGTTGACGTGTTGAGAGAACCACTCGCAAATTTTTGCGCTTTGTCATCTTGGACTTTGAAGATTTCATTTTTATTG
>ENA-OQHY01000719-OQHY01000719.1-human-gut-metagenome-genome-assembly--contig:-NODE-719-length-17573-cov-2.235297_pt1 | contig 17573 bp, 19 predicted proteins | sample MGYA00242570_ERZ504733 | MGnify/ENA primary metagenome ERZ504733 (study PRJEB26092, sample SAMD00036219) | human gut metagenome | host: Homo sapiens | study: EMG produced TPA metagenomics assembly of... | reverse complement strand
TATTGACATAAAAAACAATTTTTTAAAACTCATTTTGGTTAAAATGCACATAAAATATTCTTGTTTGCGTTTCATAGTATACTGTATTAAAATGGAACTATGACTGAAAAGTATGGAAAAGCAAGGAGGACAAAATGAGCGAACGAGGCGTTACTACGATTACATTAAAACAGATTAATAAAGAAAAGGTATATCAATATATTTATCGTACGAAACAGACTTCAAAACTTCAGATTGTGCAGGATTTAAAGATGGGTCTGTCTACTGTCAGTCAAAATTTAAATGTGCTTGAAGAAGAAGGTCTGATTCAAAGAGATGGCTATTTCGAATCAACGGGTGGAAGAAAGGCACAGGTGATTCAGATTGTATCAGATGTCCGGATTTCAATAGGAATTGGAATTTTAAAAAAAATGTTTTATATTGTTGCAATTGATTTATATGGAAAGGTGATTGCAAAAGACACCATTGATTTGGATTATAGCGATACAGAAGAATATTATGAAAAGGTAGCAAATAAAATAGATGAATTTATAGAAGAATACAAATATCAGAAAGAAAGAATCCTTGGTGTTTCGATTGCAACTCAGGGAATTATTTCTCCGGATGGTTCCAGAGTCATGTATGGTACGATTATGAATAATGTGAAGATGCGTCTGTCTGATTTTTCTTCTAAGCTGCCTTATCCATGCCGTCTGTACATGATTCAAAAGCGGCTGCTTATCTGGAATTATGGAATCATTCGGAACTCGACAGTGCAGTGGTGTTTTTATTAAATCGCAACCTTGGTGGAGCGATTATTACAAATCGAAAGGTGCATGAAGGAAGTTTCATGCATAGCGGAGTGATTGAACACATTTGCATTAATTCAGATGGACCGCTGTGTTATTGTGGAAACCGTGGCTGCCTGGAAACCTATTGTTCCGCAAATTCACTGTCTGAAATTGCAGGAATGTCAATAAAGGAATTTTTTGAAAAACTAAGAGAAAATAAAGAGGAAAATATAAAGCAAATCTGGAAAGAGTATTTAAAACATCTGGCATTTGCCATGAGAAATCTGAATCTGGTCGTTGACGGACCGATTATTATCAGTGGGTATCTGGCACCCTATTTTATGGAGAATGATTTGAATTATCTGTTAAAACAGATCAATTTATCGCTTCCGTTTGAGTTTCCAAAAGAAAATCTGATAGTTGGGACAAATGGACAGTACACTCCGGCAATCGGTGCAGCTCTTTTTTATGTGAAAAAGTTTATTGATGGAATTGCTCCGACGATTTAACTTTCCTGTGACCGAGATGATAATCACGACGACAGAATTTGTTGTATATAAAAAGTCTGATATTGCTAAAAGAAAGTTTCAAACTTGCTTTACAAAAATGGAAAAATAAAGTATAATTACAGAAAATAAATAAGTTTTAAAACGGTCCTTGACGAAATAATGAAAATAGAAAAAATGATTTAAGATAGGTTAAAAGGTAAGCTCGGTGAGAAACCGGCGCAGTTTCCCCTACTGTAACACAGATGTTGTGAAGCCAGAAAACTGCCGTTTTGTGAATTTAAATTTATTTTCGGGAAAAGAAAGTAAATTTATTTTTGTGTATGTGAATAAACATTTTAAATATGTGACAGCAACTCTGGCATGCGAAAAGTAAAGAAAGAAATTTCCCGTGATCTGGGAGATTTCTTTTTCTTTACCAATTTAGCTTGATGAAAAGGAAAAGAATGGATAAGACAATGGGACAAATATTAACGTGGAAAGCAAAAGAAAAAAATGTTTTTACCAGAGCACAGGGAAAGAAAGTACGGGAAAAAGAACTGGTACTGGCTTCGGATTGCAGAAAGATAGAAGATGAAGCACTGATGAATAATGTAAAAATTAAAAGAGTACAGATTCCTTCATCGGTAACAGAAGTCGGAAAACAGAGCTTTGCAAATTGTACAGCTTTAAATGAGCTGTGTTTTGATAACATAGAAAGAATTAAGCAGGAAGCATTTTCGTGTTGCATCAGAGTTCGGAAAGCAGAATTCCAAAAAACTGCAGTACATTGGAAAAGGTGCTTTTTTTCGGTGTAAAAAACTGGAAACAGCGATTTTTCCTGAAAGTGTAACGTGTGTGTATCTTGCGGAAGAGGTATTTTATGGATGTGAAAGTCTGAAGGAAATTAAGATTCCAAAGTCTGTCCAGGAAATTAAAAGTCGTGCCTTTTATAAATGTTTAAATCTTGAAAAGGTAGAATTTCCATTGGCACTTCGGAAGATTGGTTCTCAGGCATTTTATCAAACAGCATTAAAAGAACTGGAACTTCCGGATGGACTGCGTGAGATTGGAGACAGTGCATTTTTAAAATGTAACAATCTGGAATCCGTGAAAATTCCAGAAAGTGTGAAGCGGATAGAAAAATGGGCATTTCATGGATGTCATCGTCTGAAAGTAGTTGAGATTGCTCATGAACCGGAATTTATCGGAGACTGGATTGTAAACAAAAGTACGGTGATACGGTGCAGAAAAGACAGCAAAGTAGAAGCATACTGTAAAAAGTTTGAATTTGCAGTAGAATACATAGAGTGAAAAATACTGCGGATAGTTATGAATTATTTCATTATAACACAGTAGACACAAGGATAAATGAAGACCTTTCCTGATGGGAAGGTCTTTTTTTATATAACACAAAAGAAATAATGCACTCTCAAAGCGCATAAAAAGAAGGAGGAAACAAAATGAAACAGAGAAAGAACAATCGATTTCTGGCAATGCTTATGGCGATGTTAATGATTGTATCAACTGTTGCAACGGGCTGGTATCCGGTTGTTGCAAAAGCAGATACAAACACAGGCATTACCTTAACTGTAATCGGCGATACCGGAAATCACAGTAAAAATCTGGATGAACATACCGGATATGTGTACTGGTTAAAAGACCCAGCCGCTTAATATTGATGTAAACAGTCTGGAAAGTTATTATGTGGCTGAAAACTGTAAAGACCAGATTAAGGCTGCATTAAAAGAAGCAAAGATTGACTATCATTTTTCAGATGAAGGCAGCTGCTTCCCAGATGATATGAAAAATAAGGACGGAGTTGACTTACAGAGTGACTGGAGTAAAGGATACTGGTCTGTTATCGTTCAGTACGCAGATGGCTCTTTTAATTCCAATGGATGGAGTAGTTATGATGGAGCTGCCCAGCTTCAGGATGGATGCCGTCTGATTTATTACTGGTCAGACAATCCGACAAATGACTGTCGTTTGACCACAGATGATTCCTGGAATACTCAGCTTAACTATGATACGGATGCGGTAACAGGACTTCGTTTTTCAACAGAGGAACAGCCAGATGCTGCATTAACAGAAATCGAAACAGAAGTTGGTTCGGATATTGATTTACTGACAAGTTTTACAGCACCGGCTCAGACAACCGTATCAAAGGCATTAAACTGGACTTCCAGTAATCAGGATGTTGCAACTGTTACAGCATCTGAAACAGGTGCAGTCGTAACTCCAAAATCAGCAGGAACAACTACCGTTAAAGCTTCTATGGTTAATACCTTAGGAGACACCGTTGAAGCATCTTGCGATGTAAAAGTTACTTCAAACGGTACAACCGTAACAGATCTTCCTTTGCGGAGGGAACTGAAATTTCCATGGCTCCGGGTGCGGTAAAAACTCTGACACCGGCTTATACACCGGAACTGGAAAAAGGTGAAACGGCACCGGCTTTAACATGGGAATCTTCTGATAAAGGAGTTGCTGATGTAAACGCACAGAATGGCGAAATTACAGCAAAAACTCCAGGTACTACTGTAATCAAAGCTTCCTTTACCAATAATAAAGGTACAGTAGTCAGTGCAGAGTGCAAAGTAACAGTAGAACAGATTGCAGTGACAAAAATTGCTCTGGACAAAGAAAGCCTGAGTTTAAAAGAAGATGCAGAAAGCAAATTAAATGTAACATTTGAACCTGCAAATGCAACAGAAGATTTAGATGTTAAATGGGAATCTGATGATAAAAATGTAGCAACCGTAACAGGTGAAGGCAAGAGCGCAACTGTAAAAGCAGTTGGAGCAGGAAGTGCTACAATTACTGTAACAGCAGGAACATTCAAAGCAAGTTGTGAAGTAACAGTAAGTGCTGCACAGCCTATGGTAAAAGAGTTTGTATTTGCATCCGATAAAAACGGTGAAAATGTTTATGCGATGCAGTCTGAATTAGATGCAAAGACAAAAGAATGTACCGTTGTAGTACCGGAAACGGTAAATACATTTTATTTAAAACCGGTTTTAAGTGATGATGCAGAAGTTAATACAATTACTGCAAACTACAAAAACTATAACTATACAAAAGATTTAACAAAAGCTATGCCGGCAAATGAATTACACAGTTTAGCGGTGTAAATCGTGTGCTTCAGTCTGACATTGAAGCAAGAGAAATGTCAATTGATGTAACTTCAAAAACCGGTAAAACAGAAACTTATAAAGTTCATATTATTCGTGAGACGACCCTTTCCGGTTTAAATGTCACAAAAGCAGATGGAACAAAAGTGACATTAGATCCGGTTTTCAATGCAAGAAAAAAAGAATATACGATTGTTGTTCCTAAGACATTAGAAAGCGTAGTATTTAAAGCAACTGCAAGAACCGCTGCCAATTCTGAAATTAAAGTAAACGGAAAGACAGCAGAAAACGGTGAATACACACTTGCCTTAACCGGAGACGATGCAAAAGTAGTTACAGAAATTGAGGTAGGAAATGAAAATACTGTTGCGGGCAAATATACAGTTTCTATCTTAAGAGAAGAACCTGTTACGATTACTTTTGAAACAGAACCGAAAGATGCAATTATCACAGTTATTGACAAAGATAAAATCAAAGCAGGCGGAGAAGACGGCATTTATAAAGTTCTTCCGGGAACTTATACCTATACGGTATCTAAGACCGGTTATGTAACAAAACATGAAGAGATTACAGTAGAGAAAGACACTGTTATCAAAGCTTCTCTGGAAAAAGCGCAGAGCAGCAACTTAAAAGATTTAGACTGTGACTGGGCTGGATTTAGAAAAGATGGAAGTAATCAGGCTGTAACAAGTGCAAAGACAGCAGCTACGCCGGAAACAGCATTCCAGAAATGGGAAAAGAAAGTCGGAGAAGGGTTCAGCAACTGGGCAGTCAGCTCTCCGATTATCGTAGACAACAATCTTACTGCTATGCAGGAAAACAGCTTCTTAAAATTAATAAAGAAACTGGTGATATCATTGCAAGTGCACCGATGGCAGGAAATAGTAGTTTTGGAATCAACCCTCCATGCTACGGTGGCGGAATGATTTTTGTCGGACTTGCAGGTGGAGCAGTACAGGCATTTAATGCAGAAACTCTGGAATCCTTATGGGTATTTAAAGATACACTTGGAGGACAGCCAAACTGTACGATTCAGTATTCTGATGGATATATTTATACAGGATTCTGGAACAGTGAAACAAAAGATGCAAACTTCGTATGTGTTTCTGCAACAGATGAAGACCCAGATAATACGACAGAAACAAAATATGCAACCTGGACTTATGCCGTACAGGGTGGATTCTACTGGGCAGGTGCTTATGTAACTGATAAATACGCAATCGTAGGAAGCGATGATGGAGAATCCGATTCAACAAGTGATTCTTCTTATGTATATTGCTTTGATAAGCTGACTGGTGAAGTAGTTCAGAAAGTCGGTCCGCATCATGGCGATATCCGTTCAGATATCTCCTATTATGACGGAAGAATTTATTTTACATCAAAAGGTGGATATCTGTATTCCTATAACCTGAAGGAAGACGGAACAATTGATACAGAAAATCTGATTGAGCCAATCGAAATCGGAAAAATGAGCACAAGTACTCCGGCAATCGCAAATGGTCGCTGTTATGTAGGTTCTTCTTACGGTTCAAATTTCAGTGGAACTTATGGAATTTCAGTTGTAGATATTAATGCAGAAACAGGTGCAATGAATCTTGAATATGTAGTATACACAGATGCTTATCCTCAGACTTCAGGTGTTGTATCAACAGGTTACAAAGGATATAACTATGTATACTTTGCAACAAACGGACCAAGCGGAAACCTCTGGGTGGTAAAAGATGCTCCTGGCATGACAGAACCAGATGAAGGAAGCCAGATTCTGTATACACCGGAACACAAACAATACTGCATCTCCAGCGTAGCGGTAGACAAAGATGGCACCATTTACTTCAAGAATGACTCTGCGTACATGATTGCAGTTGGAAATTCCGCAATTGATACAGACAAACTTCAGGATTTAATTGAAACAGCAAAAGCAACAGATGCTTCCAAATACACAGATGAATCTTACAATGCATTACAGGATGTGATTGCAGAAGCGGAAGCGGTAGCAGAAAATCCAGATCCAAAGAACAGGTTGCCGAAATGACTGAAAAACTTCAGTCAGCAATAGATGGACTGGTTGTTAAAACAGGCTGGCAGACCATCGACGGTAAGAAATATTACTACAAAGAAGATGGTATACAGGCAACTTACTGGTATAAAGTAGATGGAAACTACTACTGGTTTGGAACTGACGGAATCATGAAGACATACTGGCAGAAAGTTTATAACAAGTATTACTGGCTTGGAAGCGACGGAGCAATGAGAACCGGTTGGCAGACTGTTTACGGCAAGAAATACTATCTTGGAAATGCCAATGATGGAGCAATGAAGACCGGCTGGCAGACCGTTGATGGCAAAAAATACTATCTTGGAAATGCAAGCGATGGAGCAATGAAGACCGGCTGGCAGAGATCGATGGCAAGAAATATTATCTTGGAAACGATGGCGCAATGAAGACTTACTGGCAGTCAGTAGACGGTAAATACTACTGGTTTGGAACGGACGGCGTTATGAAAACATACTGGCAGAAAGTTTACAACAAGTATTACTGGCTTGGAAGCGACGGAGCAATGAGAACCGGCTGGCAGAAAGTTTATGGAAAATATTACTGGCTGGGTCATTCCAATGATGGAGCAATGAAGACAGGCTGGCAGACCATCTACGGAAAGAAATATTACTTCGGTGGAGCAAATGATGGTGTTATGAAAACCGGATGGCAGAAGATTGGCGGAAACTGGTACTACTTTGGCGGAGCCAATGATGGTGCTATGAAAACCAATACATGGATTGGAAACTACTATGTAAATGCATCCGGTGTACGCACAAGAAGCAGATAATTAGTGTACGGACAGGCTAACATTTGATAGAAAATCAATGTGTTACAAAAAAACAGTACAGTAATAAACAGTAATAAAACAAAGGAAGAGCAGACCCTGGCGACAGGGGTCTGTTCTTCTCTATATAAAAAGAGCAGGTAGAAGATATGAATTTACGGAATTTCTGGAAAAAAATAAAAAAACCATTTATGACCGTAGCAGCAGTGATTTTGGTTCTGCTGCTTTTTGTCGTATCTGTGACACAGAATCAGGCAGCACCGGAAAATCCTATGGAAAAAGAAAATGCAGACCCATCCCGTATGTATGTGACCTCCTCCAGTCTGGCCATGGATGAGTCACTTCTGGACAGTGTGGAGAATGCCAATATCAATACGGGAAATCAAGAGAATCAAGAAGAACAGGAAGAGGAGCAACAAGAAGAACAAGACGAAGAAAATCAGGACGAGGAGCAGCAAGAAGAACAACAGCAGGAAGAAAATCAAGAAGAGAATTCGGATAATTCTACAGAAACACAGGAACAGCAAACTTCTGAGGAACAGCAGCAGGTTTCACAGACTCCTCTTGACAGTAATTCGGAACAACTTGACAGCTTGCTTCCAATTGTAAAAAAAGATAAAACAAAAAATAATTCCGGTACAGGACCATCCGGCGGTGACAGTCAAAATGGAGGAAATGGAAATTCCGGAAATAGTGGTCAGGGAACCGGTGGCAATGGCAACGGAAAAGGAGACGGCGACGGGGACAGCCAGAAAGATGGAAAACAGATTGTGGTAGCACCGGAAAATTCCGAAGCGTATTTTACGACAAGTTTGAAAAACGAAGTTGTAACGGAAGCAGAATATCCATTTTCAATTACGTATCATTCCAAACTTTCTGTGATTAGTACTGTAGTTGACATAAATGGGAATCAGCAGAATTATAACGGAAGCATTACTCTTTCCGAAGGTGAAAATAAAGTTACAGTTTATGTGACATTTCGTGATAAATGGAGCAATATCCGAGTCTCTTCTCCAACCTATACGATTTATTACAATCCATCCAATCAGATTTTGATTATTGCCGATGAGTTAAAAGCATTAGATGGACAGACGGTGCAGGAACAACAGCTTGATTTTACCGCTTATGCCTTAAAAGGAACAGAGCGGGTAAAATTAGTCATCCGAAGAAATAGTGAAAAAGCCCTAAAATCGACCGATGGAGATACCGCTTATACAGAAACTTTAAGTGAAGGAAAGAATGTATTTACATTAATTGCGGGAACCGGAACAGCAACGGTATCAGAGAATTATACAATTTACTATGATTCTCAAAAACAGGCGGACGATTTTACTTTGACGCTTGAGGGTGAAAAAAATTCGAGTACGATTACCCCGCAGATGAGCGGAGGTTATCAGACGTTTCGATATGAAAATAATACAAATAGTTTTCGTTTCCGTTTCAATCACAGTCAGATTACCGGAAAAGAAGAAATTACAAGTGTGGTTTGCGGGGACAGCAGAGGTGGAACATACTCGCCGTCTGCCAATTCAAATGGCTGGTATACAATTTCTCTGTATGCAGACAGGGAGACACCGATTGCGGTTGGATTTATTGATTCCAATGGAAATTCGGGCAGTTATACCTGGAATATCGAATTTAACCGAACCGGTGAGACACCATCCAATATGGCGCCGGTTGTGAACATAATTTAAAATCGGAATATAATACCGAATATGTGGATTTGAATGTTTCGGCAAAAGAAGTCAGTGGTGGCGGTGGTGTATTAAGTGCAGACAACATGCACATTTACGTCAATGGAGAAGAAGTAGAATATCGTGGCCGTTCCGGAACTGCTTATGAATATCTCCTGCATCTACAGCAGGGCGAAAATGAAGTTGTCATTTCCGTAAAAGATAATCAGCAGTATGAGACGACGAAGACCTATACAGTACTTTATAATCCGTCCCAGATTACCGTTACCTTCCAGTTAGAAGCCGGAACAGTCGGTCTTGGAATGTTGATTCCACGTCATGAAGTAACAATAGATGGAAACACCACGCTGGCACAGCTAGTCGAACAACAGCTTGCTGAATATAGTTTTACTTCTATGATTACAGGAAGTGTGGACAACAGTTATTATCTTGCCGGAATCAAAAAGCCGGGAATGACAAATGGTCTTCATGTACCGGATGAATTGAAACAGATGATTATTGAAGATGGAATGGGCTGGACCGGAAGCTATCAGACCGATGCCTTATGGGAAAAAGATTTTGCACAATGGTCAGGCTGGATGGTCTGCGTCAATAATTATTACGTCGGAACAGGAATGGCAAGCAGAAATCTTTCTGATGGAGACGAAATCCGTGTCCGTTACACCCTGGCAGGCGGAAAGGATATCGGGCAGTATGGAAATGAAGGTGTATACGGAAATGTTCAGGGTAATTATGGCAAAGAATGGTAAAAGAAACAGAAAAATAAAGAATCGGGAAAAGAGAGGCAGGAATAGATGAATACAAAAACAGAAGAAATTCTGAAAGAATTAAATAAAATTATCGTGGGAAAAGAAGCGGTGCTGGAAAAGACATTGATGGCAATTTTATCAAGGGGTCATATTTTGTTGGATGACGTTCCCGGAGTGGGAAAGACCACGCTGGCACTTGCATGCTCTAAAGTATTAGGTCTGGATTATCATCGAATCCAGTTTACACCGGATGTTGTGCCGTCCGACATCATTGGATTTTCAATGTATAATAAAGAAAGTGGAACATTTGAATATAAGCCAGGTGTGGTTATGACAAATCTTTTGCTTGCGGATGAAATTAACCGTACTTCCAGTAAGACGCAGTCTGCGCTTCTGGAAGTTATGGAGGAAGGACAGGTGACAGTAGATGGAGAGACGCATGAATTGCCAAAACCGTTTGTGTACTTGCAACCCAGAATCCGGTTGGTTCTGCAGGAACTCAGCTGCTGCCACAGGCACAGTTAGACCGTTTTATGATTCGTATGGAAATGGGATATCCGGATTTTCAAAGTCAGGTCAATATCCTGCGTGACCGTCAGACAGAGAATCCACTCGATAAGGCAGAGCAGGTGACATCAACCGATGAAATTTTAAAAATGCAGGATGAAGTCACACAGATTTACATCGAAGATAAAATTTTAGAATATGTTACCTCTTTGGCAATGAATACCAGAGAACAGGAGATGGTTCGTTTAGGAGTCAGTCCTCGAGGTGCACTTGCGGTGACCAGACTTGCCAAAGCAAGAGCTTACGTACAGGGAAGAGATTATGTCACTCCGGAAGATGTGCAGAAAGTCTTTTTGGATGTCTGTGCGCATCGTATTATTTTAAATCCAAAGGCAAAAATTGCAGCACTTTCGGCTTCAGATGTCTTAATAGAAGTTTTAAAGCAGACAAAATCACCGGATAATGGTCGATAGGAGAGACTATGGCAAAATCAAGGATTCTATGGGGACTCGAACTGATTTTATGCGTGATGTTTTATGTATTTACAGATAGTTATGCAGGGCTGTGGCTGTTGGCAATTTCATTGGTGCTTCCGATTGTTGAGATGATAGGGGCAGAGATATGTGCAAAAAACCTTTTCGGAACTTTAGGCATAGACAATCTGGGTGAAAAACAAAAAGACATGACAGCCATGTTAAAGATTAAGAATACAGGTTTGTTCCCCTTTGACAGAATAATTGCAAAGATAAAATGCGAAAACCTGCTGACAGGAGAGGCAGAAGAGTATGAGATTTTAGCTTCTGCTCCCGCAAAAACAGAAACACTTCAGCAGTTAACAATTAAAAAGCAGGCACTGCGGAAAACTTTGTCTGAGCTTAGAAGGATTTTTGGTAATGGATTATTTTGGACTTAGAAAAACGAAAATTCCAGCAGATTCTGAAAAAATGACATTGATTACTCCGAATACTTTTGGACTTCAGGTGGAAGTGGTTTATGGGGAAAATGCAGTGCTGGATGCCGAAGAATATTCCATGAGCAAAGCCGGATTTGACCAAGTGAAACATTTGCAGTCAGAGAATATCGTGCAGGTGACCACATTCATCAGATACATTGGAAACTTTCAGAAAAATTAGATGGATTAATCGTAAGAGATTATGGACTCCCGGTGCAGAATACCATTTTACTTTTACTAGAGACCGGATATCCGGAAAAAAGCGAAGAATTTCCATCGCAGATGGAAAAGCTGGTAGAATGTCTGGTATCGGTTTCACAGGAAATGTGTGAACAGCAGATTGTACATAGTATTGGCTGGTATAACCATAAAGAGCAGACTTACAGCAGTGCGGAAATTGACAGTCTGGAAGAATTTACAATGATACTTCCGGAACTTCTTTCAGCGGTTCCGGGAGAAGATGGAACTTCGGTTCTTGGTCATTACATGGAACAGAGAGAACAGTGTGAGTTTGCACATCTGGTGCTATTCACTCCATATCTGACGGCAGATGCCTCGGCTTTGGCAGAACGGTGTCTGGTGACGGAAGTGATTTGTGAGAAAGAGCCGAGAGGCGAATTTACAGAGGAAGGGGCGCATGTGATTTCCGTATCAACAGAAAATGCCGAAGCGGAACTCTCATATCTTGAAATATAGGTGGAAAATTCCGCAAGCAAGAGAAAAAATTATAGGTGGTTCGATTCATGAAAAAAAATCAAAAAAACAGTACAGGAATTATGCTTGTTGCTGTACAGACAGAAAAAAATCAAAAACAAAAAAGAATAGAAAATTTCATAGACGGACTGCTGGTGTGGATATTTGCAATGTTGACAGGCATCGCCGTCTGCAACATGTTTGGAATAAAGGTAAATGCACTTCCTGCCATTGCAGGAGCTGTGTTTGCGGTGTATCTTTCTTTTGAAGCTGAGTGGAAAGGAAAACTGAAAAAATATGCACTGCTTGCAGAAGTTTTGGTGCTGATACTGGTGCTTCTCCTCTTTCATAAAACGATACTGGATGGATGGAATCTGTTTTTAAACCAGATTTTAGATGAAATCAAACAGCACCTTCCTTATATTTATCCGCAGTATCCGGTATCAGGTGGAGATCTGTCAGACAAGTGGAAACTTTCGGTTACGATGGCGGTATTGGTTGTGGTTATCGAAAAGATAAGTACCGTATTTATCAAGATGGAAAACCGGTGGATAACCGGTCTGATTGGACTTATGTGGATAACTTTACAGATTGGGCTCGGATTTGGTCCATCGTTTGTTTTCAATGTTGTATTTTCAGGTGCATTGTTATTGATATGGTTTCGGATGCATCGAAAAGAGGAAACCGGAAGCAAAGAAAGTGCCTTAAAAATAGAAAGTGCCTGTTTTACAGCAGGTATGATTTTGTTTGCAACACTTATTTTCATGCTGCTTGTGCCCGAAAAAGAATACTCCAAAAATGAAACAGTCAGCAAGTTAGAAGCTTCGATAAAAGAAAAAATAGAAGACTGGCGGTATGGTGGAAGTTATGATGCGATGCCAAAAGGAGATTTTGAAGGACTTTCTTCTTTGAAATTAAAAGATGATGCGGTGCTTGAAGTGACAATGAGCGACCCACAGTCTTATTATTTAAGAGGATACACCGGCAGTGTTTACAATAAACATGGCTGGGAAACAACCGATAAAAAAGTACTTTATAACGCTTCGGATTTATTTTACTGGCTACATCAGGATGGATTTTTCGGACAGGAAACCTTACCGCTTGCATCTTTAGCTTTAGATGAGACGACAAAAGAAGAACCGGAAAATACTGTCACCATAAAAAACTTAAAAGAGGACAGCCGTTATCTGTACACACCTTATGAACTTACCGGAACAACGCCTGATAAAAATCGAATCGGAGATGAAGGTGTTGTTGCGAAAGGCTTAAAGGGACAGCGAGAATATACTTATACGGCACTGGAAAATCAGATTAAAAAATATCCGTCTCTTACCGCAAAACTTGCGGATACAGAAAATCTGGATGAAGAGGGAAAAGCGTACAGTGAAAAAGAAGCATTTTATAATCAATATGTCTATGAGAGCAATTTGGAACTCCCAGAGTCTGTTGAGACAGAATTAAAAGAGATACTTGGAGAGTATACCCTTGCGAATGGCAGTACTCATTTTGATTATACAAAGGCGAAACAGAATATTTTATATGTGTTGAGTTCCCGCTGTACTTACAGTGAAGAAATCAAAAAAGAAACCGGAGATTTGGATTTTTTAACGAATTTTCTTGAAAATACCAAAAAAGGTTATTCCGTGCATTATGCGACAGCGGCAGCATTGATGTTCCGGTATTATAAAATTCCGGCAAGATATGTCGAGGGGTATGTGATTACACCGGACGATGTCAAAAGTATGAAAGCCGGAGAGTCTTATACCGTAGATGGAACACATGCACATGCATGGGTGGAATATTATCAGGATGGAGTTGGCTGGCTTCCATTTGAATCGACTCCTTCCTATCTTGGAATTATGGAGACCGCAGAAGATTATCAGGATATCTCGGGAATTACTTCGGGTATCGGAGCAGATGACGAGCAGGAACAGCAGGATGAACAGGATAATCTTGAAGACGAAGAACAACCGGAGGAAGAGGAAGATGAGATTGACTGGATTTTGATACTGGAAATGCTTCTTGGTATCTTGATTGTACTGATTACCTTGTTTTTGATTTTAATTATTGTAAAAATCATCCGTGAGCGGATTCGCTGTCAGAAGATAAAACAATTATTTGATAGTGAAGATTATAATCAGGCAGTCAATGCATTGTTTGAATATACCATGAATATTTTAGCAGTCTTTGGTTTGAAAGTGCGAAATGCTTCTTTGTATCGTTATGGAAGTCAGATAGAAAGCTTGTTTGATGAAGAAATGAAAACAGAATATACCAAGGTGGTAGATATCAGACAGGAAGCCGTTTACAGCAGCCACAGCATAGCAAAAGAACAGAGAGATTTTGTTATGGAATTTAAGAATAAGGTCTGGGAAAAAGTTTACAAAGAAGCAGGATGGCTGGAACGATTCCAGTTGAAATTTATTTATTTCCTGTAAGGTGGAATCAAAATGAAAAAGAAAAGTTATGGAAAGAAACTGCTGGCATGGGTACTTGCCCTGGCAGTTAGTATGACTCTGGTTCCTGTCATGGGACAAAGAGAAGTACAGGCGGCAAAAATTATGAATGCCTGGGATGGAGAGACAACCGAAGTTCCAAAAACCGATGAAAATGGAACGTATCAGATTTCAAACGGAGCAGAGCTTGCGTGGTTTGCAAAGAAAGTAAATGACGGCGCAAGTTCGATAAACGGAGAACTGACGGATAAAATTTATCTGGGTGATGGAACGTCTCAAAATAAATGGCTGATGATTGGCGATACTGCCGAACATGCTATAAAGGAACATTTAACGGAAATGGATATACGGTATACTTTTTAGATGCCGAGATTTCAGAAGAAAATCCAGACGTGCGTTATGCCGGATTATTTGGTGTTGTTGATGGCGGAACCATTTCCAATGTAAAAGTATCCGGAGAAGTTCATAATAATTATGCGGCTTATAAGACCGAGGGAAAGTATGAAAAACTCTATATCGGAAGCGGAGGAATTGCCGGTTATTTAAAAAGCGGAACCATATCCGGCTGTACCAACTATACGGAAACCACGATGGCAGGAGAAGCCTTAGTCGTAATGCAGGTGGAATTGTCGGAATCTGTTCTGGAACAGTCAGACGTTGTGTCAATAATGGAACGCTTTCTACCAAGGTAAGATTTGCACAGCATAACATCGGTGGAATTGCCGGAATGGAAGTCGGACCAAATGCAGTCATTCGTTACTGCGAAAATAAAGAAGCAGTGCAGGGGTATTATTCGGTTGGAGGAATTGCCGGAGGAGTCTATCAGGGCGCGGCGGTGCAGAATTGTTACAATAAAGCAAAAATCAGCGGAGTGGATACGATTGGAGGAATTGCCGGTGGTGTCAATGAAAGCAGTGTCTATGCAGATGGAACGGTAAAAGAATGTCTGATTCAAAATGTTTACAATCAGGGAGAACTTGGAGGATTGGTTTCCTATACGGGAACAATTGTCGGAGGAATCGTCGGTAAACTGGGTTATGCCGATACCAAAGAAGAAGAGAATCCGGCACAGCCAGTTATTAAAAATGCCTATAACATTGCAATCTATACGAATAAAACCTTTGAATACAGAGGCGCAATTATCGGTATTTTTAAAAGTGGAAAAATCGGACGCGTGTATGCACTTCGAGCTGATTCTTCCTACAATCTGGATTTATACTCTTTTAAAGAAGATAAAACGACAGAAATTATTGACGAGACGGGTCTTTATATCGAAAAAACAATGAAAAGCCAGAAAATGATAACGAAACTTGGTTCTGCTTTTATCAAAGCAAGTATTTTTGATGCGGGAGGCGGATATCCTAAACTGGCTTTTGAGGAACAGACGACGGATTTAAAGAGCAAAATTGATTCTGCAATTGAAGAATTACAGGGCTGGCAAAACGAGGAAAATAAGAAGAAATATGGAACAACTTATATTTTAATCGAACAGACAGTGGAAAATTATTTAGAGAAAATTGATTCGGTTGTGACTCAGGATGATTTGGACAGCGTCATGAAAGAGGCAAGAGAAGCACTTCAAAAAATCAAACCTGGTTCGGAAGTCGATTCCAAATTGTTAGAGGCAAGAAATAATGCAATTTTAGAGCTTGCACAGTATCAGGAAGAACTCTTACAGGGCAGTGAAAAATGGAGTGAGGAACAGATTGCCGAGCTAAAACAGACAGAAGAACAATTTGAAGATGAAATCGAAAAATGCCCTGACCATTGCCGATGTCGAAGCGTTATTAAAAACTGCGAAAGATCGTTTGAATGAATTGTCCATCGAGTATACCGAAAGTGCAAAGTTAGGAGAAATCAAAGCGTCTGCAATCGAAGAACTGAAAAATTATGCTTCGGATGTTACGGTTGATGAAACCTGGAAAAATAAAATCGAAACAGTAAAAGCAGACAGAGAAAAACAGATTCAGTCGGCGAAAACCAGCAAAGAAGTCGCTTCTGCCCTTGCTGAGGCAAAGAAACAAATCGATGAGATTTTAAATAATATTCCGCAGGAAGGTGCATGGGACGGAAAGAGCACAAAAGAACCGAAATTTGCAGAAGGATACTATCAGATTTCAAACGGTGCGGAGCTTGCCTGGTTTGCACAACTGGTAAATTCCGGCATAACAGGGGCGAAAGCAAATGCAAAACTGTGCGATGATATCAATCTCGGAAATCACAACTGGACACCAATCGGAAGCAGTTCTAAGATTCCATACACCGGAAGTTTTGATGGACAGGATCATGTTGTGCGTGGGCTTAGAATCGAAAGCGGCGACACATACGCTGGTCTGTTTGGTATCGTATATGGCGACGAAAAGCAAAGCATTGAAAATCTTACCGTAAAGGGAAGCATTGAATGCAGCGAAAAAATTGCTTATGCCGGTGGAATTGTGGCATACATGCACGGAAAAAATGAAAGTCAGCGAAATTATATCCGAAACTGTCACAGTGAAATGCAGATTCAGGTGAAAAATGCAAAACGTCACCGTTCAGCAGTCGGAGGAATTGTCGGTTATGCAGATAAGATGTGGGTGAACCAGTGCTCAAATAAAGGAAATGTCAGTCTGGAAAGTGCCGGAGGAATCCAGTTCTATGCCGGAGGAATTATTGGAGATATGGCAAATTCTGTAAGTGTTCGCCAGAGTGTCAACCGTGGCAGTGTTGAAGCAGAGTTTTGTGCAGGCGGACTGGTTGGACGTATGAGTGGAAGTAATGGCGCAGTGACATCCAACTATAATACCGGAGATGTACTGGCAAATTCTTATGCCGGCGGTCTGATTGGTGTTATGACCGGTGCCTCAGGCGGTTCACAGATTTCCTGTTGCTATAACATTGGAGATGTGAACCTGAATATCAGTGGAAAATGTATCGGGGCACTCTTTGGAGCAATGTTAGATGGAACCTATACGAATCTGACGGCACTCAAAAATCCGGCAAATGCCTCCCTTCCGTTAGTTGGTTTATTAAACGGAAGTGCAAGTACCGGGGAATATCTGGAAGCCGATCAGATGAAAACAGAGAGTTTCTTAAATGCACTGCTTGCATCGGGAAATCATTTTATCAAAGATATATGAACACACAGGATGGATTTCCGATTTTAAATGGGAATTAAATCTCGAAGAGTTCCGTGCAGGGGCAGTCAAAGATTTACAGACTTTTGTAAAAGCAGAGGAATATACAGAAGAAAACTGGGTACAGGTAATCGGCTCTGATAGACAGAAGGTGTCGAAAAATTACAGTCTGCAAAGAATATGGATGAAATGAAT
>ENA-OQHY01000717-OQHY01000717.1-human-gut-metagenome-genome-assembly--contig:-NODE-717-length-17662-cov-8.147705_pt1 | contig 17662 bp, 19 predicted proteins | sample MGYA00242570_ERZ504733 | MGnify/ENA primary metagenome ERZ504733 (study PRJEB26092, sample SAMD00036219) | human gut metagenome | host: Homo sapiens | study: EMG produced TPA metagenomics assembly of... | reverse complement strand
ACTCAGTAGATTCATCTATTTTTAAATTAAATTCTGTACACATGTTTCATTACCTCACTTACAGGTAAATTGTACAAGTCTATTTGACATTAATGATGTCTATATCCTGTTTTATTAAATGTGTCTTAATATATAAAAAAAACAGATGGTTTTGCATATCTGAATATGCATTGCCATCTGTTTTTGGGTTCCCAATCTGAAATTATGTATATTTGAAAGAGAGATTAAATGTTATTAGAGAATTCCAAGGCCACCCATAACCATTCCAAACAGAATGATTCCAATTAATAATGCGTTAGTATTCACTTTCTTCTGAATAAGCTTGTAAATACTCATAGTAAATACAAGTGGTAATAACTTAGGGAAGATAGTATTTAACATATCCTGCAAAACAAGAGATGTACCACCATCCTGGAACTGTAATGGTGTAGTAATGTTTACCATACCTGCAACCATTCCACCTACAACCGCAAGACCTACGATAGAAGCGAAATGCATGACACGATCCATAAAGCCTCCCTGATATAGTTTAGCAAGGTATTTATTACCAGATTCATATCCAAGGAAAGTTGTATAATACGCAAACAGTAATGATGGAATTGCAAACAATACTACAGCCAAGATTGGACCTAACACACTTCCTTGCTTTGCAAAGGATAAACCGATACCAAATGTGATGATTCTTAAAGTTCCCTGGAAGAAACTATCCCCAATACCTGCAAACGGTCCCATCAAACTTGTTTTAATCATAGAAATGGATTCTGTCTGGAAATCACCTTCTTCAGAATTGGCATTCTGCTCTTCCATAGAAGCTACAAGACCCATAATAAATGGTGTCATCTGAGGTGTACAGTTAAAGAATTCCATATGACGTCTGTACGCATCTTTTTTCTTTCTTCATCATCTGCATATAATTTATCTAAGACCGGAGACATTCCGCACATGAATCCCATGTGCATCTGGCGTTCATAGTTCCAGGAACACATGATTGTCAAAGATCTTAAGAAAACTTTACGCAAATCTTCTTTTGTTAATTTCTTCTGTTCCATAATTATACATTTGCTCCTTTTCCATAGAGTACCTTATCTAAGATGTATGCCAAAATGACAGCAAACAGTGTTACGCCAACCAGATCCAATCCGGAGTAAGCAACAATCAGGAAGCCTAACATAAAGTAAGGGAACATCTTTTTAGACAACATAGTACTTAATAACATTGCAAATCCAAGTGCAGATAACAAGTTACCGGATACTGTCAAACCTTTTGTAATAACTTCAGGAATCGCATTCACAAAGTTACTTACTAAATCTGTTCCTAAATATACGGCTAAAAAGACAGGAATAAAGTATACTAAACAGTTGAAGATAAAGGACCACCATAAATGAATATGAACTGCCTTTTTACATTTACCTTCATCAATTGCCTTATCTGCAACATGTGAGAACTGTGCAATCACCATACGCATCAGTACACTCAGGAATTCACCTGCAACTGCTACAGGAATAGCAAGTGACAGAGCTTCTTCTGTAGTAGCACCCGAAAGGATAGCAAACGCAGTAGCAATGACACTTCCCAGTTGCATGTTTGGAGGACCAGCAGCACCAATAGCCACAAAGCCCATGGACATCAATTCTAATGAGGCGCCAAGGATAATTCCCTGTTTCATATCGCCTAAAACTAAGCCGGCCAATGTACTCAAAATAAGAGGCCTTCCGATATTCTGGCGTCCAATCAATCTGGAGTCAACAACCGCAACCACTGCGACCAAGCCTAATAATATAGCCTTAATTAGCATAATATTTCTCCTTAATTATGATATTATTATTCAAAATTTGCGCGTTCAATCGGTGAAGTAGGCACCATCTGGATAATAATCTTCTTACCCATGGAAATCAACTCTTTAGTTGAAGCAAGTTCCTCTTCATTCAAGAAGATAGCTTTACCATATGCCTTAGAACCATTCTTCTTTGCCACACCACCATAATTGATTTCTGTAACTTCTGGCAATTCTTTAACAAGCTGTACAGCTTCTTTAGGTCCTTTAACAATAATCATGATATTTTTATCTGCATTCTTTTCCACAACTTCCTTTACTTTAGAAAATGGAATGATGCTTAATTCACAATCTGCTGGTTTAGCAATGCTAAGAGCCATCATACTTATTGGATCATTAGGCACTTTATCATCTGCCACAATAATATAATTTGCTGACAGTTGTTTTGTCCAGGAAAAGATTACCTGACCATGCAGAAGACGATGGTCAACTCTAACTAATTTAATCATACATTACCTCCATCTAATAATTTGTTATAAAACACCATACTACGGGATGCATTTTCACAAATTTCTTCTATATTCAGCTCTTCCCAGGAAATGCCGTTTTTCTTCATAGTCATAAGTTCTAAAACAAATGGAAGATTGATACCCGCAATAAATTTTCTGGATGAATTGATAAATGGTAAAGATACATTTGCAGGTGATCCCCCAGGAAGATCCAACAGAACTACCAGATTTCTATCTTTATAGACTCCATCTATCATAGTTTTTATCTTCTCTGAAAAATCTTCCAGAGATTCAGCATTTTCAAAACTTAATGTCCCAAAATCATCATCGTCGATATCCAGAATTAATTTCAGTGCACCTTCATAACCTTTACATAAACTACTATGCGTAATCATTAACACATCAAATGCATCTTTCATATTTCATACCATCCTTTTGTATTTCATCTAAAAGTGGAATACCCTCATGCAAAGAGGATATAATTTTCACTGTCTGCCGTTGCTGTATTTCGGTGGCCTGAACTAAATCTGGTACCATCACAACAGGAATTCCTGCAGACCACGCAGCCTGTACTCCTACAGCAGAATCTTCAAACACGAGAGCATTATCTTTGCAAACATTCATAGTATCAATCACATTCAGATACACATCCGGAGATGGCTTTGTATGTTTTACCTCATCCCCGCAGCATATATAATCAAAATACTGTATCAGATGTAATTTTCTTAAACGTTCCTCTGTCAAGACTCTACTGGTAGAAGTAGCTACTGCACACCGAATACCTGTCATTTTAATGTAGTCCAGAATTTCATAGACACCCGTTTTAACTTCCAACTGACTTTCCAGTCTTTTAAGGCCTGTTTGTCGTGCAGTATCAAGAAATTCCTGTGTAGAGCATTTTCCTTGTAAAACAGTATTAAGAAATTCTCTTACAGCAATTCCAGTCCGCCCAACTACATGCAAAAATGATTCCTGTGTCCATTCTGAAATCCCATAGGATTCAGCTACATCACACCAAACATCCTGCCAGACCCTTTCGGTATTCAATAATAAACCATCTACATCAAAAATGACAAGTTCCAGCGACATATTTTTTCCTCTTAGTATTCCATCTGCCACATGTAACGACGAACGTCTAAAGAATGTCCACGTTCAAATGCAATGGCTTCCACAAAGTGACGAATGACAACACCTGTAAGAATTGCAGCCACGTATTGTCTAGCTTCCTCAGCAACATTTGATAAATCAAGATCTTTCTGATCAAGAACTAACAAATCTTCTGTAAATTTCTTAGCAAAATTTTCAACACGTTCATCAAGGAATCTTGTGTTACCAATGCTCTTTACAAGCATAAATGGAACATCATAGTCTGTAACTTCAAATGGTCCATGGAAGAATTCACCGGAATGAATGCAACCGGAATTAATCCACTGCATTTCCATAAACCAGCACATTGCTGTGGAATATACTTCACCATAGTTAATACCACTACCAATTGTATAAATCGTCTTTTTACGTTTATTATCTTTTGCCCACTGTTTAGCCTGAGCATCATACTGTTCTTTTGCTTTTGTAGATACTCCGTTAACTTTTCCAACTCTTTAAAGCAAATATCCCATTTTGCATCAGCTGCAAGAACACCAAGTAGCTTGAATAGCAATCCGTAAAGAATACCTTTATTCTTATCAGAATCGCTGACATCTTTACCCCAGTCATAATGTACTGGATATTCTGCAGCTTCCCATAATGGAGAACCTTCTAAATTAGATAAACAAATTGTAATTGCGCCCTTAGATCTTGCAAGTTTTGTAGCAGCAACTGTTTCTGGAGTATTACCTGAATGTGAGCATGAAATAACCACTGATTTTTCGCATAGATTTTTAGGTGTGTCATATACAAACTCATTTGCAGTGTATACATGTGATGGAACAGAAGACTCCTTATCAAATAAATACTGACCTGCCATTAGCACTGCCTGAGAACCACCGCAAGCCACGAAATAAACTTCGTTAACTTCCTTTCTGGAAGCTACTGCTTCAACAGCTGTTTTAATTTGTAATTCATGTAAGTTTTTCATATTTTCCCTCCTGAATGATTATATATCATTATGTGTCCTTACATAACCTATTATATCGATAACGTATTTTTTGTCAAGCGCTTTCATTTACTTTTTTTTGCTATATTAGCAATCGGCTAATCTACAATCGTGTATGGATCGATGAAAAGTATATAGAAGATTATCAAGTGCTGGAATCTAATAACGAAAAGCATCCAAGAGGATTGTCGAAAACAAAGATATGCATCGTAGTAGCTATTGATTCCAATAAGAATATGGCAATGATCAATAATATGTGCAGCTGGTTGAAAAGATATATCTGAAGGTTTATAGGAATGGAAGTAGAAAACTTACAATCTTATTTAAATTGGTTTATATCTGCAGAGATGTAAAGAGAGAAATACACAGATTATTTTACGTTCTCCAGTAACTCATAATAAAAAACTCCCGTGTTACCATACTATTGTAATCAGATCATGTTATGCATTATTTTTGCCTCTTATACATAACTAGTCAATATTTGAAATAATATAGTATACTTAAATTAGAAAGGCGGGACATAACTATGAAAAAATTAGCTATCGCAATCACAAGTTTACTTTTAATGACTGGATGCGCTTCTACACCTACCATCACAAACACAAATAATATTAAGGAGCATATTCTAAAGGATAATGTAGCTTATGATTCATTCTCTTCCTATAGTGATTCAGATACAATTATTCGTTTGCCAAATGGAGAATATATACATGGAACAAAAGAAGTGAATGGAAAATATTATGATAGTGATCAAGATTCAGGTGCCATTCAGGCAAAAAAAGCTAAATATTATGCTTTACTAGCTATGGATGTGAACAACTATTTAACTGAAGAATTTGAAGGATTCAATGATTCAGATGAAGTTTTCTATAATAAAGAAGGCAGCTTCACAAATGCATCTACAGTCATTGATGAAAATGGTAATGAAACAGACTTGGCCAATAATCCTGACTATGAATCTATGACAATAAAAGAGGTAAAAGAAAAAGAATACAATCGTTTGATCCAAGAAGATGCTAAAGAAGAAAAGAAAAATCTATCTTCTCCAGAAAGCGAATTAAACGAATTATTGCCAAAAACAGATTCTATTTCAAGAACGGTTTTCAACAAAAAGAATAAGTATGCCATTCATTATTATGAAGTAGAAAAAAATGAGTATTTTGACTACATAAAGAAAATAAAGGAGAAAGGTTTTGATTCCATTGATCCAAATTCTCCAGAAGAATCTTTTTTAGGTGTCAACAACGATAATATATTAGTCAATATACACTATGATGCAACAAATAAAACCCTTGATGTAGATATTCGAAGACAATAAATTTAAATTGCTCAAACAACATATAGTTGTCTGAGCTTTTTTAATATAAAGAAAAAAAGACTGGAATTTTCATCCAGCCTTTGACATTAGAATAACCCTACGATTTTACCATTTTCATCCACATCCATGTCTAATGCACTTGGATGTTTTGGAAGTCCTGGCATCGTTAATACTTTACCTGTTAGAGCAACAATGAAGCCAGCACCTAAACTTGGGCGTAATTCACGAACTGTAATTCTAAATCCTGTAGGACGACCCATTACTTTACCATCATCGGATAATGACATTTGTGTCTTAGCCATACAGATTGGTAATTTATCCCATCCTAATTCATTGAACTTCGCAATTTGTGCTTGTGCCTCTTCTGTAAAGTCAACACCATCTGCACCATATACTTTTTTGGCAATGGTTTCTACTTTTTCCTCAATAGTCTTATCTAAATCATATAAAGGAGCATAGTTATTTTCTTGATCACATAACGCAACTACTTTGTTCGCTAAATCAATAGCGCCTTCTCCACCTTTTGCCCATACTTGAGATAATGACATTGGGTGGTTGTTTTCTTCACACCATTTTTCTAGTGCAGCTACTTCAGCCGGTGTATCTGTCGCAAATTCATTGATCGCAACAATGTATGGTAAACCAAATTGTTGTACAGTATCAATATGTTTTGCTAAGTTTTCACAACCCGCAAGCATAGCCTCTACATTTTCTTCTTTTAAATCTTCTAAGGCAATTCCACCATGTTGTTTTAAGGCACGAATTGTCGCAACAATCACAACTGCATTTGGTTTAAGATTTGCCAATCGACACTTGATATCCAAGAATTTTTCAGCTCCTAGATCTGCACCAAATCCAGCTTCTGTAACTGTATAATCTGCAAGTTCTAAACATGCCTTTGTGGCAATAACAGAGTTACATCCATGCGCAATATTCGCAAATGGACCACCATGAATCAAGACTGGATTGTGTTCAAGTGTTTGAACAACATTAGGCAATACAGCATCTTTCATAACCATAGCCAATGCACCTTCAATACCTAAATCATGTACATATACAGGCTTGTCATCATAAGTATATGCCACAAGCATTTTTCCAAATCTTTTCTTTAAATCCATTAAATCATCTGCCAAACATAAAGCTGCCATGATTTCACTCGCAACTGTAATATTAAATCCATCTTTACGTTCTACACCGTTTGCTTTAGCACCACAACCAATTGTGATATTACGCAAAGTACGATCATTCATATCTAAACAACGTTTGAATGTTACTTTTTCAGGATCAATATTCAATTCATTTCCCTGATGAATCGCATTATCTAGACATGCACTTACTAAGTTATTGGCAGTCGTAATCGCATGCATATCTCCCGTAAAGTGAAGGTTGATATCTTCCATTGGTACGACTTGGGCATAGCCACCACCTGTAGCTCCACCTTTTAATCCAAATACTGGACCTAAACTTGGTTCACGTAAAGCCATCATCGTTTTCTTACCTAAACGATTTAAGGCATCCCCTAAACCAACTGTTGTCGTACTCTTTCCTTCTCCAGCCTTAGTAGGATTAATAGCTGTGACTAATACTAATTTTCCATGAGGATTATTTTCAATGGATTTTAAATAATCAAAAGACAATTTAGCTTTATATTTTCCATAATGTTCCAAGCTATCTGCAGGAATTCCAATTTTTGCGGCAACCTTTTCAATTGGTTCCATGACACATTCTTGTGCAATTTCTAAATCTGTTTTAGCCATTTTACATATCCTTCTTTCCAATATCATTTCTGTGAAATAAATCTTTACATTGAATCTTTTCTAATTCTTTATATGTATGATCAAATGCAGTCTGTAAGTCATCTTCTAGAGTAACGACCATTAAAACACGTCCACCATCTGTGACTAATCCTTCATCTGTCATTTTTGTTCCCATGTGAAAAACCAATCCATCTACATCGTCAACGCCTGTAATCAAAGATCCTTTTGTAGAGCTTGCAGGATAGTTTGTACTTGCGAGTACAACACCATGACTTACTTTATCTGTCCATTTTAATTCAACTGGTTTATTATCCATTAAATCTAAAATAGCTTGGACAAAATCACTTTCTAAACGAGGCAAAATAACTTCGGCTTCTGGATCTCCAAAACGTGCATTGAATTCAATTGTTTTAATACCTTTTTCTGTCAACATCAATCCACCATATAAGAATCCAGTAAATGGTACACCCTCTTTAACCATGGCACTTGCCATTGGTTTCATGATTTCATGCATTGCCTCATCGATAATTTCAGAAGTAATCTTCTTAACTGGACTATAAGATCCCATACCACCTGTATTAGGACCTTTATCTCCATCAAATACACACTTGTGATCTTGGGCTACTTCTAAAGGTACTACTGTTTCATTATGTACTAAACAAATCAAAGAAAATTCAAATCCAAATAAGCATTCTTCAATCACAACTGAATTATTTTCAATCGCAAATGCAATATCTAATGCTTCTTTAGCCTGTTCTAATGTAGAAGCTACAGTAACACCTTTTCCAGCTTTTAAACCATCTTCCTTGATAACGATAGGAGCCCCTTGTTCTTGTACGTATGCCCATGCAGATTCTAAATCATAGAATGTTTTATAAGCTGCCGTTGGAATATTATATTTTGCCATGATTTTCTTGGCAAAATCCTTACTTGATTCGACTTGAGTCGCCTTCTTATCTGGCCCAAAAATTTTTAGGCCTTCTTTTTTAAACGCATCTACAACACCTAGAGCTAAAGTGGCCTCAGGACCTACGATGGTTAAATCTACATTTCTTTCTTTTGCCAAAGTGACAAGACCATCTACATCATTGTCTTTCACATCGACACATTCTCCAATTTTTGCCATTCCAGGATTGCCTGGTGCACAAATCAACTCATCACATAAAGCTGAACGTTTACATGCATACGCAAGTGCGTGTTCACGTCCGCCCTTACCGATAACTAGTATTTTCATTGCGTTTTAATCTCCTTTTTCTTTACCTTTCAATCATAACAGAAAAAAGACCATAATGGGTCTTTATTCACAAATTTTTAACAGAAAAAGGGTAGAAACAGACTTTCCACCCTCCATTTGTTAAACTTTTAAGAATTGTGCTACATCTAGCACGAAAATTGTGGCTCCACCAACAGTAACTTCCACAGGAAAACTTGCATAACGGCCAATATCATAACTAGCTGTACTAGGTACAATTTCCGTTCGCTTACTTGAATATTCCTTGATGATATCAATAGCTGCTTCCACTTTTTCGTCTTCACAACCAATAATCAACGTTGTATTGCCTGCGCGAAGGAATCCACCAGTCGTTGCTAATTTAGTAACAGAAAAACCATTTTTATTTAGTGCATTACTTGCCACTGGACTATCGTCATTTGATAAAATTGCTAGGATAAGTTTCATAGTGCTTCCCCCACCTTTCTAAGGTTATTATATAAGAATTTATGCGCAACTACAACAAGAAAAAAGAACCATAATCTTTAGAACAATCCACACTATTTCATGTATAATAAGAATTAAGTTTAGTGGGGTTGTATATGTTAATAAAGAAACATTCAAATCTTTTGGAGATCCAATATGATAAATAAAAGAAAGAAAGACAAATTTGGAAATGGATTGATCGCATTTCTATTTATATGTATTATTTTCTTATTGTGTTATGCTTTTAAAAATCCAATTTTATTATATTCATCCAATCCAGAAGTAGAAATCAATCATGAATATGATCCAAAAGATAATATTCAACAGGTTTTTTTCCATTCCGATTCAGATGTAAAAATTTCAGGAGATATCAATACAAATAAAATTGGAAATTATGAAATCACATATCAATTAAAGAATTACAAAAAAACATGTAAAGTGTCTGTAAAAGATACAAAAGCACCTGATTTAAAACTTAAAGCATATAAGGCAGATATGAAAGAGGATGTTAAGCCTGAATCCTTTGTCGAAAGTATTAAGGACGATTCTAAAGTATCATTATCCTTTAAGAAAAAACCTACAAAGGATAAAGAACAAACGATAACCATCATCGCAAAAGATGAACATGGAAATAAAGCCATGAAAGAGACAACTCTAACGTTGGTCAAAGATATTGAAAAACCAATTATTCATACAGATACTATTTCTGTTTATATGGGTTCAAAGCCAAACTACAAATCCTATATTGAGGTAACAGACAATTTGGATTCTAAACCAAAAATCAAGATTGATTCTTCAAAAGTAAAGACCAAGAAAACAGGTACTTATAAATTGTTAGTAACTGCTACAGATCGTTCGGGTAATAAAGCTAAGGCTAAAATCAATGTAACTGTTGAAGAACCAAGTAAGTTGTATATATGACATTTGATGATGGTCCTAGTGAAAATACAGATAAAATATTGAAGATCTTAAAGAAATATGATGCGAAAGCTACTTTCTTTGTGACAGGAAACAATCAAAAATATAACAGTTCTATCAAAAAGGCTGCAGATCAAGGCAACACAATTGCACTTCATACTTATACACATGATTATGCGAATGTTTATTCTTCTACCACTGCTTATTTTTAAGATTTACAAAAAGTGAGTGACATGGTCAAACAAATCACAGGTAAAGCACCAAAATATATTCGTTTCCCTGGTGGTTCAAGCAATACAATTTCAGCACAATATTCGCAAGGAATCATGTCTGCACTCGACAATATGGTGCATGAAAAAGGATATGAATATTTTGATTGGAACTGCTCAAGTGGAGATGCTGCATCCAATACCGTGCCAACACAAGATATTGTGCGCAATGCGACAAGTTGCGATTACGAACAAATCATGATTTTGTTCCACGATTCAAGTCCAAAAACAACAACGGTTGAAGCATTACCAGAAATCATTAAAAGCTATAAAGAAAGAGGATATGTCTTTAAAGGAATCTGCGATGATACGCCAATCTTCCATCATGGAGTCAATAACTAAGTCAGCAAATGGCTGGCTTTTTTTGTACCTGCAGAAAAAAATCGAAGGAATTAACCTTCGATTACTGCTTTGTAGTACTTTAATAAATCTTGCATCAATTTGATGCTTTCTTCTACCTGATTTTCATTCATCACTGCAACTTTTGTATAGTTATGTAATAAAATAGGTCTAGAAACATTATATGTTTCAGCTAAATGATTGACCCAATCTTGTGCTTCTAAGCCTTGCTGTTTTGTGATAACACCTTCTGATACAATTACACCTTTTACACCTGCAAGAGATACGGGTACACTCCATTTAACTAGTCCTGCATGACATGCATACTTTTGTGGTTCGTTCGATTTTAAAGCTCCTGTATAATTTTCAAAAGTACATTCATCACATTGACGTAATGCAGATGAACTTGTTTTTAAACATTTACAAAAGAAGTTTTTCTCCTTTGCACTACTAATCTCTGTTTCGTCTTGCACAAAATAGCATCTTAATCCGGTAATATGGTAATACGCATCCATTACCTTTTGGATTGCTTCTTTAGGCAACATAAATAACACCTCAAATCCTTTTCTTATCTTAATTAAATCACTTTCAATGATTGATTTCAAGGTTTTTGTAAGCCGTTTCAGCTATGCTTTTCGTATATTAAAACCAGATGTTATCATCTGGTCATATTAAATTCCTTTTATTGTATGAAATGCATGTTGCGCTGCAATGGCACCATCATTACATGCGGTAACAACCTGCCTTAATTCTTTATCAATGACATCTCCAGCCGCATAAATTCCTGGTATCTTTGTTTGACAATTCGCATCTACCAAAACATATCCACGCTCATTTAATACACCTAAATCTTGTACACAATCCGTATTTGGATCTTGTCCAACATAAGGGAAAATACCTGAACATTCAATAACTTGTTTTTCATGCGTATCCACATTTTCTAACTCAATGCCCGATACTTTTCCTTCCAAACTTAAAATTTGAACAGGAATATGTTTCTTGATGACATGAATCTTCTCATTTTCTTCAATCTGACTTTGAATATGTTCTTCTGCTCTAAATACATCTCTTCGAATCACAATCGTTACACTTCGTGCAAGCCCTGCAAGATAAATCGATTCTTCTAATGCCGAGTTTCCTCCGCCAATCACGACTACATCTTTATCTCTAAAAAATGCCCCGTCACAAACGGCACAGAAAGAAACACCATGTCCAAGATTTTCTTTTTCTCCAGGTATATTTAACAATCGTTCTTTTGTACCTGTGGCAAGTATTATGGCTTTACCATTCACAACACTTCCATCGCTTAAATATACATCTTTATTTTCATCAATCTTATTTACTTCGCCATACGCATATTCAGCTTGAAAAGAAGTAGCTTGATCAAACATATCCATCGCAAGCTGCGTTCCTTCTATTTCTTTAACACCTGGATAATTACTGATTTTATTGGTTTTAATCAACTTTCCTCCCGGCGCTCCATTTTCTAAAATTAATGTTTTTAGTCCGGCCCTTGAACCATAAAGTGCTGCACTTAAGCCTGCTGGCCCAGCACCTATTATCACCAAATCGTATTGTCGCTCCATATGTGATCCTCCTTACATAATGATATTAACTGCATCAAATCATCGATAACTTTACATGGCTTTGCTTCTTTTAATGCTTCACGTTGTTTTTCATCGACACTAAATCCTACAGAATAGGCAGCCATATTCTTTGCGGCTACAATATCCGCAACATTGTCACCAACATAAATACAATCATCATGACTAGTATGTAATAAGTTACACGCTTCAATCAAGCCAGATGCACTTGGTTTAGGTTCTGGTAAATTTTCTTTTCCCAACACAACATCAAAATACACATCTAATCCCGATTGTTTTAATCCTCTTTTTACGACTTCAATACGCTTATTTGAAACAACTGCACATTGTATATTTTCTTTTTTCAATCCTTCAAGCATCTCTTTAGCATGAGGGATTTCTTTTAATAATTCTTTATGAAGCGATTTATTGATGATTTGATAACGATCAATGATACTTTGAACTTGATCTTCTGGAAAATACTTTGAAAAAGTAACTTCAAGGGTGGGTCCAAAAAATGTATACAATTCTTCATTTGACAATTCATAATCTGGTTTAAGTTCTTTAAATACTCTTCTAAATGTTTCAAAAACCAATTGTTGTGAATCAATCAATGTCCCATCTAAATCAAACAACACAACAGGCTTTTTCTTCCAATGAAATGTTTTATGAAATACCCCCATTAAGCCAAGACAACCAACACCCATTAAAGCTAAAGATACAAGTTGAGCTGTACGAAGGCCCAATACCATTAAAGAATCTGTTCGCATTCCTTCAATCACAAAACGTGTAATGCCATACCAAACCATGTACATAAATCCGCAGTCACCGCGTCTTTTATACCAATACTTACGGAAAATAAATGTAATAAACAAGAATCCTAATAGATTACATACACTTTCAAATAAGAAAGTAGGCATTCGATAGGCTCCATCAATAAACATTTGATTTTTAATAAATGCTGGATAATGCGCAAAGAAGCTCTCAGGTACAATGCCACCATAGGCTTCTTGATTCATAAAGTTTCCCCAACGACCAAATGCTTGTGCAAGTAAAACGGTTGGCATGATTAAATCAAACATTCTTAAAAATGAAATTTTTCGTCTTTTGAAAAAGAACAAACTAAATATGAAACCTGCAATCAATCCTCCATGAATGGCCAAACCGCCGTTCCAAATGGCAACGATTTCATTCATATGTTGAGAATAATATTGCCATTCAAAAATAACATACCATGCCCTTGCACCTAGAATCCCTATAAATAACATAGGAACGACATAATCATCTAGAACTTCTGGTGCGTACCCCCATTTTTTCATGGTTCTTTGGCATAGTAAATAGGCGCATAATGCGCCTGTTAAAATTAAAACGGCATACCATGCAATTTCAAAAGATCCAAAAGAAACAAAAATTTTAGTGCTCGGAAACAGATGCATCGAATTCCTCCTTCTTATTCTCGGATATTTGCGATAGTACTCGCTCTTCAAATTCTTTAGCTGAATCTAAGCCATCTTTCAACAATAAGAAGTTTGTCACAGCCGTTTCAATAACAGATGACATTGGTCGTCCTTGAGAAACTGGAATTGTCATCTTTAAAATTTTGATTCCTAGAATTTCATTATATTCCTTTTCTTCAATTCCAACACGATCATATTCATAAGAATCATTAAATGGTTCTAAATCGATTTGAAATTCAATTTGAGTTTCATGGGCAACAGCTCCTACTCCATACATGCGAGAGACATTGATAATTCCCACACCTCTAAGTTCCATAAAACCTTCAAGCATTGGTGTTGTTCTACCAACTAGATCATCATGAATTTTGTAACAATCAATACGGTCATCTCCAACTAATTGGTGTCCACGCTTAATCAGTTCTAGCGCAATTTCACTTTTTCCCATTCCACTTTTACCAGTAATCAATACACCAACACCAAATACCCGTACTAATTCTCCATGAATAACTACAGATTCTGCTAGACATTCATCTAAGTAGTTCGTAATACTTACGATTGCGTGAGAAGTTTGATGTTCTGTTTTAAATACTGGAAAATCTTTACGCTTTGCGATCTCTTTTAAAACAGGTGGACACTCATGGCCATGTGCAATCACAATACATGGTGTATTATCTCCTGTTAAAAATTCAAAGGAACGACGTTGTGAAATTTCATCCATTTGTTCTTCAATATAACCAATTTCTTTATCTCCTAATACTACAAGTCTTTTTGTTTGAGTATCCGGAAAATATCCAGCCAACTCTAATCCCGGACGATTTGTATCAGCCAAAGTTAATGGACGATTTAATGAATTTGAATCTCCAGTCACAATTGTCCACATGAATTTTTTTGCTAAATCACGAACAATTACTTTTTCCATGGTTTCCTCCTTTTTCTAATAATGGTTTTAAATATTGGCCTGTATAACTTTCTTTGCATTCGGCGATCTTTTCAGGTGTTCCCGTACAAATAACAGTACCTCCCCCTTGACCTCCTTCAGGCCCCATATCTATAATTTGATCTGCACATTTGATTACGTCCAAGTTATGTTCAATAACTAATACTGTATCTCCATGTTCGACTAAACGCTGTAAAACTTCAATCAATTTTTTTACATCATCACTATGCAATCCTGTTGTAGGTTCATCAAGCACAAATAACGTTTTACCTGTAGCCTTCTTTTGAAGCTCACTCGCTAGTTTTACACGTTGTGCCTCGCCCCCTGATAAAGTCGTTGCACTCTGACCTAATTTTATATAAGAAAGTCCTACATCATTTAGAGTTTGTAATTTATGTTTGATTTTTGAAACATTGCTAAAGAATTCCAATGCCTCTTCAACCGTCATATCCAATACATCCGCAATTGTTTTACCTTTATAATGAACTTGTAATGTTTCTTCATTATATCGTTTTCCGCCACATTGATCACAAGGTACATAAACATCTGGTAAAAAATGCATGGAAATACGTAGAATTCCATCGCCTTGACATGCTTCACATCGTCCACCTTTCACATTGAATGAAAAACGACCCTTGTCATATCCAAGCATTTTCGCCTCTTTTGTCTGCGCAAATAAATCACGAATATCATCAAAAACACCGGTATACGTAGCTGGATTTGATCGTGGTGTTCTACCAATTGGATCTTGTCCAATTTCTACAATTTTATCAATATTTTCAATACCTTGAATTTCTTTACATGCACCCGGTTTGATTCTTAAACGACCTAGGGCATGTTGTAACCCATGTGTTAAAACTTCTGTAACTAATGAAGATTTTCCACTTCCAGAAACCCCTGTGACAACCGTAAATGTTCCTAACTTAATCGTTACATTTACATTTTTTAAGTTGTTCTGGCTAGCTCTTACTACTTTTAATTTCTTTCCATTCCCCTTACGACGTGTCATAGGTACTTCAATTCTTTTACGTCCACTTAAATAAGCTCCCGTAATCGAATTTTGATTCTGCATAATTTCTTCTGGTGTTCCAGCCGCAACAATCTGACCACCATGAACACCGGCACCAGGACCAACATCTACAATATAATCACTAGCCCGCATTGTATCTTCATCGTGTTCTACGACAATCAAAGTATTTCCTAAGTCTCGCATATCTTTTAAAGCACCAATCAAACGATCATTATCTCTTTGATGTAATCCAATACTAGGTTCATCTAAAACATACATAACCCCAGTTAAACGTGATCCAATCTGTGTTGCCAAGCGAATACGTTGCGCTTCCCCTCCAGATAGAGTAGATGCTAAACGATCCAGTGTTAAATAACTTAGCCCGACATGATTTAAGAATGAAAGGCGATTTTTTATTTCTTTAATGACCAATTCTGCAATCTTAGCTTGTGTTGGCGTTAATTCTAATTCATTCATAAACTGAATGGCTTCTTGAATACTCATTTGTGTCCATTCATAAATATTTTTTCCACCAACAAGTACAGATAGAGCTTGTTTATTTAAACGTGCCCCATGACATTTTGGACATTGAGCATCTGCCAAAAATGATCCATACCATTCACGAGACATAGTTGAAGTTGTTTCCATATATCTTCTTTCAATCATAGGACAAACACCTTCAATATATTCAAACTTTGTTGAAACCGTACCGGAACGAGAATTCAATTGATATGCGATTGGCACGTCTGAACCATATAATAAATAATTTAATTTCTTTTTAGGTAAATCCTTGATGGGTGTGTCCATATCAATCTCATAATATTTAATTAAAGCATGAATTCGTTGCCACTCAAGATTTTCTGTATTCACAATATTTTTGTAATAATGAATACCGCCTTGCGCAATTGATTTTGTATCATCTGGAATTAATAAAGACAAATCCACCTTTTGGGTAATACCTAAACCTTTACATTCTGGACATGCTCCAAATGGTGCATTGAATGAAAATAATTTTGGTTCTAATTTAGGTACGGAAAAGCCACAAATTTTACATGCATAATTGCTAGAAAATAAGGTTTCTGATTCATTTGTTAATAAAATAGCCAAACCATCACTTAATTTTAATGCAGTTTCTAACGAATCATGAAAACGTGAACGATCGTCACTTTTTACAATTCGATCCACTACAACATCGATCGTATGTTTTTTGTTTTTATCTAAAGCTCAAGTTCTTCAAGATATTTGATTTCGCCATCAATACGGACACGGATATATCCTTCTTTCATTAACTTTTCTATTAAATCCTTATGAGTTCCCTTTTTTCCTTGTATAACAGGACTTAAAATAGTACATCTAGTTTTATCAGGCAATTCCATGATTTTATCAATCATTTCCTTAATTGTATTTCCAGTGATTGGAATGTGGTGGTCAGGACAATAAGGGACTCCTATACGTGCATATAATAGACGTAAATAATCATAAATCTCTGTAACGGTTCCTACAGTAGATCGTGGGTTGTTAGATGTTGTTTTTTGATCAATCGCGATGGCTGGTGATAATCCATCAATTTGGTCAACATCTGGTTTTTCACTATTTCCTAAAAACTGCCTTGCATAAGCAGATAAGGATTCCATATATCGACGTTGTCCTTCTGCATATATTGTGTCAAAAGCTAAAGAAGTTTTTCCACTTCCTGAAACTCCAGTCATAATGATTAATTTATCTTTTGGTATTTTTAAACTTATATTTTTAAGGTTGTTTTCACGAGCACCTTGTATTGTTATATACTTTTGGTCCATAATAAACCTCCTATGCACACTATTATACCATAAACATTTGTTCATTATTTGTGAAATAATATGCAAGAAAAAAGGCAAAAAAAAAGGACCCGGCAGCTAGCTATCTTCGCAGGGGCAAGCCCAACTATTGTCGCCGTGAAAGTGCTTAACTTCTGAGTTCGGGATGAGTTCAGGTGTGTCCACTTTGCTATCGCCACCGGAT
>ENA-OQHY01000715-OQHY01000715.1-human-gut-metagenome-genome-assembly--contig:-NODE-715-length-17686-cov-2.762059_pt1 | contig 17686 bp, 23 predicted proteins | sample MGYA00242570_ERZ504733 | MGnify/ENA primary metagenome ERZ504733 (study PRJEB26092, sample SAMD00036219) | human gut metagenome | host: Homo sapiens | study: EMG produced TPA metagenomics assembly of... | reverse complement strand
TCGTCGGCCTCCGCGTCGAGCATCGCGTTCAGGGTCTCCTCGACGCTTTTGCGGACCATCCGGTCCAGGGTGGTCTCCAACATGGCCTGGTCGACCTGTAGAATCTGCTGTGACATGGCTTCGTGCCCTCGTTTCCAATCGCGGTTTGTTTTGTTTGGCGACAGAAAATCGTACACAGGACACGGGCCATGTCTCTATCTCAGGCCCTCAACCAATTGCGCAAAATCTCGGGCGTTATCAAGCAGAATCGGCGGAATACCGTCAATCCCGAGATCGACATGTTGTCCCGGTTCGCACATAAAACGATTGACGCTCGTATCGGGGCAACGAGAATTGTCCCGGTACGCGAAAAACGCCCGTTTTTTCAAACCGGGACAATGATTTCTGTCCCGGTATTAACATCAATCGATTGATGCGCGAACCGGGACAGAATCGCATCGCTACGCCGAGACAGCCGCATCTGACAGCCGACAACCGATAAACGACAGCCGACAGATGGCATCTGGCAGCCGGTTGCCGCTGCCGGCAACCGCATCATAATGCCGCATCAGTCTCTATCAGGAGCGCTTACGACGCAAAGCAAGCGAGACCCCGCCGGCCACGCCGAGAACGACAACCGCAAGACCCACGGCAGTCACCGCGCTACCGGTATTGCTCAGCACACCAGTGATCTTGTCGCCATTCGCACCGTTGGTCTTATCGCCCTCGCCCGTATCGGGATTGATAGTAGCCCCGCCATTACCCGCACCGTCCGAGCCGTTGCCGGAACCACCTTCGGCCCGAGCGGTAACCGCAACCGTATAGGTTTCGGTGACATTCGGATTCGACTTGAACGTTACGGTAACCTTCGCCGCATCAGCGGGAGCGGAGAAATCGTAATCGAGCGTGAACTGGTCGGCGGAAAGCGTCACGTTGCCCATGCCTGCGGAATAGTTGCCCACGACCTTGAGATCATGGTCGGCATCGATGGCATCGCCCACCTGATAGGTGGTTTTGCTTGGCGTGACGGTCAGGCTGGAGACCTCCTTTTGGGCGAGGCCGGCAATGGCATCGGCAACAAGCTTGATCACATCGTTCACGTCCTGCTCGGTGTAGGTGCTGCCGGCAAGCAGCACGTCAGCGGCGGCAAGCGCCTGATCGAGTTTGGCGAGCGACTCGTTGGTGTACTCATCGCGATTGATTTTCCCGGCTTCGGCCACGGCCTTGTCCAGGTTCTCCGTGGATGGCTTCACCGGAGTTTCGGTCTTTTTGACGAGTGAGACCTTGTCCACATTGCCCCATGCGTCGGCAGGCAGGTTGCCCGTGATGGTGATGGTCGCTGTGCCATCAGCGCCCACGGTGACAGGCACGGTGGCGGTATCGAACTTAACCCAACCGTTGAGTTCCAGCGCATCGGACGTGGTCTTGCCACCCGTTGTGGCGGAGAGGACCACACCATCGGTAATAGCGGCGTTGTCCGCTGCCGCGCCTTGGCTCATGGCGGTCAGCACGTATTCGCCAGGCTCGAGTCCGGTGATGGTCTGCGTGGCGGAGAAACTGTAGGCATCGGATGCCCAAAACTTCAGCGCGCGCTTGCCGTCGGCGGCGTTGCCACTGTCTTCGGTGATGGACGCACCGGTGCCGGCAATGGTCCAGTTCTTATCGTTCTCAGCGTTCTCGAAGCTGCCGTCCGTTACGTAATCCTTGGCGGGAGTGGCGGTGACGGTGACGGTGACGGTCACGTCGTGGCCAGCGTTGGTGGTGCCGGTGATGGTGTATGTGCCTGCGCCACGAATCCAGTCAAGCGCAGCGGATTGCCAGGTCACGGTTTCGGTCTCGTCCACCCATCCTGATAGTGTGCGGCCACCTCACTCGGCAATTGCGCTTTGATCGCGTCGATGGAATCCGAGTCAGTCGCGGTAATCTCCACTGGATCTATCTTGGTGAACACATGATCGGTGACGGCACCGGTGTGAATGTACTTGAACGTCGGCAGAGAGGCGAGCGCCTTGCCATCGAAATCGAACAAAGCTTGGTTATCGACACCTGAGCCGCCCCAGTACAGGCCGGCGTCATTGGGTTCGTATTCGCCGGCCGCTTCAGTGGCCCAGCCGCCACCGTACTTGTTCCACGTATCCACCAGTTCGGCGTTATCCTTGCCGCCGGTGCCCACGGGCACCCATGCGGGCTCCCAGTAGAACACACCCAGGCCGTCGTTTTCGCCATCGCCATCATTGTCGCCGATATTGTTCACGGCCTCGGCGACCGCGCGAATCTCATCGGCCTGGCCTTGCGGGCTGATGTCGTATTTCTTGAGGTTATCGGCGGTTACTTTACTGGGCACTGTGTTGGAATCGTCGTCGCCATCATCCAAGGTGTATGCCCACGACGTTTCCGCCACCATCACATCTTTCTTATAAGTGGAGGCCACGTTCTTGAGCACGCTGGTGAGGTTTTCGGTGGTGCCATGCCAGAACGGGTAGTAGGAGCTGGCGAACACATCGTAATCCACATTGTGGTTGCTCAACTGTTTGGCGTAAGTGGCGTAGGTGCGGCTTTCTCCGGGTTGGTGAAATGAATGACGACCTTGGCTTCGGGGAGCACTTCGCGTATGGCTTTGGAACCTGCGGAGAATACTTTGGACATGCCGTCCCAGCCGGAGATGCCGGCGATTTTCGCAGTGGTTTCGTTGCCGACCTGCACCATGCCGACGTCCACGCCGGCTTGTTTGAACGTGGTCAGAGTCTGCTTGGTGTAGTCGTATACGGTGTCGGCGGTTTTGTCCGCGTCGCCTTCAAAGGATTTCCACGCCTTGGGCACCTGCTGCTTGCTGGGGTCGGCCCAGAAATCGGAGTAATGGAAGTCGACCAGCACTTTCAGCCCTGCTGCCGTGGCTCGCTTGGCCATGGTCAGTGCGCGATCGGCGTTGACGTTGCCGCCGCCATATCCTTGGCCGTCTGCGGTGAACGGATCGTTCCACACACGCAGACGCACATAGTTCACGCCGGATTCCTTGAGCAACGTGAACAAATCCTCGACCTCGCCATTGGCGTTCTTGAACGTGACGCCGCTTTCTTCCAGCGAGAGCATGGATGAGACGTCCATACCGCCGATGAAATCATCGCTTAAGCCTTGGATGGCCTTGACCGAGACGTCGGCTTTAACTGGTTCTTCTTCGGCGGCGTTTACAGTGAACGTGCCTCCTGCGCAGAGCATTATGGCGGCCACGCCGGATGCCATAATGCGAGTAAGCACGGTATTTCGGCGCATGCTTTTTCTCCTTTGAATGGTGACGCTCAGAACGAACGCCCAGTGATGCTTGGCGCTTCCTTTCCTTATGCGCCACGCGGTACAGCTGTGTACCACGCAATCGTCACCTTAGCACTTTATGCCGTGTTGGTCAACCGGTGTATCAACGCCTCGTACGGCCCAGTACAGCAACACCAGCATTACAGCAATGTCGTTCAGCGTGTGGAGGCGCGGGCGATGACCTGGGATTCGGTGGTGAGCAGTTCGGACTTGGTGATGCTGCCGTCGATGCGTCCGAGGATGCGATTCACTGCCGTGGGAGCCGTCCAGTCAAGGCGGGAATCCATGGTGGTCAGCGGAATCTGCAGGTAGGGGGCTTCCTCGTTGTTATCGAAGCCGATGACCTGCACCTGCACGGGCACCTCATAACCAGCGGTGCGCAGAGCGGTCAATGCGCCGATGGCCAACTGATCGTTCAAGGCAATCACACCGTCGAATGGCACGCCGGAATCAATGAGCCGCTGGGTCACACGGCACCGGCTCCGATGGTCCAATCCTGATCGGTGTTGCCAATCAGCTGCGGATCCAAGGAGAGCCCACGCCTACGGGTCTCTTCGATGATGCCGCGCAGACGCAGCTGCGCGTTGCCTTCTACGGCATTCAGCAATGCATCTTCGTCGTAAACGTCACGGGCACCGATCACTGCAAGTCTGGTGGAACCGCGGTCATACAGGTAGCCTGCGGCCATGGCGGCTGCGGATACATCGTCTGGGGTCACGTGATCCACAATGCCCCACGTGGTACGCGCGCCAACGATGACCAGCGGAAAATCAACCTTCAGATCATCGGGCGAAATGTTTTCCACCTCGCTCATGGAAAGGATCATGCCATCGGACACCGTGGAGTTGAACTTCTTCAGCAGATCGCGCGCGCTTTCGCGGAGCCTTCCGCATACGTGGTGACGTATACGGAATAGTCGCGCTGACGGGCGGCCTCGATGGTGCGGTTGGCGAGCTCGGCCAGATATGGCGGAATCAGCGAAGGCACGGCGAGGGTGATGAAGCCGGTGTGATCGCGGTTGAGGTTGCGGGCGGCCACGTTGACTCGGTAGTCGAGGTCCTTAATGACCGACTCGACTTGGCACGGGTCTCATCTGTCATACGCCGGAGCCATTTGATCACGTTCGACGCAGTTTTGAGCGATACACCGGCGGCCTGAGCGACATCGCGTAGCGTCACTCGACGCTTGGCTGTTTTCTCGTCGCTCATGCCGCACTCCTCTATCCGGACAACATTGCCATTCTAGCGCGGTTTAGCAGGACGTTTTAGCGATAAGAATGGCGTTGCGGTTCAGCGTATATCCAACGGCGTCAGTCTCGCAACGGTGGGCGATGATGGGATCACCTTCCACACCGTTGATGGCGACGGGCTGGTTTGAGCGGTTGAGGTAGAAATCGAAGCGGGTGGAGCCGTCTGCGGATCGGCGGATGGTGTGCAGGATGCGGGGATCTGTGGTGGGATAGGTTGGAGTTTGACCACTCTCAGTCGGCTGCGCCGACAACTCCTGCCATCGGGAGCCAAGTGCTTTGAGCAACTGGGCAATGTCGTGACGGTTGAGGTCGCAGCCACGTAGATGGCGGTACCGTTGCCATAGGGGCGGCTGGTGATGGCGGGGGTGCGCTCCAGCTCCCAGTCGGCGGCGGACTCACCTGCGTAAGAGGCAAGCACTGTGGTGTCCGCGGCTACGGAAGTCACGTCGTTCTGCCACAGGCGGGTCGTCAGACCATTGGACAGGCTGATTTCGCTGGGCTCGCCTTCGGCTTCTTCACCGAGGATGTTGAATTCTTCGGAGCGGATGCCGAGCATGTCGCGTAGGAGCCGTTGCCGGCACCGGGGTAGCCGCCGAGGCCGATGTGGAAGTGCTCGTCGATCAGCCGGCGGCATAGCCGACGATGACGGTTCCGCCGGCCTTCGCGAAGTCGGCGATACGGAGAACGTCTTCGTCGGACAGGCTGAGCACGGTGGGCAGCACGATGGTTTTGTAGCCGGTCCAGTCGTAGGCGAGCGGCACCACGTCCGCGCGCAGCCCGGCATCCAGGAAGCCGCGGTACCAGTCGCGCACGTCGTGCCAGTGGTTGAGTTTCATGCTGGGCAGGGTTTCGGAGCGTGTGGCCCATTCGGATTCCGCGCTGAACAGGATCGCCGTGCCGGCACGCTCGAGCTCAGTGCCCTGCAGCCCGGCGTCGGAGAGGGTCTTCAGCGCCTTACCGAGCTCGCATACGCCGCGGAAGACCTTGGAATCGGCGCCGCGTGGGGCAGCATGGCGGAGTGGAACGCCTCGGCGCCCGACTTGGATTGCCGCCATTGGAAAAAGCAGATGGCGTCGGCGCCCATGGCCACGTGGGCCAGGGAGTCGCGCATGAGTTCGCCGGCCCGTTTGCGTGTGTTCAGCGGCTTCCACTGCACGGCTGAGGTGGAGTGCTCCATCACGTACCACGGCTTGCCCAGCGCGAGGGAGTCCATGAGCGCGTCCGAGCAGGCGAGTTCGTCCAGGTGGGATTCGCCTCATGGAAGTAGTGATCGTTGGACACGAAGTCCACCTCATCCGCCCATTTGGCGTAGTTCATGACGCACTGGTCGGTGGAGACCATGAAGTTCGTGGTGAACGGCTTGTCGGGGCAGATCTGCTCGATGGCGTCGCGTTCGGCTTTGTAGAAGTCGAGCAGCATGTCGTTGCCGAACCGCTCGTAATCCAACTGCTGCGACGGGTTGACCATGCGTCGCCGCCCATGTGACGTGGCAGCAGCACCTCGTCGAAACTGTTCACGTGCTGCGACCAGAAGGCCGTGCCCCACGCCTCGTTCAACGCGTCGATGGTACCGTACTTGGCCTCGCACCACGTGCGGAACGCGGCCAAGGCGTTGTCGGAGTAGTCGTAGCGGTTGTTCCAGCCGTATTCGTTGCCCATGTGCCAGGCGGTCACATACGGGTTGTCCTTGTAGTGTTCGGCAAGTTTGCGGCACAGGCGCAGCGCGTATTCCTTGAACACCGGGCTTGTGGGCTGCCACGACTGGCGTGAGCCGCGTTGACGGTATGACCATACCGGTCTACCGGCAGCACCTCTGGATGGGATTCGTACAGCCACAGCGGCGCGGCGGCTGTGGCGGAGGCCAAGTCCACGGCGATGCCGGCTCTGCCGAGCCTGTCGATCACATGGTCGAGCCACTCGAACGTGAACGCGCCCTCGACCGGCTCGATCTTGTCCCAGCTGAAAATTGCCAGCGATACGACGTTCACGCCGGCCTCACCCATGAGACGGATATCCTCGTCCAGCGTCTCCTCGGGCCACTGGTCCGGGTTGTAGTCGCCGCCGAACGCGATGCCGCGGCCGGATTCCGTCAGCAGGGACGGCCACCTAAATGCTCTATGAGTAGTCATATTAATCAAATCCTTTATTGTATCGGTTTGCGGGAAGTGCTGTGCTTGCAGGTTGTGAACACCAGAGAGGCCGCCCCCGCTGGCGGGGCTGTCAGCGAAGCTGACTGGGGGTGGTCGCCAGTCGAATCCCCATATGACCACCCTCAGTCCGCTCCGCGGCCAGCTCCCGTCAGAGGGAGCCAGAGGTTACTCCTTGACGGCACCTGCGGCGAGGCCTGACTGCCAGTACTTCTGTAGGCACAGGAACGCAATCACCAGAGGATGATCGTGATCAGCGAACCGGTAATCACGAGGTTTTGGATAGCTTGACCGCCTGCGGTTGAAGCCTGGTCCTTCCACTGGTTCAGACCGATCGTCAACGGGTACCAGTTGGAATCCTTCAACATGATCAACGGCAGGAAGTAGTTGTTCCACGTCGCTACAATGGCGAACAATGCAGTGGTCACGATGCCGGGTGCCAACAGCGGCAGGGAAATCTGGAAGAAGGTGCGGAACTCGCCGGCACCATCCACGCGCGCGGCTTCAAGCAGCTCATCCGGCACGGCCTGATCGGAGAAGATCCACATCAGATACAGACCGAACGTGGATACCAAACTCGGGATAATCATCGACCACGGGGTGTTCGTGAGGCCCATCTTGGCGAACAGCAGGAACTGCGGCACGGCCAGCGCGATACCCGGCACCGAAATGGCGCCGATGATGATCACGAAGCACAGCTTACGGCCGGGGAAGCGGAACTTGGCCAGCGCATAGCCGCCCATGATGGCCAGCAAGGTGGCACCGCCGGCGCCGACCACCACATACAGAATCGTGTTGACGAACCAGCGGCCGAAGATACCGTCCTGATAGGTGAACACCGTGGCGATGTTGTCGAACAGGGCGAACGTTTTGCCGAAACCGAGGCCGAACGTCGAAGTGAAGTCGGACTGGGTCTTGGTGGCGTTAATCATCAGGTAGACAAACGGGAAGAGGCAGTAGACCGCGAAAATCGCGCACACGATGGTCAGGGCCATCGAGCGGGTCGGGTTCGCCGGGTTGGAGAAACCGGTTTTGGCGGCGCGCTTGCGCTCGGCCTTCTCGTCGGCGTCGATGCGCTTCTGACGCTCCTTCTCGGCCTTCTTGGCGGCCTTTTCCTGACCTTGAGATCGGCCAGGGTCATGGTTGTTGTTGAAGTCATGGTTGCAGTGCTCATAATTACTTCATCTGCTCCTTCATACTCTTAAGCTGGACGACATACGCAATGGCCATGGTGATGATGGCCATCACGATGGCCAGAGCTGCGGCATAGTTGCTCTGATTGCCGGTGAAGCTCAGGTTGTAGGCGTACATGTTCGGCGTGTAGTACGTGGTGATCGCGTTGCCCGGAACCATGTTCTGCAAAATGCTCGGCTCGTTGAACAGCTGGAAGCTGCCGATGATCGAGAAGATCACCGTGATGGCCAGCGAGCCCTTCAGCTCCGGCAGCTTGATCTTCTTAACAATCTGCCACTCCGAAGCGCCGTCGATGGAGGCGGCCTCATACAAGCTGTGCGGAATGGTGCTTAGGGAGCTGTAAAAAATCAGCATGTTGTAGCCGGCATATTCCCACGTGTTGATGTTCGCGATGGATGCAAGCAGCACGTCGGGGTTGAGCACATCGATGTTGGTGCCGAGGAAGTCGTTGAGGGAGCCGACCAGACCGTATTTGGCGCCATACACGAAACCCCAAATCATGGTGGAGACCACTGCGGGCACCGCATAGGGCAGGAATGTGGAGATGCGGAAGAACTTGGTGCCATGCAGCTTCATCGAATCCAAAGCGAGGGCCATGGCTGCAGCCAGAAACAGCATGATCGGCACCTGGAATACGGTGAAGATAGTGACGCGGCCCACCGAGCTCCAGAACTGCGGATCCTGAATCAGTCGGGCGTAGTTCTCGAAGCCGACGAACTTGGTGCCGCCGACCATCTGCTTCTTGAAGAAGGAGATGTAAATGGCGTACACAATTGGGATGATGAACACGAAGACGAACACCACGCGAACGGCCACATGAACTTCCAGCCGCGCCAGTCGGCCTTGTGCTTGTTGACGCGGGCCTCGGCCGTGTGCAGATCCGCCTCCTCAGGCAGGATTCCCACCGTTGGCTGCGGGGCTGCGGCCATTGTTTGATCGGACATAATCGATTGCTTTCTTGGAATACGGATTGCTGTGCTGCGCCCGCTACCAGGGGGTCGCTCGATTGGAGCGGTCACGTCAGGCGAGGGCACGGGAAAGCGGGGACACTGGGGAGCATCCCCGCTTTGGGAGATCGGGCGCTAGGCGGAAGGAGAGTGGCCTAGCCGCAGGTTTTGATTGTTGGTCAGTGCCGGATGTACCGGCAATAGATCGGTTGCGTCACTTGACGGTGACGTTGTAGCCCTGCTGCTTGCCTTGCTCGGCGAGCTTGTTGGCATAGTTTTCAAGCGCCTTCTCCAGGGTGATGTCGCCGGAGTAGGCCTTGGAGACTTCGTCGCCGTAAGCGGTCTGGGCGTACGGGTTGTACGGCAGGTACTGGAACTTCTCGGTCGGGCGCTGAGCCGCGGCGGAAAGGACTTCGTTGACGTTCTGACCGCCGAAGTAGTCGTTGGTCTTCTTGTTGGACTCGGTGGTCGGGTCGGTGAAGGAGTCGGACCGGAGGATCTTCTTCAGGGACGGGAAGGTACCGGTGTCGGCCATGGTCTGAGCGCCCTCGCCATGAGTCATGTACTCAACGAGCTTGTAGGCAGCGGCCTGGTTCTTGGACTGCGAGGTGACGGCAAGTGCAGAGCCACCGTCTTCGGCGGAGACTTCCTTGCCTTCCTCCACTGCGGCAGCTGGGCGACGCGCCAGTTGCCGGCCTGATCGGGGGCGCCGGTCATGAGGTTGATCGGCATCCAAGCGCCGATGGTCAGGGAGGCGAGGGTGCCATCGTTGAGCTCGCGGTTCCAATCGTCGGACCAGTTCGGGGTCTTGGCGTCCACGAGGTCTTCGTCGATGAGCTTCTGGACGAATTGGATATAGCGCTGCATGCCCTCGTCCTTGGTCATGTTGATGGTGATGTTCTCGCCATCGACCTTCCACGGCTGGGCACCGGCCTGCCAGATCTGGGCGGTGAACGGCTGATAGTCGTTGGAGGTACCGGCCAGATTGGTGATGTAGGAGCCGGTGGCACGGATCTTCTTGGCGGCCTCGTAGTAGTCGTTCCAGGTCTTGATGGACTCGCCGTCCACGCCGGCCTTGTCGAACACTGCCTTGTTGTAGAAGAACATTTCGGGGCCGGAATCAATCGGCAGAGCGTACGGCTTGTTGTTGTACTGGAGCTTGTTCCACGGGCCGGCGGCGAAGTCGTCGGCGAGTTTGTCGGCGCCGAATTCGCTCAGGTCCACGAGGCCATCGGTGACGGCGAACTGGGTGACGGTCGGATCTTCGAGCATCACGACGTCAGGGGCGCCGTTGCCTGCGGCGATGGCGTTGGAGAGCGCGGTGGAGGTCTTCTCGGCGGTGCCGGTGTTGTTGAACTTGACGGTGATGCGGGGTTGGCCTTCTCGAAGTCAGCGAGGATTTCCTTCATCGAGTTGCCGGAATCCCAGCCCCAGAACACGAGTTCGGCCTTGTCAGCGTCACCCTTGTTGGCGCCGTTGTCGTTGCTGCTGCCGCAGGCGGCGAGACCGACGAGCGTGGCCACGGCTGCCGTTGCCGCGATGACCTTCTTGGTGTTGCGCATGTTATCTCCTTCTGGACCATTGGAGTTGACTTGCGGGTGGTTGGCTTTCTTCCGACTGGCTTCCGGTTTTCGTCCGGTTACTTCTCGGTTATCTTCCGGCTGTCTTTGGCTGCCTTCCGATTGTTGACGACTGCCTTCCGATTGCCAAAACGAATCGACTGCTGCGTTGGATTTCAATTCGTTTGGCGCTTGCGAAGTCTCCTCTGGCCACCTTTCCTTGGGGTGTTTTCTTTGGTACACCCGTGTACCAATACCTAAGATGATACACCTGTGTACCAATTTGTCAAATCACCCGACACGCCTGTTTTTTTTCGCCTTTTCCATGCTTTCCACGTGAGCAAATCTCCAGTCGAACAGCGACTTGTCTCAGAGGCTCTTCATCCCCTCCCCCAACGTGAGTAGGTCCCGACTCTCAGCACACCACCAAATAACGCGCAGCATGCTCGTGAGTCCCCAACACCCACACACCACGGCGCGATTCCACCACTCAGCCGCCTCACCAGTGCCCACATTTGTAGATATTCAACGCCATATGACAAGAATCTGACTAGTATGAACAGGCACCCCCCATAGCTGTATTGAGAGGAAAAGCACATGGCGGGCCTGTTTCAAGCTGCTTCCAAGCAGCGCAATCCCTTGGGAACAACCATACGTACTCACGGATCGGGCAAATATACGTTCGGTCTGGCCTTAAGCGCCGGTCAATATCCGCGGTCTGCTTGCCTTTTCCTATCAGCTCCTCGCGGTATGCGGCATCTTCCTGACCAATGTCATCAACTACATCATCGCCTCCTACGGTTCCAGAAGCTGGGATGTCAACGCCGGTTGGCGTTGGATGCTGAGGCTGGGTGCGATTCCGGCCGCCGCGTTCCTGCTCTCCATGGTGCGAGCACCGGAAAGCCCACGATTCCTCATTCAAGCCGGCAAAACCGAAGAGGGATTCGCGGTGCTCGAGCACATCATCGGCACCGAACAGGCACGCCTTCGCACTGACGACATCCATGCATCGGTCAAACTCGAAACCGAAATGTCGCATGAATTTCACGACCTGTTCCGCCCAGGGCTGCAGAAGGCGCTCATCATCGGCACTTTGATCAAGGCGTGAATGCTGCGTTGCGTTACTGCATTGCCATGTTGCCATGTTGCCGCGTTATTGCATCGCTACGTTGTCACGTTGTCGCGTTATTGCATCGCTACGTTGCCACGTTGCCACATCACATTGCATTGCCGCATTGCTGCGTTGCCGCATCACATATCGCAACACAAACGCAGCAACGCAATGACGACCGGAGATGGCATCGCCGCCACCCGCGAGGAACCGCAGTGCAACGCGGTAACGTAACGCAATGCGATGTAATTCCCGCGTAGTTACAGGCAGTTACAGATTGAGTACCGCATCAGCAATGCGCATGGCGGATTCGCGGTGGGAGACCAGCACCACAGCCGCGCCGCGCTCCTTGTCTGCATGCTGCTCACCCACGGCCATAGCGTGAATGGAACGTAGAATAATAGCCTCGTTCAAAGCATCCAAACGGCTGGTCGGCTCGTCGAAAAGCACCAGATCAGCATTGCGCAGGAACACACGAGCCAAACCGATACGCTGGCGTTCACCTTCGGATAGACGGTCGCCCAACTCGCCTACCTGAGTATCAAGGCCATCGGGCAGGGAATCAATGAGATCAAGCACGGAGCCTTGGCGAGAGCCTGACGCAAACGAGCGTCGAGACCGTCAGATGCTGCCACCTGAACGGCATCGCCTCTGCCGATTGCGCCGCCAACCGCTGCTGTCGGGAATCAACGGTCTTGGCACCCACTTCCCCATTGCCTGCAACATTTGCAGCTTCAACCTCGGACTCAGGCAAAGCAATCAGCAGATTGTCTCGGATAGAGCCATCAAACAGGTGGGTTTCCTGGCTCATCATGGCCTGAATACGTCGGCGAGCATGCACATCGACCTCGGGCAACGGCGTGCCGGACAACGTCACCTGACCGCGCTGCGGATCCCAGTAGCGCAGCAGCAGCTTGAGCATGGTGGACTTGCCTCGGCCGGACGGCCCCTGGATACCCAGCACGCCATGCTGCGGCACGTCAAGCGAGAAGTCGGACAGGACTTCGCGCTCCCCCGCATATGCAAAGGTGACGTCATCAAGACGCATGCCCATATACTCCTGCGGCACAACAGTGCCGTTCTCGGTCACAGCGGGCACCTCGTCCATCAGTCCGAACAGTCGGCTAGCGGACGCGAAGGTCTGAGTCAGGTTAGCGGGCAAGGCGGCGAGCGCCAAAGTCGGTCCGAACGAGCCGGCGAACAGCACGAAGGCGGCAATCAGAGCCGGAATGCTCTGCGGGTTCGCGCCGGCACAGGCAATAGCCACGGCGACCGAAGCCGCTGTGAGCACAGCCACCAAGAGTCCGCTGATTCCGGTGAAACGGCCGTTGACCTTGCTGAGTTTGGCGTGATCCTTCCACAACGCATGGGTACGGTCCTCGATGGCCTGCGCACGTTCCTCGCCGCGACCAAATCGGATGATTTCGTCCAGGCCGCGCATGTCATCGAGTATCACATCGTCGAGTTCTCCGGCAGCGCCACGGATGGCAGGGCCAAGGTTACGTACGCCGTGGCAAAGAATCGCGGCACAAGGATGCCGATAACCAGGTGGGCGGCAATCAACGCCAGCGCCATCCATGGGCTTAGGGTGGCGGCCACAATCGTGTAGATGATGGTGGAGGTTACCGCGATGGCCACCGGACTGATGGTGTGGGCAAAGAAGATCTCAAGCAGTTCCACATCGGTGGTCAGCATGGCGATAAGGTTGCCCTTACCTTTGCCCGCGAGCTTGGCCGGCGCAGTCTGCGCAACGCGGCGAACGCCTTGGAACGGAAGAGTGCGAGCAGATGGAATGCCACATTGTGGTTCAGATATTGTTCAATGTATCGGGTGATGCCACGCAGAAGAGCACAGATAATCATCATGATGACGGCGGGCGCAACACCCATGCCCCACACCGGATTACCGGTAAGTGCAAATGCCGCGATAATGCCGAACACGGGCAGGAAAGTGGCCGAAAGATGGCCGATGGTGCCGGCGGTGGAGGCCGCTGCCATCAGTCCTGCCAGAGGTCGGGCTTCCTTAAGCAGTCGCCTGATCACTTGGAATGTGCTCATTTTGGAAGACGAATCGCTATTTGCAACACCAGCCGGAGTCTCAGCCGAGGCCTGCTCACTCCCGCCAACGGAAGCCGTCGGCAAAGCTGACTGCAGGCGGTCAACCGTCATACCCGCCTCTGCGCTTACGCGCGCTGCGCCACCCTCAGTCCGACTGTCGTCGGACAGCTCCTGCTTGCGGGAACCAACCTGCAGCACACGCCGAGCATGGCCTTCTCCGAAGTTCTCAATATCTGCCTGCGTGGTAAACAGCTTGGCGTAGACGCGTCCGCCGTCATCAGCTCGGTATGGGTGCCCCTCTCAACCGACTTGCCGTGTTCGAGCACCACCACTTGATCAGCGTGTTCGGCGTTGGCCATGCGATGGGTGATCATAATAACCGTCTTGCCGCGGGATTGCGCCAATTCGCGAATTGTATCCAGGATCAGCTCTTCGGATTCCATGTCAACGCTGCTGGTCGCCTCATCGAACACAAATACCGGCGAATCATGCAGGAGCGCGCGGGCGATGGCGATGCGCTGGCGTTGGCCGCCGGACAGATTGGCGGCATCGGACTCAATCGGCATGCCCAGTCCGTTCGGCTGTGCGTGCACGAAGTCGGCAATGCGCGCCTGCTCGAGCGCGGACCACAGACGGGAGTCCACGGAATCCGGCGAATCAGGAATCTCGTCATCGGGCAAGGCCATCAGAAGATTCTCGCGCAATGCGCCCGCAAACAGATGGCTGCTGGCACCAATCACAGTGACGGCTCCGGCCAGTGTTTCGCCTGACAAATCGGATACCTCGACACCGTTCAGCGTGAGCGAACCTCGGTAACCGGCCAGTGTACCGGCGAGCAGCGAGGCGGCCGTGGACTTGCCGGAACCGGAGATGCCAACAATGGCGGTGAACTGACCGGGCCGTGCGGCGAAGGTGATGTTGGTGAGCGCAGGAGCGACGGCGGAATTGGGGCTGGTTTCACCTTGCTTATCGGTCTTTGCGGATGCGGACTTGGAGTCGCCGTGCCCGGCATCATCATAGGAATAGCCGACGTGGTCGAAGCGGACCGTCAGACCGTCGTCAGCGGAATCGGAATCGTTGGCCGGCAGGGTCGCCGTGCCATGCTCGGGCTCCGGGGTGTCCAGCAGAGCGAAGATGCGCTTGGTGGAGGTCATGCCGTTCATCGCCACGTGGAAGAACGAGCCAAGCTGACGCATGGGAATAAAGAATTCGGCGGACAGCAGCACAATGAACAGCAGACCGGTAAGAGACAGCGGGTAGCCCACCCCGAACGGATGAGATAGTGCAGGCCGTATGCCGCGTAGGCAAGCACACCAGGCAGATGTGAGGCCAGTGCGATTGGCGACCAGCCGGACGCACCATTGGCAAAAGCATCGCCAATATGCGCGTATTGCCATAACGCCACACCCGATGCCGGCCGCAGCACCGCCGTAGGCCACTATGTCCATGGCGGTCAGCGAGCGCAGCTGGATCTGCAGCACGCGCATGGTCATGACGCGGAAGCTTCGGCTTTCTTGTCCATCTCGATGGCGGCGCGCTCGTCGGCGTCGAAGTTTTCAGGGTCTCAAGGCCTTGGAGATTGTCGAGGAACGCGGCGCCCATATCGGTGTAGCGCACCCAGTACTTCTTGAAGGCGCGGGCGGCGGTCATGGAGACGATGCCGGTCACGATGATGATGAACGGCGCGCAGACCAGCATGACGGCAGCGGCGGGCACGTTAATCGGCGCAATGGCCACGAACAAGGTGATTGGCGCAAGAATCGCATAGAAGAGCTGCGGCAGGAACAGTTCAAAGAAGCTTTGAATCTGTTCAACACCTTCGCCGGCGGATTGCACCACATCCGAGGTCTTGATGCGGGTTTTGTAGGACGGGCCGAGTGCCACCATTTTGCGGTACAGCTTGGAGCGCAAAGCGAGCTTGACTCGTTCGGCGGCTTCGGTGCCGAGACGGGTGGCGTGCGTGGTGGCCGTGTAACGGACCGCTATACAGACCAGCGCAAGCAGCACGTAAATCATGACGTCGCCAGCCATGGGCAGCACATCCGCGCCGTGCCGATCAGACAACGGCACGGGGCAGGCCGCGCCTTGCGAAGTGCCGCCGCATTGGAGCAGCGGCGGTGCCACAGCGGTCAGTAAGCTGTTCAGCAGCATTACCAGCGACAGCATAAAACCAATGTTGGCAAGCAGACCTACCCACATCAGGGCCACTTTGCCAGCTATGAGTTTTTTCAAGCCAGGCGCCAATTGGAACAGTCGTTTGTCGAACATGGTCCGCTTCCCCTTGCCGTGTTGTTGCGGTGTGCCCTCGTCATGTGTACCTGCGCTCCACATTCCGCGCAATCCCATTCACCTTAAGCGAACGCCCTCGCACACGCCAGACTTTTAAAGTGAGAGAGGCCACAGAATTATCGATTGCGGAGTGCGCATGCTAGACGCGCCAACCAAAAAAATATGCTTCGATATCAGGGGCTGAAGCATCCACTACACCCAATACGTGCATTTATCCGTTTCGAGGAGGCTCATTTTTGCGTTTGCCGGAGGCTACTTCCGTTTCAAGGGCTGATTTCGCATTTGCCGGAAGTCTATCTCCGCTTCGAGGGGCTCCTCATCCATGTAATCGGAAGTATAAACGGCTACACGTCAACGTCATTCCGCCGTTTTAGGGCCGTGTCTACTTGGGCATCAGCCCTCGAAGTGGAAGTAGACTTCCAGATAAGGCAAAATCAGCCCTCGAAGCCGAGAAAGCACGTTTCTACGGTGTCAGAAGCCGACGGAACGCAAAAGGGTCGTCTGCACGCAGACGACCCATATGATCAATTCGCCAATAGACGCAGCAAACGCGGCCTAGTGCTGCTTTTTGCGCGGCGACCAGTGCTTCGGCGGCGGCCGTACTTATCGGACAGGAAGCCGGAGAAGCCGGCGCCGATCACGCCGCCGATCATGATGGAGCTGATGACCAGACCCTGCAGGGCCGGGCTCAGCGCGTACTTGTCCTGCAGGAAGTCGATGGCTCCCGAAATGGACACGGTGTCATAACCGTAGAGCAAACCGGTTAGACACGGCGTTGTATACAATCCACAAAACCAGACAGACAACTTCTCCATTGCCCACAACGCGCGCAACCTTACGCCAGCGTAACCTAACTTGTCAGAATGGCTCGATTTTGTCAACAGCCATCACGCAACGCACGTAAGGACACGGCCCGCTTATGCTTGACCACTACACCACGCCTGGCGAATCCATCGAAATCCGCGACAACCAGACCATCTACTCCCTACTTACCGATCGCCTTGCCCGCACCGGCGCGGACACGGTAATCGCCGCCAAGAAAATCGGCCCCGGCCGCTGGCAGAACGTCACCACCGGCGAATTCCACGAGCGCGTGGTCTCAGCCGCCAAGGGCCTGATCGCGCTCGGCATCGCCAAGGGCGACGCGGTGACCATCTTTTCCTCCACCCGTCTCGAATGGGGCATTCTCGATTTCGCACTGGCCGCAGTGGGCGCGGTAAGCGTGCCGATCTACGACACCGACTCCGCCCCGCAAGCCCAGCGCATCATGAACGATTCGGCGGTCAAGCTGGCCTTTGCGACAACCGCGAGCGCTTCGACCGGCTCGACTCGGTCAAGGACCACTGTCCTGCCTTGAAGCAGATTCTCATGATCGAGGGCAACGCGCTGGGCGCGCTCGAAGGTCTGGGCGTGGCTGTTTCGGACGAGGAGCTGAACGAGCGCGTGGCCACCGTGCGCGCGACGATCTGCCACCATCGTCTACACTTCGGGCTCCACCGGCAACCCGAAGGGTGCCGAACTGACCCACAAGAACTTCGTGTCCATCACCATCTCCGCCTCGCAGGCGTTGCATGAAGTGGTGCTTGACGACCATCCGCGCCTGCTGCTCTTCCTGCCGCTGGCCCACTGCTTCGCGCGATTCATCCAGTACGCCTCCATCGCCTCCGATGACGGCGTGGTCGGTTATCTGCCGGACACCAAAACCCTGCTGCCGGACCTGCGTTCGTTTGAACCGACCTACCTGCTGGGCGTGCCGCGCGTGTCGAGAAGGTATACAACGCCGCCTCGCACAAGGCCGGTGCCGGCTGGAAGGGCCGCCTGTTTGTCAAGCCGCCGAGGCCGCGCG
>ENA-OQHY01000714-OQHY01000714.1-human-gut-metagenome-genome-assembly--contig:-NODE-714-length-17705-cov-4.761577_pt1 | contig 17705 bp, 24 predicted proteins | sample MGYA00242570_ERZ504733 | MGnify/ENA primary metagenome ERZ504733 (study PRJEB26092, sample SAMD00036219) | human gut metagenome | host: Homo sapiens | study: EMG produced TPA metagenomics assembly of... | reverse complement strand
TTTGAAAGAACCGTTCGCCGTTTAATGATGTGTAAAGTGGGGTGCCTGCCATGACCGCTGTGATCTATGCCCGCTATTCCAGTGACAACCAGCGCGAAGAATCCATCGAAGGTCAGATTCGTGAATGGCCGCAACGGCACCCTGACCGGCTATGCCGGTGGCGTGCAGCGCAAGGAGTGGTTACTGCGTCACGAGGGGTATCTCCTGCTCTAGTTCCCAGGCTTTTAGTGCTTAATTTTCTTCCGGTTAGGCTAAAAATCCATAATCAAGCTGTGGAATTTCAAGAAGATGGCAACAGGTTGCCGTCTCTTGTCCTTATTGATGGTTTGGCAGGCTTACGTACTTACCAAAAGATGTTAAATTGACCAATATCAATTAAGGCTTGAGCAAACCTATGATCCCGGAAAAGCGAATTATACGACGCATTCAGTCTGGCGGTTGTGCTATCCATTGCCAGGATTGCAGCATCAGCCAGCTCTGTATCCCGTTTACCCTGAATGAGCATGAACTCGATCAGCTTGATAATATCATCGAGCGCAAAAAGCCTATTCAGAAAGGGCAGACGCTGTTTAAAGCGGGAGACGAACTGAAATCGCTCTATGCTATCCGTTCTGGCACCATCAAAAGCTACACCATCACGGAACAGGGTGATGAGCAGATCACCGGCTTCCATCTGGCGGGTGACCTGGTTGGCTTTGATGCCATCGGTACTGGCCATCACCCGAGCTTTGCTCAGGCGCTGGAAACCTCAATGGTTTGCGAAATCCCGTTTGAAACGCTGGACGATCTCTCAGGCAAAATGCCCAATCTGCGTCAGCAGATGATGCGTCTGATGAGCGGTGAGATCAAAGGCGATCAGGACATGATTCTGCTACTTTCCAAAAAGAATGCAGAAGAACGCCTGGCCGCGTTTATCTATAATCTCTCACGCCGCTTCGCGGAGCGCGGTTTCTCCCCGCGTGAATTCCGTCTGACCATGACGCGTGGCGATATCGGTAACTACCTGGGCCTGACCGTGGAAACCATTAGCCGCCTGCTGGGTCGTTTCCAGAAAAGCGGAATGCTGGCCGTTAAGGTAAATACATTACCATCGAAAACGGTGAAGCTCTGGCCGTTCTTGCCGGTCACTCCCGCAACGTGGCATAACGCCTCCGCATGATTGATGCCAGGCCGATAAATTTTTATGATTTATTGGTCTGGTACGTCACCACTTCCGTTTCACCACGTTTCCCTGGCACCGCCCCACTCAGTCCCTGAAAGGTTCTTGTTGAGGTTATGAATTGAGAGAAAGTTTATTTTTCGTTTCAGTCGTTATCGCCTCAGTGACCTTCATATTCATCTGGATCATGCTTGTCGGGCCAATGAAGGGTGAAGAAAAAACCTACGTACAGGATTCAACGACGTTTGCGATTGCGGTGATGGTACTGCTGTTGATTGCCTTTATCGCGGTAACAACAACGGTTCTTTTTCTGTGACAGATTTTCATGATTTATTGATCTGACAAAAACTTCCCCCCTGTTTCATTCAAGATATATAGGTTACTCTTTTAATTACAGACTGTGGTGACAGTAGTAAGGAGACCTGTATGGCAAAGTATCAAAACATGCTGGTGGCTATCGATCCTAACCAGGACGATCAGCCGGCATTACGACGTGCTGTGTATCTACATCAACGGATTGGTGGCAAAATCAAAGCGTTTTTGCCGATCTATGACTTCTCATATGAGATGACCACCCTTCTGTCGCCTGACGAACGCACCGCAATGCGTCAGGGAGTGATCAGCCAGCGTACCGCGTGGATCCGTGAACAGGCCAAATATTACCTGGAAGCGGGTGTTCCTATCGATATTAAAGTGGTCTGGCATAACCGACCTTTCGAAGCCATTATCCAGGAAGTGGTCGCCGGTGGGCACGACCTGTTGCTGAAAATGGCGCACCAGCATGACAAGCTGGAATCCGTGATCTTTACCCCTACCGACTGGCACCTGCTGCGTAAATGCCCTTGCCCGGTGTGGATGGTAAAAGACCAGCCGTGGCCAGAAGGCGGCAAGGCCGTCGTGGCTGTCAACCTGGCGAGCGAGGAGGATTACCACAATTCGCTCAATGAAAAGCTGGTCAAGGAGACGATCCAGCTTGCCGAGCAGGTTAACCACACTGAAGTCCATCTGGTGGGCGCTTACCCGGTAACACCGATTAATATTGCTATCGAGCTGCCTGAATTTGACCCGAGCGTGTATAACGATGCGATCCGGGGGCAGCACCTGCTGGCCATGAAGGCGTTACGCCAGAAATTCAGCATCGATGAGAAAATGACACATGTGGAAAAAGGGTTGCCTGAAGAGGTGATCCCGGATTTAGCAGAACATCTGCAGGCGGGGATTGTGGTACTGGGTACCATTGGCCGGACCGGTATTTCTGCCGCGTTCCTGGGCAATACCGCCGAACAGGTGATCGACCATCTGCGCTGTGACCTGCTGGTCATTAAGCCGGATGAGTATCAGACACCGGTTGAACTGGACGACCCGGAAGACGACTAAGTTCAGACATAAAAAAAACCGCCGTTTCCGGCGGTTTTTTGTCGCTGATTTACAGCGATTTTAGAATCGCATCGACACTGGCTTTTGCATCGCCAAACAGCATGTGCGTGTTCTCTTTGAAGAACAGCGGGTTCTGAACCCCTGCATAACCGGTGTTCATGGAACGTTTGAAGACAATCACGTTCTGCGCCTTCCACACTTCCAGAACCGGCATACCGGCAATTGGCTACGCGGATCGTCCTGCGCCGCCGGGTTAACGGTGTCGTTGGCACCAATAACCAGACGGTGTCGGTATCGGTGAAATCATCGTTGATCTCATCCATCTCCAGCACGATGTCGTAAGGCACTTTCGCTTCCGCCAGCAGCACGTTCATGTGGCCTGGCAGACGTCCCGCGACCGGGTGAATGCCAAAGCGAACCTTGATACCACGCGCACGCAGCTTCTCGGTGATCTCCGCAACCGGATACTGAGCCTGTGCCACCGCCATGCCGTAGCCTGGGGTAATGATGACCGAGTGTGAGTTTTTCAGCATCTCTGCGGTATCTTCCGCGGTGATCTCACGGTGCTCACCCACTTCTTCGTCAGAACCGGTTGAGGCGCCGTCAGAACCAAAGCCACCCGCGATAACGCTGATAAACGAACGGTTCATCGCCTTACACATGATGTAAGACAGGATCGCACCAGAAGAACCCACCAGCGCACCGGTGACGATCAACAGGTCGTTGCTCAGCATGAAGCCTGCTGCCGCCGCGGCCCAACCGGAGTAGGAGTTCAGCATGGAGACAACCACTGGCATATCGGCACCACCAATGGAGGCCACCAGGTGCCAGCCAAAGGCCAGAGCAATCAGGGTCATCACCAGTAACGCCAGCACCTGCAGGCCCACGCTTTCAGTGCGCACGAAGACCACCAGCAGCACAAAGGACACGACCAGCGCCGCCAGGTTCAGCTTGTGACGGTTTGGCAGCATCAGCGGTTTAGAAGAGATCTTACCGCGCAGTTTGCCGAACGCGACAATTGAGCCGGTGAAGGTCACCGCACCAATGAAGATGCCGAGGAACACTTCCGTCAGATGGATATTGACCAGAATCGGTTCCAGACCGGGTGTGTGGTACAGGTAGCTGTTGAAGCCCACCAGCACCGCCGCCAGCCCCACAAAGCTGTGCAGAATGGCCACCAGCTCCGGCATCTCGGTCATTTCAACGCGTTTCGCCAGGCGAATACCAATCGCGCCACCGATAATCATCGCCACCAGGATCCATGCAACGTTGCGGTGTCCGGCCCGAAGATGGTGGCAATCAGCGCAATCGCCATCCCGGCGATACCAAAGTTATTTCCCTGCTGAGACGTTTCGTGTTTGGAAAGCCCCGCCAGACTGAAAATAAACAGGATTGCAGCAACAATGTATGCGGCTGTGACTAATCCTCCAGACATATGCTACCCCTTAGCCTTTACGAAACATTTTCAGCATGCGCTGAGTCACGGTGAACCCACCGAAAATATTGATACTGGCGATCAGCACCGCGATAAAGCTCAGGAAGCTTACCCAGCCGCCGTGGCCAATCTGCAGCAGCGCCCCGACCACGATAATCCCGGAGATGGCGTTAGTGACCGACATCAGTGGCGTATGCAGCGCATGGGAGACATTCCACACGACGTAGTACCCCACCACACACGAGAGCGCGAAGACGGTAAAGTGGCCGAGGAATTCTTTCGGCGCGACATCTGCCAGCCAGCCAAACAGAATAATGACCAGCGCCATGATCGCGTACTTGCGCCACGGAGAAGCCGGTTTAGCAGGCTCTTTAGGTCAGGTGCCGCTTTCGGTGCCGCCTGAGGCTGCGCGGAAACCTGAATCGGTGGCGCAGGCCAGGTGATTTCGCCTTCACGCACCACCGTTACGCCACGCACAACAACATCGTCAAAATCAACGGTGATGTTGCCGTCTTTCTCTTTGCAGAGCAGTTTCAGCAGGTTAACAAGGTTGGTACCGTACAGCTGAGAAGACTGCGTTGGCAGACGGCCCGGCAAATCGGTATACCCGATCACCTTCACGCCGTTAGCAGTGGTGGTCACCTGATTTGGCACGGTGTACTCACAGTTGCCACCGTTCTGCGACGCCAGGTCGACGATCACACTGCCCGACTTCATTGAGTCAACCATCTCACGGGTAATCAGCTTCGGCGCGGGTTTACCGGGGATAAGCGCGGTAGTGACAATGATGTCGACATCTTTGGCCTGCGCGGCGAAGAGTTCCATTTCCGCTTTTATAAAGGCTTCGGACATGACCTTCGCGTAACCGTCACCGCTGCCCGCTTCTTCCTTGAAGTCCAGCTCAAGGAATTCGGCACCCATACTTTGGACTTGTTCTTTTACTTCAGGACGGGTGTCAAAAGCGCGTACGATAGCGCCCAGGCTGTTTGCCGCGCCGATAGCCGCAAGACCCGCCACGCCCGCGCCAATCACCATCACTTTCGCCGGAGGCACTTTCCCTGCCGCGGTGATCTGACCGGTAAAGAAGCGACCAAACTCATGCGCCGCCTCAACAATCGCGCGGTAACCGGCGATATTCGCCATGGAACTTAAGGCATCCAGCGACTGCGCGCGCGAAATACGCGGCACGGAGTCCATGGCCATCACGGTCACGCCACGTGCTGCCAGCTTCTCCATCAACTCAGGATTCTGTGCAGGCCAGATGAAGCTCACCAGCGTCGTGCCAGGATTCAGCAGTTCAATCTCGCTCTCTTCCGGCGCATTAACCTTGAGAATAACGGGCGACTGCCAGACTTCAGCACCGTCCACCACTTCCGCGCCAGCCTGAATAAAGGCCTCGTCATCGAAACTCGCCAGTTTGCCCGCGCCGCGTTCAACTGCGACGGTAAAACCCAGTTTAAGCAGTTGCTCCACCGTTTTCGGTGTTGCCGCTACGCGGGTTTCATTGGCTAACCGTTCTTTTGGTACCCCAATACGCATAGTTTTCCCTTCCATCGGTTTTTGATGATGGTTTGTCGATAAATGCCCGCGGTTTGTATCAACTTTCGCCAGCAGGACAGCGACGACATATGATTAACCCCAGAAAATAAAACAGTAACAAACTTCTATAACCTACTGAAAATAACGCCCGTGATCTACCGCCAGAAAACACTATTTCTTACTTTATCTGTGAAAAATAAGTGATCTGCGTCGCTGACAGTGATATTTACCTTAAATTCATCGCTGAGACCGATAAATAGCGCAAGCGAAGCGGTAAAAACATGATATAGCGCCATTAGAGAACAACTTATTAACATTAAATTAACTTGTAAAAGTCATAAGCTTTATCAGTTTTGCTTGTCAGACGCCTGTTTTTTCAACATATCACTAAATGTTATCAAATCAGATGATTCAGTGAGCACAGGCTGTGAAAAATGGCGCAGACAGCGACGGGTTTTAAATGCCATAATCGGGACCGTCTCAAATTAACAACAATACCAGTACATGGTTTGCGCAAGGCGAAGGATTATTTTTATGAAGCTTAAGAACACACTCCTGCGTCCGCACTTCTCTCCGCGACCGCCCTGTCTGCGAATGCCGCGACAGAGTTAACGCCGGAGCAAGCGGCAGCGTTAAAACCTTTTGACCATACGGTCATTGTGGGTCGTTATAATTCTATTGGCGATGCCGTCGCCGCCGCATCAAAAGCCGCCGATAAAAACGGTGCGGCCTCGTTTTACGTTGTTGATCAGTCTGACTCCGGCAACAGCGGTAACCAGCGCGTGACCATTGCGCTGTATAAAGACAATGCGCCGAAAGCTGACGCGCCGAAAAACCGCGTGATTAACGCGTCGTTGAATTACCGAAAGATCAGGCGATTGAGCTGGAACCTTATGACACCGTCACCGTGCAGGGCTTCTATCGCAGCCAGCCTGAAGTGAACGATGCCATCACCAAAGCCGCAAAAGAAAAAGGCGCGTACTCTTTCTTTATCGTGCGTCAGGTCGATGCTAACCAGGGTGCAACCAGCGCATTACCGCGTTCATCTATAAAGAAGATGCGAAGAAACGCGTTCTGCAAAGCCCGGACGCCATCCCTGCAGATTCCGAAGCGGGTCGTGCGGCGATAGCGAAAGGCGGTGAAGAAGCGAAGAAAGTGGAAATTCCAGGCGTAGCCACCTCTGCCGCACCAAGCGCTGAAGTGGGCCGTTTCTTCGAAACGCAATCCACCAAAGGTGGCCGTTACTCCGTTACCCTGCCAGACGGAACCAAAATTGAAGAGCTGAACAAAGCCACTGCAGCGCAGATGGTGCCGTTCGACAGCATTAAATTTACCGGCAACTACGGCAACATGACGGAAGTCTCTTATCAGGTCGCGAAACGTGCGGCGAAGAAAGGGGCGAAGTATTACCACATCACCCGCCAGTGGCAGGAACGTGGTAACAACGTGACCATCAGCGCCGACCTGTACAAGTAACAGAACGGTTGACCCGAGGCGGCGCAATGCCGCCTTTTTTGTTACTTTTTTTGAAATTCGGCCCCACGTCATTGCATGCTTTCGTGACACTCCGTAAAATCCCGCGCCTTAGTGTGATCCACCATTTTTATGCGCCTGTGCGAAATAATTATTCTGGATTTGGACCTTTCATAACAGGAAGCCAATGGAAAAGAAACTAGGCCTGAGTGCTTTGACTGCACTCGTTTTGAGCTCAATGCTGGGTGCGGGCGTGTTCAGCTTACCGCAGAATATGGCGGCGGTCGCAAGCCTGCCGCACTGCTTATAGGGTGGGGCATCACGGGTGCCGGGATTTGCTGCTGGCGTTCGCAATGCTGCTGCTGACCCGCATCCGCCCGGATCTGGATGGGGGATTTTCACTTACGCCCGTGAAGGTTTCGGCGAACTGATTGGCTTCTGTTCCGCATGGGGCTACTGGCTGTGTGCGGTCATCGCAAACGTCTCCTACCTGGTGATCGTCTTTTCGGCGCTCAGTTTCTTTACCGATACCCCTGAACTGCGGTTCTTTGGCGACGGGAATACCTGGCAGTCCATTGTGGGCGCTTCGGTACTGCTGTGGGTTGTTCACTGGCTGATTCTACGTGGCGTACAGACGGCGGCCAGCATTAACCTGGTGGCAACCCTGGCCAAACTGGTTCCGCTCGGCCTGTTTATCGTGCTGGCCTTTATGGCGTTCCGTCTCGATGTGTTCAGTCTCGATTTCAGCGGTGTCGCGCTGGGCGTACCGGTCTGGGAGCAGGTCAAAACACCATGCTGATCACCCTGTGGGTCTTCATCGGTGTTGAAGGTGCCGTCGTGGTCTCTGCCCGGGCGCGGAATAAGCGCGATGTGGGTCGCGCCACGCTGCTGGCGGTACTGGCGGCGCTGGGCGTGTATCTGATGGTGACGCTGCTGCCGCTGGGGGTGGTCGCGCGTCCTGAACTGGCCGAAATGCGTAACCCGTCGATGGCGGGCCTGATGGTGAAAATGTTCGGACCGTGGGGTGACGTGGTGATTGCCGCGGGGCTGATTATCTCCGTGTGCGGCGCGTACCTGAGCTGGACCATTATGGCGGCAGAAGTGCCGTTTCTGGCCGCAACGCACAAAGCATTTCCACGCCTGTTTGCTCGTCAAAACAAAAACAGCGCGCCGTCGGCCTCACTCTGGCTGACCAACATCAGCGTTCAGGTCTGTCTGGTGCTGATCTGGCTCACAGGTTCAGACTATAACACTCTGCTGACCATCGCCTCGGAGATGATTCTGGTACCCTATTTCTTAGTGGGTGCATATCTGTTAAAAATCGCCACACGTCCGGCGCACTATGTGGTGGGCATCGGAGCCTGTATTTACGGCCTGTGGTTGTTGTATGCTTCCGGGCCTATGCATCTGCTGCTGTCGGTGGTGTTGTATGCACCGGGCCTGCTGGTGTTTATCTACGCCCGCCGCACGCATCAGTTAGAGAACGCGCTTAGACGCCGTGAGATGGCCTTAATCGGGCTGTTACTGGTTGCTGCCGTACCGGCAACCTGGATGTTAATGGGATAGAATCGCCTTTCCCATTGTTGAACTGAAAAGGAGAATACGATGGGAAACGCGCAGCAACGCCCAATACTGATTACTGGTGGAGGCCGTCGTATCGGCCTCGCCCTTGCCCATCACTTTCTCAATCTTCGCCATCCGGTCATCATCAGTTACCGCAGCAATATCCCTCGATTGAGGGGCTACGCAAAGCCGGTGCGATCTGCATTCAGGCCGATTTCTCAACCGATGACGGTATTCTGGCCTTCGCTGATAAAGTGAAATCTACCACCCCCGGGCTGCGCGCCATTATCCATAATGCCAGCGCCTGGCTTCCCGAAAAATCCGGTACGCCACTCAGCGAAACGCTCTCCTGCATGCTGCAGATCCACGTCAATGCGCCCTATCTGCTGAACCATGCCCTGCTCGACCTGTTGCGCGGTCACGGACATGCGGCGGGTGATATTATTCATTTCACCGATTACGTCGTGGAGCGCGGCAGCGACAAGCACATCGCCTATGCGGCCAGTAAAGCTGCACTCGATAACATGACGCGCTCGTTCGCCCGTAAACTTGCCCCTGAAGTTAAGGTGAACGCCATCGCCCCGGCGATGATTTTATTCAACGAAGACGATGATGCGGAGTATCGCCAGCAGGCGCTAAATAAATCGCTGATGAAAATTGCGCCAGGTGAAAAAGAGGTTATCGATCTTATCGATTATCTGCTCACCAGTTGCTATGTCACTGGCAGAACCTTTGCCGTGGACGGCGGTCGACCGCTGCGCTAGTGAAAGCGGCTCCAGAAGAAGATAAGCACCAGCGCTGAGCCCCCAGCAGACAACGGCCCCGCTCAGCGCCAGGGGAAGTCGCATAAAACCGGTGAAGTACCACAGCGAAAGCAGATAAAGAAAATAAGGGATGATCCTGAAGAAGCTGCAGGACCTAGCGAAGTAACTGTTACATTAACAAATGTTGGTGGAACAAAAGTTGCTGTAATCAAAGCAGTACGTGAAATTACTGGTTTAGGATTAGTTGACGCTAAGAAATTAGTAGATGGTGTTCCAGCTGCTATTAAAGAAAACGTATCTCCAGAAGAAGCAGAATCAATTAAAGAAAAATTAGTTGCTGCTGGAGCTACTGTAGAAATTAAGTAATTTAAGCTTAATAAGTAATTAAAGCCTTTGTCCTTAGATAAAGGCTTTTTTTCTATTCATTTAATGAGCATGGACTTAAATGATACTATTATGATACTAAAAAAGACATCATTCTAATTGCGATGATGTCTTTTATATATGTTTATTCGTCTTTTAATATTTTTGTGACTGCATTATAGATACCGTTATCGTATGTAGATGTTGTGGCAAAATTTGCGTAGCTTTTGACAAAATCACTCGCATTTCCCATCGCAACGCCAATATCGGCTTTCTTTAACATATGGATATCATTTGTGCTATCTCCAAAACAGATGGTATCTTGCCATGTGAATCCTGTTTTTTCAAGAATCATTCAATGCCTTTTGATTTATCATTATCAGCATTGAAGATATCGAAGCAGAATCCATCGGTTTTAACGTTAATTAAATCGTTCCTTAGATTTGGGTGAGTTTCCATAAATTGGTCAACTAATTTTTTATCTTTAGTAAGAACTACGGCATTAAAGGCTTTGTGCCTTAAATGATAGGACTGACTAGGGTCGTAGAATAGTGAATCTAGTACGTTGCAGTATTTACAAAAGTCATACATTGGGTAAAAGTTGTTGTAAATGTATGTAGCATCGCCAAAGTGAAACATCAGACCTGTTTCATGTTTTTTGCTGAAATTGACTAAGTCATTCACATTGTCTTGTAAGATTGGATAGCTTCCGATTTCTTGAAAATCTTTGTCTAGAATGTAGCTTCCGTTGATCAATACATAATAATCAAATTGAACGCGTTGTAATATAAGTTTCATTTGATTTAAGGGACGGCCAGTTGCTGCACAGACAATATATCCTTTATCTTTTAGTGTCTGTATAGCGTCTAATGCGCTTTCTTGAATAACGTCATTTTCGGTTTGGTAAAGTGTTCCGTCCATGTCGAAAAATACAATTTTGTGTTTCATAAACATACCTCTATTCTTGTCTATATTATACTTTAATGAATGGGGAATGCGTATAAAATTTTTTTATAAAAAATCAACAAAAAAGAATTGACAAATCATGCTGAATACTGTATCTTAATATTGCATGCGAAAATAGGTTCTGAAAAGAGCCTATATTTAATGGATGGGCAAGACCCACCCGGCTTCGTTTGCTTGGAAATTGAAAATTTTGAAAGGAGGATCTTATGCTACAATCAACCAGTTGATTCGTAAAGGTCGTAAGGCCAGTCAAAACGTTTCAAAGTCTCCAGCTTTGAACCGTGGTTACAACTCATTGCAGTCTAAACCAACAAACCAATCAAGTCCACAAAAACGTGGAGTTTGTACTCGTGTTGGTACTATGACACCTAAGAAACCAAACTCAGCACTTCGTAAATATGCGCGTGTTCGTTTAAGTAATGGTATGGAAGTTACAGCTTACATTCCAGGTATCGGACACAACTTACAGGAACACAGTGTTGTATTGATTCGTGGTGGACGTGTTAAAGACTTACCAGGTGTTCGTTACCACATCGTTCGTGGAACTTTGGACTGTGCTGGTGTAAATGACCGTAAACAATCTCGTTCATTATACGGAACAAAAAGACCTAAGAAATAGATCAATCGTGAAAGGAGGAAATTAGATGCCTAGAAAAGGACACATTGCGAAACGTGACGTACTAGTCGACCCAATTTATAACTCTAAGTTGGTTACTCGTTTGATCAACAAAATCATGATTGATGGTAAAAAAGGGGTTGCACAAACTATTTTGTACAACGCGTTTGAAATCGTAGAAGTAAAAACAGGAAAAGCACCAATGGAGGTTTTCGAACAAGCTTTAGAAAACGTTATGCCTCAATTGGAATTGAAAGTTAGACGTGTAGGTGGAGCCAACTACCAAGTACCAGTTGAAGTAAGCGACGAACGTCGTTTGACTTTAGGACTTCGTTGGATCGTAAACTACGCACGTTTACGTAACGAAAAAACAATGGAACAGAGATTAGCAGCCGAAATTATCGATGCTTCTAATGGAACTGGTGCCAGTGTTAAAAAACGTGAAGACACTCACAAAATGGCAGAAGCTAACAAGGCTTATGCTCACTACCGTTGGTAAGAGAAGGAGTAAAGAAATATGGCTAGAGAATATGCTTTACACGAAACTCGTAACATCGGTATCATGCTCACATCGATGACCGGAAAACAACAACAACAGAACGTATTCTTTACTACTCTGGTGTAAACCACAAGATTGGTGAAACACACGATGGAGCTAGTACAATGGACTGGATGGAGCAAGAACAAGAACGTGGTATCACTATCACTTCTGCTGCTACAACAGCTCACTGGAGAAAGACAGACGGAACTGGTAAAGAATGCCGTATCAATATCATCGATACACCAGGCCACGTAGACTTCACAGTAGAAGTTGAACGTAGTTTACGTGTATTGGATGGTGCCGTAACAGTATTAGATGCCAAAGCAGGTGTAGAACCTCAGACTGAAACAGTTTGGCGTCAAGCTACTGAATATAACGTTCCACGTATTGTATTCTGTAACAAAATGGATGCTACAGGTGCTGACTTCTTAATGTCATGCAATACAATCATCGATCGTTTAGGAGCTAAATCTTGTCCAATTCAGTTACCAATCGGTGCTGAATCAGACTTCGAAGCTATCATTGATATCATCAAGAGAAAAGCTTACGAATTTAGTGGAGATTATGGTCGTGTAATCACTGAAATCCCAGTTCCAGAAGATATGGTAGATCTTATGGAAGAATACCGTGCTAAATTATTAGATTATTTAGCAGATTATGATGAAGATTTCATGATGCAAGTATTAGAAGGTGAAGAACCTTCAATCGAAGAAATCAAACGTGTATTACGTATTGCTGTATGTAATGGAGACTTCTTCCCAGTATTATGTGGATCTGCATATAAGAACAAAGGTGTTCAATTAGTATTGGATGCAGTAGTAGATTACTTACCAAGTCCATTAGATGTACCTTCAATTAAGGGTACTACATTAGATGGAGAACCAGATGTTCGTCACCCTGGTGATGATCAACCATTCTCAGCATTAGCATTTAAGATTGCTACAGACCCATTCGTTGGAAAATTATCTTTCTTCCGTGTTTATTCAGGTACTGCAAAAGCAGGAAGCTATGTATTAAACTCAACAAAAGATAAAAAAGAACGTTTCGGACGTATCGTTCAGATGCATGCCAATGCACGTAAAGAAATCACTGAAGTTTATTCAGGTGATATCGCTGCTGCTGTTGGTTTAAAGGTTACTACAACAGGTGATACATTGTGTGATGAAGATCACCCAATCATCCTTGAATCTATGGAATTCCCTGAACCAGTAATCGAATTGTCTTTGGAACCAAAAACTAAAGCTGACCAAGACAAAATGGGATTGGCTCTTGCAAAACTTGCAGAAGAAGACCCTACTTTCAAAACATATACAAACGAAGAAACAGGACAAACAATTATTGCCGGTGTAGGTGAACTTCACTTGGATATCATTGTTGACCGTTTACGTCGTGAATTTAAAGTTGAAGCAAATGTTGGACAACCACAGGTTGCTTACCGTGAAACAATTCGTCAGGCTGCTGATTGTGAAGGAAAATATATCCGTCAGTCAGGTGGTCGTGGACAATATGGTCACGTATGGATCAAATTCGAACCAAACGAAGGAAAAGGATTTGAATTTGTTGATGCTATCGTTGGTGGTAGCGTACCTAGAGAATATATCAAACCAACTCAAGAAGGTTTGGAAGCAGCATTGGAAAATGGTATGGTTGCAGGTTACCCAGTAATCGATATCAAAGCTACATTATTTGATGGATCATACCACGATGTCGACTCTAGTGAAATGGCTTATAAGATTGCCGCTAGTATGGCATTGAAAGAAGCCGGAAAGAAATGTAAACCTGCTATTCTAGAACCAATCATGTTCGTAGAAGTAACTGCACCAAGTGAATACTTAGGTAGCGTTATGGGTGACATTTCAAGTCGTCGTGGACAAATCACTGAACAGGAAGAACGTGGAAATGCCATTATCGTTCGTGCACATGTTCCATTATCAGAAATGTTCGGATATGTTACAGACTTACGTAGCTTTACTCAGGGACGTGGAAACTACTCTATGAAGTTCGACCACTACTCAGAAGTTCCAAAGAGTATTGCAGAAAAAATTATTAAAGAGAATTCAAACGAAAACTAGTTGATTTTCGTTTGGTTCTGAAATACAATATTTATTGTATGAAATATGTTAGCATTTAGGAGGAAATTATAAATGGCTAAGGAAAAATTTGACAGAAGTAAAACTCACGTTAATATTGGTACTATCGGTCACGTTGACCACGGTAAAACAACATTAACAGCAGCTATTACAACAGTATTAGCTAAAAAAGGTATGGCTAAAGCTGAAGCTTATGACAAATCGATGGTGCTCCAGAAGAAAAAGAACGTGGAATCACTATCAACACTGCACACGTTGAATACCAAACAGAAAAACGTCACTATGCACACGTTGACTGTCCAGGCCACGCCGATTATGTAAAAAACATGATCACTGGTGCTGCTCAGATGGACGGAGCAATCTTAGTAGTTGCTGCATCTGATGGACCTATGCCTCAAACACGTGAACACATCTTGTTAGCACGTCAGGTAGGTGTTAAATATATCGTTGTTTACTTAAACAAATGCGATATGGTTGATGATGAAGAATTAATCGACTTAGTAGAAATGGAAGTTCGTGAATTATTAAACGAATACGGATTCGACGGAGACGAAACTCCAGTTATCCGTGGATCAGCTTTAAAAGCTCTTGAAGGAGATCCAAAATACGAAGAATCAATCTACGAATTGATGAATGCTGTTGATACTTGGATTCCAGATCCAGCTCGTGAAATGGATAAACCATTCTTGATGGCAGTCGAAGAGTTATGACAATTTCTGGTCGTGGTACAGTAGCTACAGGACGTGTTGAACGTGGTCAAGCTCACTTAAACGACGAAGTTGAAATCGTTGGTATCAAAGACACTCAAAAAACAGTATTAACTGGTTTGGAAATGTTCCACAAACAATTAGACGTTGCTGAAGCAGGTGACAACATTGGTGCATTGTTACGTGGTATTGCACGTGACCAAATCCAACGTGGACAAGTATTAGCTAAACCTGGAAGTGTACACCCTCACACTAAATTTAAAGCACAAGTTTATGTTTTAACTAAAGAAGAAGGTGGACGTCACACTCCATTCGTTTCTAACTACCGTCCTCAATTCTACTTCCGTACAACAGATGTTACAGGTGTAATTACATTGCCAGAAGGAACTGACATGGTAATGCCTGGTGACAACGTTGTTATGAACGTTGAATTGATCGCTCCAATCGCTATCGAAACTGGTACTAAGTTCTCTATCCGTGAAGGTGGACACACTGTAGGTGCTGGTAACGTTACTGAAATTGACGCTTAATTAAACTTATAAAAACTAAGGACTGATACATTTGTATCGGTCTTTTTTTTGATTGAAAATGTAATAAATGTAAACGCAGTGTAAAATGTTACATTTCTTTATTGACATTATAATCATTTTGCACTATCATACAAAACATATAAGAATAGTATGAATTAAAGGAGAATGATTATGACAAAAATAACCAGAGATCAACGAAATTTCAAATTCGAAACTTTACAACTTCATGTAGGACAAGAACAAGCAGATCCAACGACTGATGCACGTGCAGTTCCAATTTATCAAACTTCATCTTATGTGTTTAGAAATTGTGATCATGCTGCAGCACGTTTTGGATTGAGTGATGCAGGAAATATTTATGGTCGTTTAACCAATCCAACTGAGGATGTATTTGAAAAGCGTATAGCAGCTCTTGAAGGTGGTGTTGCCGCATTAGCCGTAGCATCTGGTGCAGCAGCAGTTACTTATACAATTTTAAATTTAGCTCAAAATGGAGACAATATTGTTTCGGCAAAGAATATTTATGGTGGTTCATTTAACTTATTTGAACACACATTACCTCAATATGGTATTCAAACAACCTTTGTAGATATTTTTAATGAAAAAGAAGTAGAAAATGCTATTAATGAAAAGACAAAGGCTTTGTATATTGAAACATTAGGAAATCCAAATTCAGATGTAGTGGATATTGAATCTGTCGCAAGGATTGCTCATAGACATAAAATTCCATTAGTAGTGGATAATACTTTCGCAACACCATATTTAGTAAGACCAATCGAATATGGAGCTGATATTGTTGTTCATTCAGCTACAAAATTTATTGGTGGACATGGAACAAGTATTGGTGGTGTTATTGTTGATGGAGGAAAATTTGATTGGGAAGCTAGTGGAAAATTTGATTCATTAACAAAACCAAATCCAAGCTATCATGGCATTAGTTTTACAAAAGCATGTGGACCGGCGGCTTTCGTTACTAAAGTACGTGCTATTCTTTTAAGAGATACTGGAGCTACGGTTTCTCCTTTCAATGCATTCTTATTCTTACAAGGATTAGAAACATTGTCTTTACGTGTAGAACGTCATACTTATAATGCTTTAAAAGTTGTTGAATATTTGAATAATCATACTCAAGTAGAAAGTGTGTCTCATCCAAGTGTTTCTACAGATCCTAAACAACAAGAATTGTATAAAAAGTATTTTCCTAATGGAGGAGGTTCTATCTTTACATTTGATATTAAGGGCGATGCACAAAAGGCTAAAGATTTTATTGATAATCTAGAATTATTCTCTTTATTAGCTAATGTTGCCGATGTAAAATCTTTAGTCATTCATCCAGCAACTACAACGCATTCTCAATGTACAGAAGATGAGTTGCTAGATCAGGGTATTCGTCCAAATACAATTCGTTTAAGTATTGGATGTGAAAACATCGATGATATTATTCAAGATTTGGATGAAGCATTTAAAGCAGTCGCATAGTGAATGAAAGTCAGGAATATGTTTCTGACTTTTTATTAATGGGATGATTTTAGGATATTTAAAAATCAAAATACACTTGTTCAGAATATAATAGTTTTGATAGAATAACATTGCTTTTTTGAAAGGATGGTTTGATTGGATAAAAAAAGATTGCGAATTTTAGTGTATGTGGTTGGAATGTTTATATTAGCTTTAGGTCTAACTTTAAATACAAAGGCGAATCTAGGAGTCTCTCCAATAATATCGGTGCCTTATAGTATATCGCAAATTACAGGATTAAATTTTGGAGATTTAACTTTTGTGGTATACGCCATGTTTGTCGTCGTTCAGATTATAATTCATATTCGATTAAAAAATCATAAGAGAATTGCATCAGACATACTACAGTTACCGCTAAGTTTAATATTTACGCGTTTATTGAATATATTTACTGTACATATTCCAACTTCACAAAATTTAGGAATTCGTTTTATAATACTTACTTTTGCGATAATTTGTACTGGAATAGGTGCAGCAATGTCATTAAGTATGCAAATTGTTCCGAATCCTGGAGATGGGATTGTACAAGCCTTAGCGGAAAGATTTGATAAAAGCGTAGGTATAACTAAAAATTTGTTTGATTGTCTAAATTTAAGCATTACGTTATGTATTAGTTTATTTATTGCTCATCAAATTGTTGGTGTTGGAATAGGGACAGTGATTGCAGTGGTAGGAGTAGGTAGAGTGATAGCTTTATTCAATCATATATTCGAATCTAAGATTGAATACTTAATTTTTGATTAAACGACTGGCTTTATGCCAGTTTTTCTTTTAAAAACGGTGATGTAAGCGTATACAGTAAAAAAGATGAAAAAAAGTCAAAAAAACATTTGACGAAGGGGGAAGTATTTGGTAATATAGATGAGCACTGCTGAGGTGCACATGATCTTTGAAAACTGAACAGGAAATAAAATACAAACTAAAACGTCAATTTCGAAAAAACAAACAATTGTAAAGAAAGATGTCAGAGACATCTAAGAGCTAAATCAAATGGAGAGTTTGATCCTGGCTCAGGATGAACGCTGGCGGCATGCCTAATACATGCAAGTCGAACGAGAGGAAGG
>ENA-OQHY01000712-OQHY01000712.1-human-gut-metagenome-genome-assembly--contig:-NODE-712-length-17723-cov-6.387418_pt1 | contig 17723 bp, 25 predicted proteins | sample MGYA00242570_ERZ504733 | MGnify/ENA primary metagenome ERZ504733 (study PRJEB26092, sample SAMD00036219) | human gut metagenome | host: Homo sapiens | study: EMG produced TPA metagenomics assembly of... | reverse complement strand
GAACGGTGATGGGGTTAGTGATGCCAGCCACAAAGAACGTGTTCCCATATCTGGTCGATTTTGTTTTTTTATCTCGCCTTGTTATCATTTGTTGTATTTTTTGTGATTTTGTTACAAAGTTTAATAATTCTTTTTTTGTTATTTTTTATAATTTTTTACATTCTTCGCAGGAAAATGAAAGGTTTGTGAACCATTGGAAATAATTTCTTCTTCGAAAGCGATTTTATTATATGAATTACATAAAAAATCAAAAATGAAAGGTATTCTTATCCATGTAATGATAGTAATTCATAATAACACTCTCTACCCCACCTGGATTTTCTGTCATACCAAAAACTAATATTTTATACATAGGTTTCCTCACAATTTAATGTTTGACTATTTTAATTTCTACTTTTTTCGTAAATATAATTTTGATATGCCCGCACAATATATATGATACTTGCAATATGAACCAATTTATATTTCATAAAAAAAAACAGGCAATGTTCTCGCTGAAAAATTATTCTTTATATGGAACTTTTTTATCGCATCTTTGAATACAGGTGTATTTATAATTTTTTTTATATGCTCTATTTTTTTTACATAATTTTCTTTATTATTAACGCAAAATATACCTCTAACACAGGCTATATTTAAATGCATTAAAATATAATCATTAAATGCCAATTGTACATTTTCATGTTGTTTTTCAATATACTTACTCGTTATATTCATAGCTTCAATATATTGAAGTACTTTTTTATCTGCGTTACTCCTCATCGTAGACTCATTGTCTATAGAATAATGGTAAAATATCGTATCACTTATGCTAATTCTGGAACAATGCATTAAATAATGTAATGTAAAATCACTATCCTCTGAAAGCTGCATTTTTGTATTAAAGCCAATTCTATTTTCATAAATAATGCTTTTCCTAAAAATCTTTCCCCAAACCTGCATGAATTTTGTTGGATTTGCGATCATTTCCAACTTCATTTTTTCTGCAGAGTCATTAAAATAATATGTTTTCTCTTCTTTATTGTTTATATAATTTGCTCTATTACCAATCTCGTAACTATATACATACAAATCCGCTTTAGCATTTAATATATCTTCGTAAATATATTTTTTGCTTTTAGATACTATATAATCATCTGCATCGACAAAGACAATCCATTCTCCTCTGGCGTTTTTCAATCCTTCATTTCTAGCTCTTGACACTCCTTTTTCCGAATGAATTAGTTTAACATTTTCTCCATATTTTTGAATTAATTTTAATGCAACACTATTGGTGTAATCAGTTGATCCATTTTCAACAATCAATATTTCACATTTCTCCATGTTACAAGTATGTGTAATACTTTCCACAGCTCTTTCTAATGTATCAGCCGCATTATATGCTGGAATAATATATGAAATTAATATTTTTTCATTCATAATCCTCTTATTTAAAAGCTCCCTTCATATCTTTTTCCAACAAACTTAGCTTTTAAAAACGCTGTACTCTTTTTCCACCAATTAATCTTTTCCATATGCTGGTAAGGCAACTCTTTAATCTCATTTTTCTTAATTTTTCCTAGTTTAATCTCACCATCAAGCCACACATTAAATATTATCTCGCTTACTCTTCCATAAAATCGCCCCTGAAATGCTGATAATTCCTGTGGATCGATGCGTTTTTCTAACTCGAAGAGAATATCAAATAACCATTCACAATAATCATTCAGATATCTTTTTTGCATGATCATCATATTGAACATATATCCGTAAGTGTGTTTTACAACTTCATCATAACTTTTCAGATAGTCGGGATATTTTTCAGCGATTATCTCTCTGGTGATATCTAATTGAGATGCATAATGTGTATGTTCATAATGGGAATATAAGGTTTCTATATAATACTTTCTTTTTTTAGGTACAAAAAATTTTATATTTTTCCAACATTGGGCGCAGCTCATTATACGTAAGAACACCTTCAATGGTGCCTTGGTTTTCTTTCCAAAATGGCGTCTGTAATGTGCCAATCCTGTATAATCCGTGTCAAGATTTTTCCACGCCCAATATAAGCCTGTAAGCTCACAATACGCAGCGTTTTTGTTTGAAATGTTTTCTCCTGTATTATCTTTTTGATACCCTAAATCCAGCGGATTTCCATTCTGATCTGTTTTTCCCTCTGCGCCAACATGCAGTGGAAGATACATTGCATCTTGAGGCATTTCATATTTTTTATGTGTTGCTACTATAATTTTTACTGTAGGCGTATTCTTCGTCATTTCAATATTTCCTTACATGCTTTCTCTCTTTTTTCTATTCATCCTCCATATGCAAGTTTTTATTTTTCATAACTTCGAATACACTCCCCAACTCAAAAGCCGGCACATTCTTCGCCGTGCCCACACCTTCTTCAGGTACACACACGACAGGCGGTATTCAACCCGACGGTGTTTATCACTGATATACACCGTGTTTTGCTTTCGCTTTCTTTTTGTCAGCACGGCAAAGCCGATGCACTGACTTTATGACATCTGTTTTCTGACATGCCATAAGGTCAATCCACCTGCTCGCTTTTCATACTGATATTCTGTTTCCTTTGTTCTTCCCTTCATGCTCTGCGTCCAAACTGTGTCAGGCACTTTTTCCCGAGATTTCTCACAGCATTCAGATACCGATTCGTCTGGTGTCCGTTGGCACAGCAGCATAGTTCTGTTCTGGTGTCAGTCCGAATGATTTCTGCACCACACTTTGCACAAATTTTGCTGATGCCGGTGGCGTGGACTTCGATAACAATGATTCCGTTTTTCCAGGCTTTGTAGTCCAGGTACTGGCGAATCCTGGTGCTTAAGTGGAGCGGGCCCCAGTTTCCTGAGCCTTTCATGACGTTTCTGGAATATTCCTGGTTATAACGTGGAAGTACGATCACAGAAACGTCCTGCTCTACAGCAAAACGTAAGATCTGGCTTGTGACCTGGTGTCCATAGTGTTCAGAAAGATGTTTCAGATGCATCCAGTATTTCTGATCAACTCTGCCTGTCTGTCTGCCTCCGGTTGCTTCCTGGGACTTCTGGATCTTTTCCAGAAGCTTTCTGCAATGGTGCCTGTATTCCTTTCCGCCTTTCCAGAACTTCACTGCGATCTCCTGACCGGTTCCGTCCAGAACAACGCCTACCGCAAAGGCATCACTGTTTGTAAACTGAATACAGAGTATCCTGCATCCTGCCTGCATCCTCTGACGTACGGTTGCTGTATTTTCATTGTTCTGACGTACTGGAACATGCAGCATGTCATATTTGTATTCAAAAACTACGGATGGTGACATGAGTCTGGCGTTTTCCGGAAAGTCTCTGCCTGACAGCCGGCAATGCATCCAGGTCCATGTGTCTCCTGTCCAGACACGCAACGTGATCTCTTTAGCGGAAAAATCCTGATACATTCCTTTGTAATAGGTAACTGCTGCATTTAGTTTCTCGGCTCTGCCGATCTTCTCATCCTGGGCAAAACGGCTGAGATAGCTTTTGGCTGAAGCAATTCCTTCATTGGCTGCTGCTCTTCGAAAATACAGTGGAACCTTTTGCCAGGGGAGGGGATCTGATGGTATGCGTCCGCCTCGTCCCGGAATGCTCATGATCTCCAGCTCGCGCAAAGTCTGCTGGCTTCCCAGTTCCCAGAGATCCGTATGATCCAGAAGCAGGTTGTAATAAAATTCAGCGATCCGGTTATAAAATTCCTGCGTGGTCCGCAGCCATTCCGGATGTCTGCACCAGAGATGCAGTCGCCAGGTAGTGATGCTGTAGCCGCTTTTTCCGGTGTTTTCTTTTTTGCCGGTTTCCGGTTCTTTCATTTTGGTTCTCCGTTTTTTGCAAAGAAAAATCATTATAATATAACTTATCTAAATTATTATTTTTGTCACTTATCATTTCCATAAGCGACAAACAGGCCGGAAACCCGTATAAATGCGGACTTCCGGCCTGCTTTGACCATAATTCTGACTGCTAATAGTTCAGCTTTTCCATGCATTTCTGCTTTTGTTTTATGCTGCTGTGCACATAAATATCCATGGTGATCTTGACGGACGAATGTCCCAGAATTTCAGAAAGTGTCTTGCTGTCAAATCCCATTTCCGTACAACGGGTGGCAAAAGCATGCCGGAGAGAATGAATGTTGATACTGGGGATTTCACATTGCTGAAGGAGCTTCTGGAATTTACGCTGTATATTTCTGGGCTCCATACATTTACGATTCGTACCCGTCAGCAGGTATGAATCAGGTTCAGCAGCAATCCGTTTCATTTTTTTCAATAAAAAATCAGGGATTGGAATATCCCTGATGGATGAGATTGATTTAGGAGGACCTATCATTAAAACGGTTTTGGGTTCGTCATTAGATTCACCAGAATAATCAAGATTTTTTATCCGTGAGATCGTTCGCCTTATATGTAGCAGCTTTTTATCAAAATCAATATCTTCCCAACGGATGCCGCTGAGCTCGCCAACGCGGATCCCTGTATAAATACATAGCAGGATGCCGATGGGAAATTCTGAGTCCTCAGCAGAGAGAACTGTGATCAGCTTTGTGAGATGTTCATGAGAAATAAGCTGAAAAGGACTGGTATTTATTTTGGGATACCGAAATTCAAGCTGTGAAAGATTCAAATACCCCTGTTTTTCACCATAGCGTAAAATACTGTGGAACAGGATCAGAAGATTTTTGATGGTACGTGGCGAAAGCCCCTGCTGTTTCAGCTTTTCAGAGAAGGTATATACAGAAGCAGAAGAGATGTATCTCAGCGGCGTATCACCAAATTCCGGAAGGATATGTGTATCAAGAAGTGTTTCGTAGCAGGCATAGGTGCTGAGCTTTACAGCGTAACGCATGGATAACATCCATTCTTCACTGAGGTTTCGAAATACATAACACTTTCCCGGAGAGTTTTGAAGATTATTCTGACATAAAATAGCCAGCTTTTTCTTTTTTACAGCCTCGTATGTACGACCATACAGATATCCGTACTGGATCCGTCCATTCTGGTCACGACATTTTTCATAGCGTGCTTCCCATCGGCCATCTTTTCTTTTTCTGATATTTTCCCCTTTTCTAGGCATAATCGTAGTCTCCTTTTCGCACTATTATAGCAAAAGTCTGACCATTTTTGTGACCACTAATAAGCGAAAAAAAGGAAAATTTGTCGTATATAAAAAAATTTAACCGAAAAAACCTGCATTTTTGGTCGAAAGTGGTGCATTTTTCGTATCTTGACAGTGACAGGGTGCAATGCTATCATTGATTAAGATTCAAAAACTATGCAATTTGAGAGAAAATCACCTGTCGCTTATGGAAATGATAAGCGACTTTTTTACCCTCAAAAAAGCAACACGCAGACATCCCTCCGGGCTGTCTGCCGTGTTTATATCGCTTTTATATTTTATGTAATTAAGCTTTCTGTTCCTTAAGCCTCATATCCATTAGGGTTCTGGCTCTGCCATCTCCAGGAGTCTGCACACATCTCGCGGATTCCGTTCTCTGCCTTCCAGCCAAGCTCTTTCTCAGCTTTGGTTGCATCGGAGTAGCAGGTTGCGATGTCGCCTGGGCGGCGTGGTTTGATCACATATGGGATCTTGACGCCGGTAGCTGCCTCAAAGTTCTTAACGATATCAAGAACACTGTAGCCTTTTCCGGTTCCAAGGTTGTAGATACTTAATCCGGAATTGTCTTCCAGCTTCTTAAGGGCTTTTACATGGCCCTTGGCAAGGTCTACTACGTGGATGTAGTCACGGACACCTGTTCCATCCGGTGTATCGTAATCGTTTCCGAATACGCCAAGCTCTTTCAGCTTGCCTACTGCTACCTGTGTGATATATGGCATCAGGTTGTTCGGGATACCATTTGGATTCTCACCGATGGTTCCGCTCTTATGAGCACCGATCGGGTTGAAGTAACGAAGAAGAACTACGTTCCACTCCGGGTCTGCCTTCTGGATGTCTGTAAGGATCTGCTCCAGCATGGATTTGGTCCAGCCATATGGTTGGTACACTGTCCCTTCGGGCACTCCTCGGTGATCGGGATCATTGCCGGATCTCCGTATACGGTTGCTGAGGAAGAGAAAATAATATTTTTAACATTATGTTTTCTCATCACGTCTACAAGAGTAAGGGTTCCTGCGATATTGTTCTCATAATACTCCCACGGCTTGGCAACAGATTCACCAACTGCTTTCAGTCCTGCAAAATGAATACAGGAGTCGATCTCTTCTTTGTCAAAAACTTCATTTAATGCTTCGCGGTCCAGGATATCTGCTTTATAGAATTTCACCGGTTTGCCTGTGATCTTGGATACTCTGTCCAGAGCCTTCTCACTGGAATTGCATAAATTGTCAACTACTACAACATCATATCCTGCGCTCTGCAGCTCTACAACGGTATGACTTCCAATGTATCCTGCTCCACCTGTTACTAAAATTGCCATAGTTTTTCTCCTCCTCTATTGGATCTAACTGTTCCTGTTTATTTTAGCACTGTTCCTTTGTTTCCACAATAGCAGAAAACCAGGTTTACTACTTAATCCCAGAGTCCCTGCGGATAAAGTCCCTGATCCTTCAGATTCTGGATCGCGGCTACCACTACCGGTTTATCCTCTTTATAGGTCACTCCGTACCACTTATCCTGTGTGGTAAGGACCCTGACTGCTGCCTTTTTTTCCTGGAGGAGCTCGTCAACTACAAACGGAAGGAAATATTCGCATTTCAGAGGATTTTCCGGAATGCTCTTTTCAAGGAATACCGGGAAGCGTTTTACCAGCTCTTTCATAAATCCGCCGGTGAATCCCCACATGTTCATGGATACCGGAGTCTCTCCCGGGAGACTTGTCCAGGTTTTTCCATCGTCCTCTGTGTAGGCTGCTCCGCCGTCACGTTTCTCAATGTGTGTTCGCTCATTGATATCTGCAAGATATCCATTTTCATCTGTCTCACAGACACCTCTGGAAACGTAGCCATTGTCTGTCAGGGTATTCTCAAGACGGTAGCCTACCATCATATACTGGGCAGGTACGGTGTCCTCCTGGGCCTGGATCAGGAAATCATACGCCATCTTAAAGGCATGGGTTCCATAATAATCATCTGCATTGATCACCACAAACGGTCCGTCGATCTCTCCGGCACAGCTTAATACCGCATGTCCGGTTCCCCATGCTTCACACGGCCTTCCGGAACCTGGAAGCCTTCCGGGATGTTGTTGAGATCCTGATACACATAAACGATCTCCACCTTGTCACTTAAGCGGTCGCCGATGGCATCGCGGAAATCCTGTTCATTCTCTTTTTTTATGATGAATATCACTTTCTTAAAGCCTGCACGTACGGCATCATAAATGGAAAATCCATGATGATATGACCTTCCTGATCTACAGGATCGATCTGTTTCAGTCCGCCGTAGCGGCTTCCCATTCCTGCTGCCATTACTACCAGAACCGGCTCTTTCATAATTTTGTTCCTCCTGATTTTTAGAAATACAGGGATTTTTTCCCATACATAGTTTAAGCCGGTCAGATTCTCATCCGACCGGCCTTTGAACCTTTTTTTATTATACTACACTTCACCGTGAAATCCTACTGATTATTTTCAGTTTATTTTCGGTCAGAAGTATTCTCCGGGAAAACGATCTCCATCCTGGTTCCAACTCCCTGTTCACTTTCCACGTTGATCTGTGCATGATGAAGCGTTGCTCCATGCTTCACAATGGAAAGCCCCAGACCTGTTCCGCCGGTCTGTCTGGAATGGCTTTTGTCTACCCGGTAAAAGCGCTCAAAGATCCTTCCCTGTTCACTTTTCGGGATTCCGATCCCGTCATCTGCCACACAGTAGAACGGATGCCCTTTCCGGTTGCCTACCATGATCCGCACATGACCATTCTGTTCTGTATAGCGGACTGCATTGTCTGCAATATTAAAAAGCATCTCATAGAGTACATGGCGGACACCCTTGATCTTCTCTGCACTTCCGGCAAGCTCAAGGAAAATATTTTTCTTTCCGGCAGGATGTCTGAGATTATTTCTTACGTCTTCCGCAAGCTCATAAAGATCCACCTCTTCAAAGGGAACCTCACTGTTGCTTTCATCCAGTCTGGAAAGCTGGATGATATCCGCTACCAGATTGGAAAGTCTTATTGATTCATGGTAGATCCTTCCGGAAAATTCCTGCATATGATCTGCCGGAACCATGCCGTTCATCATAAGCTCCGCATAACCGGAAATGGACATCAGCGGGGTCTTCAGCTCATGGGAAACATTTGCAGAAAATTCCTTCCGGATCTCCTCTGCCTCCTTCAGTTCTTTTACCTGCTGCCGGATCTGCCGGTTCTGTTCATCCACCCGCACAAGAAGGGACGCAGCTCCTCATAGCACACATTGTTCAGCGGATGCTCCAGATCCAGATCGTTGACCGGACGGATCAGCTCTCTGGTCTGTCTCTGTGCAAAAACAAACTCCAGGATCAGTACCAGGAGCATCAGAAGTCCCAGCACAGCAAGACTTGAGATCCATGTGGAATATATAGAGTCTACGGTTTTTCCTACACGGAGCACGTTTCCGTCATCCAGCTTCACCGCATAATAAAAGGTCTTTTTTGCAAAGGTTTCTGAATAACGGATACTTTCGCTTTTTCCATTTTTTTCTGCCTGTATAAATTCCGGACGATCACTGTGATTTGCCAGTTTTTTCGGAGAGGCCTCAGAATCGTAGAGAACGGTTCCGTCTTTACGGATGAGAGTCACACGACTTGATGATACTGTCTGAAGCTTTTTTGTGAGAAAGGAATCTCCATACTCATCCATGGCAAGGCAGATATACTGCGCTTCCTCACGGACTCCCCGCTGCATGTATGTGTTTAATTTATTGTAGGTGACCACACTTGCTGCCAGAAACGTGACAAGAACAGCAAAAATGATCATAATGCTTGTATGATGCAGAATTTTCTTTTTCATACATGATCTCCGATCCGGTATCCCACGCCACGCACTGTCTCGATCAGATTTCCAGCTTCCCCCAGCTTTTGTCGGAGAGTCCGTACATGAACATCTACAGTCCTTGTTTCTCCGTCAAAATCATAGCCCCACACATGGCACAGGATCTGGTTTCTGGACATGACCAGTCCTTTGTTCTCCATAAGATATTCCAGAAGCTCGAATTCCTTTCTGGTCAGCTCCTTCACCTCACCCTGATAGCTGACTTCGTGACGGGACACATTGACACGAAGATCCTTACAGTACAGCTCTCTCTCTTCGCTCTGCCTTGCGCAGCGCCGAAGGACCGCTTTGACCCTGGCTACAAATTCCATCATCCCGAAGCTTGGTGATGTAATCATCTGCGCCGCCCTCCAGACCTTTTACCTTGTCAAACTCCGCTTCTTTGGCTGTGACCATGATCACCGGGATATCCCGGGTCCTGGTGTCACTTTTCAGTCGTTTCAAAATATTATACCCATCTTCACCCGGGAGCATGATATCCAGCAGGATCAGTTCCGGCATATTTTTTTTCATGGCTGTGTCAAGTTCTGCCCCGGTTTCAAAACCTTCTGCCTCAAAGCCTGTTGTCTCCAGGGTATAGACAAGAAGCTCTCTGATATTTCTCTCATCTTCCACACAGTAGATCATTCTATATCCTCTCTGTTCTTTTTTTGCCGTTGGCACTTCATAATCGTCTGGTCTTTTTTGTTCCATGCCTTCAGTATAACTGCTTTCTTTTTACTGCACAAGCCCTGGCCGTCTGCTGATACAGATAACCAGGGCATAGCATTATTTCGATATCTTTTTATTGGCTGCCTGCCGCTGCCATCTGGCTGCCGCCTGCTCATCCTTTATTTCCGGAAGCTGATACTGACTCCGGATCACCTCCAGCGCACGGTAGAAGGTTTCGTCCGGCCCATGTTTGATCTGCTTCAGGTGCTGATGTGTATCAAAAGCATCTTCATGAACCTGTGTCACACAAACACCGATATTGGAACAGTGATCTGCCACACGCTCCAGCTGGTAGTCACATCGGACAGGATGAATCCCATTTCAATGGTACATTCTCCGGCGCGAAGTCTCTGGATATGCCGGTACTTCAGTTCCTTGCTGAGTTCATCGATCACTTCCTCCAGTGGCTCGATCTCTCTCGCAAGCTGCACATCCTGATTTTCGTAAACCTTGTAAGCAATATCTACAATGTCTTCCACCGCATGCTCCATGACACGTAACTCTTCCAGCGCCTTATCCGAAAACTTCAGGCCTTTTTCATAAAGCTCCTGTGCGGATTCCATGATGTTCACACCGTGATCGGAAATCCTCTCGAAATCACCGATACAGTGGAGCATGATGGAAACACTGTGACTGTCATGAACGGAAAGATCCTTCTGGTTCAGTTTTACAAGATAGGTTCCAAGTTCATCCTCATAACGGTCTACCTTTTTCTCTGCTTCTTCCACCAGAGCCTTTCCTTCTGCGCTGAAATTCTTCAGAAGGTCCAGGGCTGTAAACAGAGTTCTGTGAGAATCCTCTGCCATTTTTTTCGCTGCATTCCTGCTCTGCTCAACTGCAAATGCAGGTTTCTCCAGAAAACGGCTTTCCAGGATCATGAAATCCGGATCTGCTGCCACCTTCTCCTCCTCTTCCCTCCTGTCGCGGATAGTAAGACAGGCAAGCTTCTCCAGAGCCTTTCCAAACGGGAGAAGGACAAGAGTTGCCGTGATATTGAAGGCACTGTGCAGGATCGCGATCCCGGCCGGAGTCGCTGCCTGTGCCATAAATGAAAAATGTACTGCTGCATTTATCGCATAAAATACTGCCATGAACAGCATGGTTCCGATCAGATTGAAATACAGATGGACCATAGCCGCACGTTTTGCGTTTTTGCTGGCTCCGATGGCTGAAAGGATCGCAGTGATACAGGTACCGATATTCTGTCCCATGATAATAGGAAGTGCTGCACTGAACGGTACCATTCCGGTAAGGCACAGTGCCTGGAGGATACCAACCGATGCGGAAGACGACTGGATGATCGCTGTCAGCACTGCTCCGGCCACAACTCCAAGGATCGGATTGGAGAATTTCACCAGCATTCCGGTAAACTCCGGTACCTCTGCAAGAGGTTCCACAGCTCCGCTCATGGCATTCATTCCATACATCAGGATCGCAAAGCCTACAAAGATCGCTCCCACGTCCTTTTTCTTCTGGCTTTTTGTAAACATGATCAGAACCACGCCGATCAGTGCCAGGATCGGTGAAAATGACGTCGCTTAAAAAGCCGGATAATAAAGTTATCACTCTGGATACCTGTAAGACTTAAGATCCATGAGGTTACGGTAGTACCGATATTAGCACCCATGATGATTCCCACAACCTGGGACAGCTTCATGATTCCCGAGTTTACAAAACCAACGACCATAACGGTAGTTGCCGAGGATGACTGGATCACTGCAGTCACACCCATTCCAAGAAGAACGGCTCTGATGGGATTGGAGGTAAGTGTCTCCAGGATCCGCTCAAGCTTTCCGCCTGCAACCTTCGCAAGCCCGTCTCCCATTAAGTTCATTCCATAAAGGAAAATAGCAAGTCCGCCAAGCAATGCCAGTACGCTGAAAAAGTCCATAATACTCTCCTTCACTTTCTCTTTTTGATATGTTTGATTTCCTTTTTTCTCATTTCAACGATTTTCATAATAGCGGCCTATTGTAAAATTTTCCCCACTGGAATGTAAAATCTGTGTAAAAAAAATAAAACAGAGGATCCTGTTACGGGAAACCGATTTCCCGTCAGGATCTCTCTGTCCTATATATCGTACAGTGGTTTTTATCCTTATGATGTGTTTTGTGCTGCGGATATTCTCATTCCGCTGAGCTGCATGCTCATGAGCAAAGCTGCCCTGCGATCTGTGATCAGAATCCGCGGATCTCCTCATCCTCAGATCCGGTCTTGTCGATGGATTTTATTACAAGGTAATAGCTGTAATCATCATTGACCTTTACTTCCACCCGGTCTCCTACACGATGACCGCGCAGTGCCTTGCCGATAGGCGATTCAATACTGATACGGTTTTCCATGGAATTTCCGCGGATGGAAGTAACCAGCTTGTACTTCTCCACCTCATTATCTTCTTCAAAAAGAACTTCCACGATATCGTCCATTCCTACTTCGTCAGATCTGGAAGCATCGGATACAATGGATGCCGTCTTCAGCATCCTCTCCAGATAACGGATGCGGCTCTCGTTCTGATTCTTATGCTTCTTGGCTGCATAATACTCAAAGTTCTCACTTAAGTCTCCCTGGGCACGTGCTCCTTGACCGCCTCAATGGCTTCCTTACGTACTACCAGTTTACGGTGTTCGATCTCCTGCTCTATTTTTTCAACATCCTTGCGGGTAAGCTGTTCTCTCATTTCTCTGGCATCTCCTTTTCTTTATAACATTCAGACTGATCCTGGATCTGTTCTCCACTTCCTGTGAAGCTTCTGTCACAGATACAGGATTTCTGGAAGGTTACCGGAAATACCATAGCAGATACGCTCTGCTTTGTCAAACAGCGCATACCTGTTCTTCGGCTTCCTCCTGCTGGTGTACTCGCTGTTCAATATAATCTGCCATATGTTCTTTGGGGATATCCAGTAACATGGAAAATTCAGAATAGAGATGATCCTCTGCAAGCTTCAGATACCGCTCGTCTGTAGCGGTTGTTTTTTTGCCATGAGATAATCTGGCCTGTTTTCTGACGTAGATCGTCTTGATGATCCGAAGAAGATCTCTGCATTCACAGGTACGGATGCATTTCTTGTAGCTATCCTCCCGGAATTTCTCATTCTCAATACTCAGTGTCTCAATGGATGGGATCTCATCGATAAGCCTCTCCGCTTCTTCCCTCGTAATGATTCCGCGAAGCACCTGCTTTCCACCTTCCACCGGTGTAAATATCTTCCCATCTGTTTCTCCTCCGGGCCTCAGTACATAATAAAGCTTCTCGCCGGAGGAACCATCCACCCTCATTGTGGTAACTCCTGTTACCTGGCAGATGCCGGTACGACCATACACAACATATTCGCCTGTTTCAAACATTTTTCCACTTCCTTTCATTTTTTTACTTTTCTTTTGTTATCCTGGCGCTTATTGTGCTCTAATGAAAGCTCCCTGCCAGGTTATATATCCAGACAAGGAGCTTCTCACTGAGGATTCTATCCTTATTTTTACTACTTTTCCCATTTAATTTTGTCAAAAGAATTCAAAAGTTTTTTATTTTGTGAAATATGCCCACAATTGAGGGTCATGTTATTTTTTGCTTATAATTCTTCTTTTTCTTTCTTCCCATGACGGATGTCTTCCATATGAGATTTCAGTTCCGGTGTCATACTGTCAAAGAGATAGGTTTTGCTGTTGTCCCTGCGCTCCTGCCATTCTTCTCTCATCTGCTGTTTTGCGGAAGCGATCTCATCTTTGAATCCGCGCGCTGAGATCCTGGCGGCTCCCTGTCCCATAATGATGATCTGCTCCAGTCCGTCTGATGTGGCAACTGTCACGTTATGCTTCCGTCCGATTTTATGGACAGTGCGTTCAATATACTGGTCTGCAGTTTCCGCTTCTTTTGTATAGACAACATGAATGTTATGATACTGGAAGGTTTCCTCCGGATGGCCCTCCACACGGTAGGCATCAAATACCAGGATCAGGATGCAGCCCTTGATTCCCTGATAATCGCTTAATATATCCATTAACCTGGACTGTGCCGCATGAAAGTCTGCCTGTGCCAGATCTCTTAAATCCTCCCAGGCAAATATGATATTGCAGCCGTCCACCAGCAAATAGTCCTCTCTGTGGATGGCCGGACTGCTGTTTCTCCAGGCGCCGTGACCGGTTTTTGCCGAAAGGCGGAATCTGCTGCACCTTTGCCTTCCTTCCCGGAAAAGCTACTTCCGCTTTCCGGATTTCCGAAGCTTCGGCTGTTACTGCTGTATTTCTTTGAGCTCACCGGACCAAAGGTTTTCTCAAAGATTGCCTTCAGTTCTTTTTCCTCTTCGTAGCTTCCATACATGGAGGTATATTTTCCACGGCCGGCATTGGCTGTTCTGCGATCCGGACTGTTTTTGGCTGTTCCCTGAACTGAACGCACTCCTGCAAAGCTGTTGTCGGAATCCTCATAGGCATCATTACTGTCCGGAAGCTGAGCTCCTTCCAGATGCATATATTCTTCTACCTCATACCAGGGAACCACGAAGCCTGCTCCATGGGCACAGAATACAGAGCCTGTAGGATTCTCAAGATCTCTCTCGGAATCATATCCGATCTCCTCTGCGATCTGCTCCTGATCCTGACAGGTTCATAGCCATTCAGAGTACAGGTCAGATGACCTCTGCCTCTTGTGTAGGAAACTACCTGGCTCTGATAATCCCTCATTTTTGCCACCGGCGCACTTCCTGTGATCACCGACAGCTCTCCCTGGGTTTCCGGTCCCTGAAAGGTTCCCTGCATCCTCTGGATATCCGTCATGGCACGTCCTACATTTTCTGCCGGAACCTCAAGTCGGAAGCTGTAATAGGGTTCCAGAAGAACTGTCTCCGCTTTCTTAAGGCCCTGGCGCACAGCACGGTAGGTCGCCTGCCGGAAATCTCCACCTTCCGTATGCTTCTGATGTGCCCGCCCGGTGAGAAGTGTGATCTGCATATCGGTGATGGGTGATCCGGTAAGGACTCCCAGATGCTCTTTTTCCTCCAGATGTGTCAGGATCAACCGCTGCCAGTTCCGATCCAGCTGATCTTCATTTGCCGCAGTAAAAAACTGCAGTCCGCTTCCTCTCTCTCCCGGTTCCAGAAGAAGATGCACCTCTGCATAATGACGAAGCGGTTCAAAATGTCCCACGCCTTCCACCGGTGCGACAATGGTTTCTTTGTATACGATATTACCGGTCCCAAATTCTACTGCCACATGAAAGCGCTCCCAGATCAGATGCTTCAGGATCTCGATCTGTACCTCGCCCATCAGCATGGCGTGGATCTCTCCCAGCTGCTCATCCCACATGATATGAAGCTGCGGTTCTTCCTCCTCCAGCTCCTTCAGGCTTTTCAGCATCCTGTGGCGTCACAGCCCTCCGGAAGGATGATCTGATAATTCAGTACCGGTTCCAGCACCGGCATGGCAGAATCCGCCTCAATGCCAAGTCCCTCTCCCGGATATGTTTCAGTAAGACCTGTAACTGCACAGACGGTTCCTGCCTCTGCCTCTTTGAGCATTTCAAATTTTGCACCGGAATAGATACGGATCTGATCTGCCTTTTCCTCCCAGATCTCCTCTGCCGGAATACCATTTCTTCCTGCATTGGTCAGCGTCTCCTTTACCTTCAGGCTGCCGCCGGTGATCTTCATATAAGTGAGACGGTTTCCCTGCTCATCTCTGGCGATCTTAAAGATCCTGGCTCCGAATTCTGCGGGATAGGACGGTACTGCCATGTAGGTCTCCATTCCATGGATAAAAGCATCTACGCCTTCCATCTTCAGGGCAGATCCAAAAAAGCATGGAAAAAGCTTTCGCTCCAGGATCAGCTCTGCCACGTCCTTTTTTGCGATCGTTCCTGTTTCCAGGAAGCTTTCCAGAAGGTTCTCCTCACACATGGCGATATTTTCCAGAAAATCATCCGTTCCATTTATTTTATCAGAAGCGCCCTGCGTTCCGGATATATTCTCTTTTTCTGCTTCACTGGCGTTGTCTTTCAGCTGCATTCCTTCAGCTGACGGAGATTTCCCGGAGTTATCCACAGGATTCTCCTTTTTCCCTGCTGCTTCTGCACCGGAGCATTCCAGTTCTCCACTAAAATCCACACAGCATCCGCTTAATTTCTTCTTCAGCTCCTTAAGAAGTCTTTCCCTGTCCGTTCCTTCCTGATCCATTTTATTTACAAAAAGAAATGTTGGGATCTTATACTGTGTCAGCAGTCTCCACAATGTCTGTGTATGCCCTTGCACACCATCTGCTCCGTTGATCACCAGGATCGCATAATCCAGCACCTGCAGGGTACGCTCCATCTCAGCAGAAAAATCCACATGCCCCGGTGTATCCAGAAGTGTCACTTCCATATCCCCCATGGAAAAAACTGCCTGCTTTGAAAAAATGGTGATTCCTCTCTCCCTCTCAAGCTCATAGGTATCCAGATACGCATCCTTGTGATCGACTCTTCCGATTTTCCGGATCCTTCCGCATTTAAAAAGCAGGCCTTCCGATAATGTCGTCTTTCCTGCATCCACATGGGCAAGCACGCCCAGGCTTATATGTCTGTGTTTTATATTCTGAGGTTTTTCTCCCATTGAAAATACCCCTTTCTGTTGTAATGATATCCAATATCTTGACACTCCCCACAGCTAAAGCAGGGGATTCTCGCTTCTCCCACTACTGCATTGGCAAACACCTTACGGTACTGCAATGTCTTACACAGTGTCCACAAGCTATATTTATACTGTTCCCGTATGCCCTACGGTACAGTTTTTATCTTTATGCAGACTGCATCTGCAGTCCTTTTTTCAGAATATTGATACTTGCATTCGTATCCCGGTCATGAACCGCATGGCATTTGGGACACTCCCAGATACGAATGCCCAGATTTTTTATCCGTGGATTTCTGTAGCCACAACAGCTGCAGGTCTGACTGCTCGGATACATCGTTGGTACTCTGTGAATTTCATTTCCATACCAGCCAGCTTTATATTCCAGCATTTCAAAAAATTTTGCCCAGGAAACACTCGCTATCGATTTTGACAGTTTATGATTCCGGATCATCCCCTTAACATTCAGATCTTCAATACAGATGGTTTGGTTTTCACGCACCAGCATCGTTGACTGTTTCTGCAGGAAATCATTCCGCTGATTGGTTACTTTCTCATACACTCTTGCCACCCTGATCCGCTGCTTCTCGCGGTTATGGGAATCTTTTTGTTTTCGGGAAAGCCTGCGCTGTTCTCTTATGAGTTTTCGCATTGAGCGTTCCAGATATCTGGGATTTGATACCGTATTTCCATTACTGTCGGAGTAGAACGCTTTGATCCCGACATCAATCCCTATCGTTCCGCCAGCATTTGAGCGTGGTTCCGGTTCAAAATCAACATTTAAAACCGCAAAATATTTTCCAGCCGGTGTGTGCTCAATGATCACGTGATTAATCTTTTCCACTTCCATCGACTGCCGTATTTTAACAAATCCAAGTTTCGGAAGTTTGATATATCTTCCCACAATACGAATATTATCTTTTTGATTTACCGTTCTGTATGACTGGAACCGGTTATGTTTACTTTTGAAGGTTGGATAGGAAGCCCGTTTCTGAAAGAAATTCACAAATCCCCGGTCGAGATCCCGCAAAGACTGCTGTAATGCAATGGAATCTGCTGCTTTCAGAAAGGCAAACTCCTCTTGCTTTTTCAGTTCAGTCAGCATGGCGGAAGTCTGGGAATAGCCGATCTTTTCCCCATTTTCATAGCCTTCCTTACGCATGGCAAGTCCCCGGTTGTAGATGAACCGGCAGCATCCCAGGGTCTGATGGATGAAGTTTTTCTGTTCTCTGTTCGGGTAGATCCTGAATTTAATTCCTTTTTGCATTATCCCATCTTATCCTTTTGTCTCTGCGATGTTTTCTGGTTTTCAATATACTGTTTTACTGTTTCCAGCGGAGCACCGCCCACCGTCGATACAAAATAGCTGTTTGTCCAGAGAGTCGGCATTTTCGTTTTAAGATAGGGAAATTCCTGTCTTAA
>ENA-OQHY01000710-OQHY01000710.1-human-gut-metagenome-genome-assembly--contig:-NODE-710-length-17754-cov-2.491008_pt1 | contig 17754 bp, 38 predicted proteins | sample MGYA00242570_ERZ504733 | MGnify/ENA primary metagenome ERZ504733 (study PRJEB26092, sample SAMD00036219) | human gut metagenome | host: Homo sapiens | study: EMG produced TPA metagenomics assembly of... | reverse complement strand
GCGCGGGTGCGGTTGCCCCATCAGCACCAACACTTTGACATGTGCCACGATTCCGGTGCCAGCGGCTCATAGGGGATTTTTTGTCATAGCCGCCCGCAATCAGGATGATCTTCTGGTCAAAGCTGCGCAGGCCCGCAATGGTGCGGGTGGGGCTGGATGCGATGGAGTCATTGTAATACGTTACGCCATCCAGCACGCGAACCGGCTCAATGCGGTGTTCCACGCCGGTAAAGGTAGAGCCAACCTGACGCATGACATCCACCGGAACGCGGCCCCAGACCGCTGCAATGGCGGCCAGCAGATTTTCCACGTTGTGCAGGCCGCGCAGCTTTACTTCTGCACGGGGCAGCACGGGGGTCACAACACCGTTTTCGGCATAGCAGAGGGTATCATCACTCTCTCGCAGGAATGCACCGTGGTCGGTCTCGTGCAGGCGGGTGAACCAAAACTGTTCACCTTTGCAGTCAGCGGCCATGCTCCGGGTGATATCGTTCTCATAACCCAGTACGGCGCGGCAGGGTGGCTCCTGCCAAAGCAGAATGTTGCGTTTGGCATCAATATACTCCTGCATATCCTTGTGGTGGTCCAGGTGGTTGGGGGTCACGTTGGTCACAACCGCCACCTTGGGACTCTTGCGCATGCTGATCAGCTGGAAGCTGGAAGTTCCACAACAGCGATATCAGCCGGGGTAACGTCCGGCAGCTGGGGCAGCAGGGCTGCGCCAATGTTGCCGCCCAGGAACACCTTGCGGCCGGCAGCCTCAAACATCTTGGCAATCAGGGTGGTGGTGGTGGTTTTGCCGTCAGAGCCGGTCACAGCCACGATCTCGCAGGGGCACAGCTCAAAAAAGAGTTCTACCTCGCTGGTCACAAGCGCACCGGCCTGTTTGGCGGCCTGCAGCTCCGGCTTAAAGAATTCATAGCCGGGGGTGCGCATGATGATATCCTGTCTGGCAAAGCCATCGGTATAATGCTCGCCAAGGCTGAGCTTTACGTTCAGCTTGCGCAGCGTATCGGCGTAATCACCAAAATCATCCAAGCTCTTTTTCTGGTCGCAGAGGGTGATATCTGCCCCCAGCGCGGCAAGCATGGTGATGCACGGTTTGTGGCTGACGCCCGCACCGATGAATGCCACCTTTTTGCCAGCGACCATTGCTTTAAGTTGTTCCATGGGAGTCATAATGGAAAAACCTCCTGACAAATAAATTTGGAGCCGCGCTGACAATGCAGCAGCCCCATAAAAATGCCCTTGTACGCAACTATTATATACGCATTCCCCGCCTGTTGCAATCAATCCGGGCAAAAGTTGCCTGCGGCCGGTTACAGCCGCAGGCAAACAACTTATTCCGTCAATTATTCCTGGTTGCCGATGGGAATACCGTGGTTATCCAGCAGATGCTTGATCTTGGTCATCGGGTCGATGATGCTGGATACGCTCATATCATGGTTGATGGCAGCGATGAAATAAGCGGTGTACTTAGACAAATCAACATCAAAGTACCAGGGGCGCTCCAACAGCTCCGGCTTGCGGTAGGTCAGGTTGGTGCCCAGCACAGCCTTGATGATGCCGTCATTGTAGGCTTTGTCAAACTTATCCAGACCGGCAGTGAACAGCGGGAAGGTGGCGCAGGTAAAGATGTTCTTGGCACCGCGCATCTTCAGCTCATAGCCGATGTCCAGCATGGACTCGCCGGAAGCGATAATATCATCGGCAATGAAGACGTCCTTACCCTTGACATCCTCGCCCAGGTATTCATGGGCAACAATGGGGTTGCGGCCATTCACAACGCGGCTGTAATCACGGCGCTTGTAGAACATACCCAGGTTGCAGCCCAGCACGCTGGAGTAGTACATGTTGCGGTTCATGGCGCCTTCATCCGGGGAAACGACCAGGAACTGCTCCTTGCTGAAGTCGACATCCGGTACATGGTGCAGCAGGCACTTGAGCACCTGATAGGTGGGCATAACGTTATCGAAGCTCATCAGGGGCACAGCGTTCATTACGCGGGGGTCATGAGCATCAAAGGTAATAATGTTCTTAACGCCCATGGTGCGCAGCTGCTGCAGAGCGTAAGCGCAGTCCAGGCTTTCGCGGCTAACGCGGCGATGCTGCGGCCGCCATACAGACTGGGCATGATCACGCTGATGCGGTGCGCACGGCCGGAAACAGCTGGATCAGGCGGATCAGATTCTGGAAATGGTCATCCGGGGAAAGATGGTTTTCGTAACCAAACAGGTTGTAGGTCACGCTGTAGTTGCCCGGATCGACAAAAATGTAGATATCATCGCCACGAGTGGAAGCCTTGACAAGGCCCTTAGCATCACCGGACTGGAAACGCGGGCAGTCAGAAGGAATGATGAAAGTGTCCACATCCATTCCCACTTCACGCGCCAACGCACCAGATGGCCGTCTACCAGGTTGCAAAGTTCCTCTGCACCCGGGCAGGCCAGCAGTGCCAGATCAGCGATCGCGGCTTCTTTGCGGAAAAAGTCGCGGGGGCCCATCGATTGTTCTGCCATAACATTAGCTCCTTTATCGATTTTCATTGTGCTTTTGTTTGTGCATACTGCGGCGGTTTTTGCCGCACTTCTAAACATATTCTAACACATACCCACCGCAAAAACAGCCCTTATTTTCTCTTTTTGCTGTGTTTCCGCCATTTTCCGCGCTTTGCACATTCGTCAACTTTCTTTTATCAAAAAATTCTGTATGATTTTACAATTTCTTAACAAAACGTTGTGTTTTTTGCCCGCAGCAGTCCGATTATGCCTGTCCCTATGCAGGAAATCCTCTTTCTTGTGTCCATTTGGTTCGGTTTTGCATGAACTTTTGGTGCATGGTGTACCTGTATTGTTGGCATTTTCCGGTTGGGTAAACAGTTCAGCCTGCCCCCTCCCCTGCCAACCATGCACAAATCTACCCATATATAAACGCATAAAGGCAACACCGCACAATTCCCGCCTTGCGGCTTAAGCACCGCTCCGGCAGCTGCGGCACGCATCTGCGTTGCCAAAATGTCGATAAGACATCCAGTATTATCTGCGCTTTTGGCTTAGCATCTGCCGCACCTCGCTCGCCGTATCGGCACTTAGAATTATGCGGTATTGCCCTTAAACAAAAACAGCGCCCGCTTATTCAGCAGGCACTGTTCTTAATTCATGCTATCTGTCGATCAGACCAATTCGATAATGGCCATTTCGGCAGCGTCACCGCGGCGCATACCAGTCTTGATAATGCGGGTGTAACCACCATTGCGGTCAGCGTACTTGGGTGCATAAACGTCCATAACCTTCTTGGCAACATCCTCTTTGGTGATGTAGCTGAAGATCTGGCGCTTGGTATGCAGGTCGCCGCTCTTGCCGAGGGTGACCATCTTTTCGGCCATAGCGCGAACTTCCTTAGCGCGGGTAACGGTGGTTTCAATCTTGCCGTTCTCAAACAGGTAAGTGACCATGCACGCAGCATGGCGTTGCGGCTATCGGTAGCGCGGCCGAGCTTTCTAGTACCGGGCATTCCGTTTCACTCCTTTACAAATCAGTTGTCTTCGTCTTTGGTAAGCGTAAAGCCCAGGCTGTCCAGCTTTGCCATGACTTCCTCGAGCTCTTGCGGCCAAGGTTGCGCACCTTCATCATGTCGTCCTCGCTCTTGTTCACAAGGTCGCCCACGGTGTTAATGCCGGCACGCTTGAGGCAGTTGAAGGAACGGACGCTCAGGTCCAGCTCTTCAATCGTCATCTCAAGGGCCTTTTCCTTGCCCTTTTCGTCGTTTTCGACCATGATTTCGGTCTCAGCGGCTTCATCGCACAGGTTCACAAACAGGTTCAGGTGCTCGGTCAGCACGCGTGCAGAAAGGCTCAAAGCCTCCTGTGCACTGGTGGTGCCGTCGGTCCAAACCTCAATGGTCAGCTTATCATAGTCGGTGATCTGGCCAACACGGGTGTTTTCCACCGTGTAGTTGCACTTGAGCACCGGGGTATAAATGCTGTCCACCGGCAGGGTGCTGATATCGTTTTTCTCAATCAGCGCCTGCTTGTTGCGCTCAGCGGGAACATAGCCGCGGCCTTTATCAAAGGTCAGCTCCATAACCAGCTTAGCGCCATCGCCCAAGGTGGCAATGTGCCATTCCGGGTTCAGGATCTCAAGGTCATCGCCCTGCTTGATGGTGCCGGCCGTGACTTCGCACGGGCCAACAGCTTCAACGCGGACGGTCTTGGGGCCGTCGCCATAGATCTTGGCGGCAATGCCCTTGAGGTTCAGCACGATTTCAGTCACGTCCTCGCGCACGCCCTCAATAACAGAGAACTCATGCACGACACCGTCGATCTTGACGCTGGTAACTGCCACACCGGGCAGGCTGGAGAGCAGCACACGACGCAGGCTGTTGCCCAGCGTGGTGCCGAAACCGCGTTCCAGCGGCTCAACAACGAACTTACCATAACGGCCATCCGGCGAAAGGTTGGCCATCTCGATCTTGGGGCGTTCAATCTCCATCATAAAAACCCTCCTTGATCAGCCTGCGGCCAATAGCTGGCGCGCAGGTTCGTAGTAAATAGCGGTAATGAAAAAGAGAGCTTACTTGGAGTACAACTCGACGATGAGGTGTTCCTGAACGTCGAAGTCGATATCGCTGCGCTCAGGCAACTTGGTGACAACACCCTTCAGGCTGCCGGTTTCGCGGCTCAGCCAGGAAGGCAGAGCAACAACAGCAGCATCAGCGCCGGTCAGCTTGGCAAACTTTTCAATCTTGCGGCTGCCTTCAACAACGTCGATCACATCGCCGGCCTTCACCTGGTAAGAGGGGATGTTAACGCGCTTGCCATTAACGGTGAAGTGGTTGTGAGAAACGAGCTGACGGGCATCGCGGCGGGTGGAAGCGTAGCCCAGACGGAAGACCACGTTGTCCAGACGGCATTCCAGCAACTGGAGCAGGTTTTCACCAGCCTGGCCCTGACGGCGGGAAGCTTCTTCAAAGTAGTTGGAGAACTGCTTTTCCAGAACGCCGTAGATAAACTTCAGCTTCTGCTTCTCCTGCATCTGGGTGGCGTATTCAGACTTCTTCTTGCGGAAGTTGCCGTTGGAATTGCGGGTGGTGTTCTTCTTGGCATAGCCCATGACTGCAGGAGAAATGCCGAGAGCCTTGCAGCGCTTTGCGATCGGCTGAGTATTTTTAGCCATAATTCAGTTTCCTCCTTCAATCAAATACGGCGGCGCTTGGGCGGGCGGCAGCCGTTGTGGGGGATCGGGGTGACATCGCGGATCATGGTGACCTCCAGGCCGGTAGCCTGCAGGGCACGGATTGCGCTTTCACGTCCGGAGCCAGGGCCTTAACGTAGACTTCAACAGTCTTCATGCCGTGTTCCATTGCAACCTTTGCAGCGGTTTCAGCGGCAGACTGAGCAGCGTAAGGAGTGCTCTTGCGGGAACCGCGGAAATTCAGAGCGCCCGTGCTGCACCAGGAAACGGTGTTGCCCTGGGTATCGGTAATGGTGACGATGGTGTTGTTAAACGTGCTCTGGATATGAGCAGTGCCAGCAGCAATATTCTTGCGCTCTTTCTTTTTGGTGCGGGTATTACGAGCCGCACTAGCTTTCGTAGCAGCCATTTCAGTTCCTCCTTACTTCTTCTTGTTAGCAACAGTGCGCTTCGGACCTTTGCAGGTACGGGCATTGGTCTTGGTGCGCTGGCCGCGGCAAGGCAGGCTCTTGCGATGACGTACACCACGGAAGCACTGGATTTCGGTCAGACGCTTAATGTCCAGCGCGACGTTCCGGCGGAGATCGCCCTCAACGATGATATTGTTTTTGTCAATGTAGTCACGGATCTTAGCTTCATCGTCAGCAGACAGATCCTTGACGCGGGTATCAGGGTTGATTCCGGTGCCGGCGAGAATCTCGTCAGCAGTGCTCTGACCGATACCATAAACATAAGTCAGACCAACCTCGATCCGCTTCTCGCGAGGCAGATCAACACCAGCAATACGTGCCATAAAGCACCTCCATTAGTAACATCCCATGTCCTAGTCGGGGCCTGCGCCGGGAATCTACGCACTTGGCCCCCAAGCGTTTTGGGTACGGTTTCCAGGGTTTTAACCCCGGACCTTTAGCCCTGACGCTGCTTATGCTTCGGATTGGCGCAGATGATCATCACGCGGCCTTTGCGCTTGATGACCTTGCACTTCTCGCAGATGGGTTTCACGGAAGGTTTTACCTTCATGATGTTAACCTCCTTTATAACACAAGGCGCTTCTTACTTGGAACGCCAGGTGATCCGGGCTTTGGTCAGGTCGTAGGGAGACATTTCCATCGTGACCTTGTCGCCGGGCAGGATGCGGATGAAGTTGGTCCGCAGCTTGCCGGAAATGTGAGCCATAACCACATGGCCGTTGGGCTTACCCTCTTTGTTGAGGAGTTCAACCTTGAACACAGTGTTGGGCATGGCCTCCCGAACGATACCTTCTACTTCGATGACATCTTCTTTAGACAAGCTGATTGCCTCCTTGAAGGGTTCCGTCAGTTCTGCGCCGCGTCATAGGCACGGATCGCATCCCTGAGTTGTTGATCGCTTTTCAGAAGCTCGTTCTCAAGAACGGTGGTCGTAGGTGCAACGTGCTGCTTCTTTTTGCGCTTGGGGTTGTCCAGCTTGCGCAGGTCCCCGTCCGCGAGCAGAAGCATCTGTTCCTCCACAGCCAGAACAGCCAGTGTGCGGGTCTTATCCCGCCCGGCTTCGAGCGGACCAGTTGGCCTTTTACAAAGTCCATCCGGGTTCCTCCCAGCCGTGGGTCAGGACCTCGGCGCCGCCGTGGTGATAGCCATGGTGTGCTCAAAGTGAGCCGCCAGGCCGCCGTCACACGTCTTGACCGTCCAGCCGTCCTTCAGCGTCTTTACCGCGTACTTGTACTGGCATACCATCGGCTCAACGGCAATGCACATGCCCGGCACCAGACGCGGACCGCGTCCGGCATTGCCGAAGTTCGGGACCTCCGGGTCCTCGTGCAGCTCCTTGCCGACACCGTGGCCGACGAAGGTACGCACGACGGAGAAACCGTTCTCCTCGACATAGGACTGTACAGCGTGACCGATATCCCCTACCCGATTGCCGCCGCACGCCATCTCAATGCCGCGATGCAGGCTTTCTTTGGTAACATCCAGCAGTCGCTGGGCCTCGAGGTCGATCTTGCCGCACGCATAGGTGCAGGCATTATCGCCGTTGAAGCCGTCGATCTTGCAGCCGGTGTCAATCGAGACGATGTCGCCGGGGCGGATCTGCTGCTGTTTGTTGGGGATGCCGTGAATGACCGTGTCATTCACGCTGATGCACGCCGTGGCCGGGAAGCCGTACAGGTGCAGGAAATTGGGTCTTGCACCGTGGCGCACGATAAAGTCATAGATGATTTTGTCGATCTCTGCGGTAGTGATACCGGGTTCAATCGCTTCGCCGCCAGCCTTCAAGGCAGCAGCGCTGATCGCGCATGCCTTGCGCATTTTCTGCAGCTCGGCAGCGTTTTTGATTTGGATCATGGATGATCAAGCCTCCAAAAGCTTGAGAAGGAACGCAGTCGTGGCCTCGATGGAACCCTGGTCGGGTACCTCCACAAGCTTGCCGCGCTGGCGATAGAACTCGACCAGCGGCTCGGTCTGCTCGTGGTAAGCTTCAGGCGATCCAGTACGGTGGCAGGCTCATCATCCTTGCGGATGGCAAGCTCACCGCCGCAGCGGTCACAAACGCCCTCTTTGGCACTGGGTTTGTTGACGATGTGGTAGCTGGCGCCGCATTTTGCGCAAACGCGGCGGCCGGACATGCGGCGGGTGATGGCCTCGTAGGGAACGATCAGGTTCACGACCTTGTCGATCTCCACGCCCATCTGCTCCAGGGCCTCGCCCTGGGCAATCGTGCGCGGCATACCGTCGAGGATAAAGCTTCGCGCAGTCAGGCTCGGCCAGGCGCTCCTTCACGATGCCGACGATCACGTCGTCAGGCACCAGAGCACCGGCGTCCATAAAGCCTTTTGCCTTTTTGCCCATCGGGGTGCCGTCCTTGACGGCGGCACGCAGAATGTTGCCGGTGGAAATGGTCGGGATGCCCAGCTTATCGCAGAGGATCTCTGCCTGAGTTCCCTTGCCGGCGCCGGGGGCGCCCAAAAGGATCAGTTTCATCGCACATTCCCTTTCTCTTATTCCAAGAACCTTTGTGGTAACGGGCGGTCATATAGCTTCCAGAGAACGGCCGGTCTCAAGCGCCACACCCACGACGATCAGCAGCGTAGTACCACCAGCTGGATGGAAGTGCCGGTGATGTTGCCGAGGATGATGGGGAAGCCTGCCACGATGGCCAGGAAGACCGCGCCGATCAGAGTGATCTTGGACAGGGTCTTCGTGATGAAATCGCTGGTGGCTTGCCGGACGGATGCCGGGGATGGTGCCGTTGTTCTTACGGAGCTGGTTGGCAATGTCCACGGGGTTGTACTGGATCGCAACGTAGAAGTAGTTGAACGCAACGATCAGCAGCACGTAAACGATGAGGTAAAGAGCGCTGTTGTAGTTGAACACGCTGAAGAAAGCGTACAGCGCCGGATGCGAGGAAGCATCCAGATTGATGAACCGGAAGATCAGACCGGGCAGGCTGCACAGCGTCGAGGCAAAGATGATGGGCATAACGCCGGTCATGTTGACCTTGATGGGGATGTAGCTGGCCTGACCGCCGTACATCTTGCGGCCCATAACGCGCTTGGCATACTGGACCGGAATGCGGCGCTCCGCGTTCGTCAGGATGACGACGAAGACCACAGCGACCAGGGCCAGGACGACCAGCAGGGGCAGCATGATGTAGAAGAACGGCTCACCGTTCTGGCGCGGGCCAGGATGTTGGTCGTAGCAGTGTAGATGCTGGACCAGCGGGCCACGATGCCTGCGAAGATCATCAGCGAGAGACCGTTGCCGATACCCTTGGAGTCGATCTGGTTGCCCATCCAGGTGCAGAGCTGAGAGCCCGCCGTGAAGGACAGCACGATAACGACTGCGCTGAAGATGCCCGCAAAGCCCTCCGTGTAGGACAGAGCGCCCATATTGCGGATGATGAAGTAGTAGCCGATGGACAGCATCAAACCGATGCCCGCGCCAACATAGTTGGTGATGCGGCGCATCTTGCGCTGGCCCTCCTCACCTTCCTTGGCGAGGTTTTCCAGATACGGAATGGCTACCGCCAGCAGCTGCATAATGATGGAGGCATTGATGGCGGGCTGCACACCCAGGGCGAACAACGTGCATTCGCTCAGAGCGCCGCCGCTCATCATGTTCAGGTACTCCAGCATATCGCCGTTGCCGCCGGCGAACATCGAGGTAAGTGCGCCTGCGCTGATGTACGGCACAGGGAGCGCACAGCCGAGACGGAACAGGACGAGGATCAGAAGGGTGAACAGAAGACGCTTGCGCAGATCTTCAATCTTCCATGCGTTACGGAAGGTTTCCAGCACCTTACATCACCTCAGCCTTCCCGCCTGCTTTCTCGATTTTTTCCTTGGCGGAGGTGTATAAGCAGCGACCTTGACATTCAGAGCCTTGGTCAGCTCGCCATTGCCCAGCACCTTGACGCCGTCCAGCGTCTTGGAGATGATGCCGGCCTTCAGCAGGGCCTCGGTATCAACGGTAGCACCGGCCTCGAACTTCTCGAGGTCAGACACCTTGATGGTAACATACTTGGTTGCGAAAATGTTGTTGAAACCGCGCTTCGGCAGACGACGCTGCAGAGGCATCTGGCCGCCTTCGAAGCCCAGCCTTCTTGACGCCGCTGCGGGCCTTACTGGCCCTTGTGCCGAAGCCAGCGGTCTTGCCGTTGCCGGAACCAGCCACCGCGGCCCTTGCGGGTCACGGCCTTACGGGCGCCGGCGGAAGCTTTCAGTTCGTGAAGTTTCATGCTTGCACCTCCTTGCATTAGCCTTGGTCACGACGACCAGGTGAGCGACCTTGGCGATCTTGCCTGGGTAGCCGCGTTGTCGGGCTGCTCGGTAACCTCACCGGGGCGGTTCAGACCCAGGGAGTGCGCAACGGCGATCTGCTCTTTGCCGCGGCCGATCAGGCTCTTGGCCAGACGAATCGTAACTTTTTCCATTGTAGCGCCCTCCTTAGCCCAGGATTTCCGCAACAGTCTTGCCGCGCTTGGCTGCGACGCTCTCGGCGTCGGTCAGGCCGCACAGACCAGCAAAAGTGGCAGCGGTAACGTTGATGGGGTTATTGGAACGCAGGCTCTTGGTACGAATGTCCTTGATGCCAGCGCATTCCAGAACAGCACGGACCGGGCCGCCGGCGATAACGCCGGTACCGGGGGCAGCGGGACGCATCAGAACGCGGCCTGCACCATACACGCCAACGATCTCGTGGGGGATGGTGGTGCCCTTCATGGCAACCTTGTGCATGTTCTTCTTAGCGGCGCCTTCACCCTTGCGGATGGCCTCGGGAACTTCGCCGGACTTGCCAACGCCGTAACCGATGTTGCCCTTGCCGTCGCCAACAACGATCAGGCAGCGAACTTCATAACGCGGCCGCCCTTAACGGTCTTGGAAACGCGGTTGATGGAGACGACCTTGGTGATCATGCCGTCATCTTGTTCTCTGTTTCTCTGCATGGCCATTGTATCTTCTCCCTCCTTACAGTTTCAGGCCGGCTTCACGGGCACCTTCAGCAAGTGCCTTAACACGGCGTGGTATACGAAACCGCCGCGGTCATAGACCACTTCGGTAATGCCTTTTTCAAGGCACTTCTTGGCGATGCGCTCGCCAACCTTCTTGGCAGCGTCGCAGTTGCCGCCGTAGTCCTCAAAGTCCTTTTCCAGGGTGGAGGCGGAAGCCAGCGTAACACCAGCTTCATCGTCGATCACCTGGCAGTAGATGTGCTTGGCAGAGCGGAAAACATCCAGACGAGGACGCTCGGCAGTGCCGCTGATCTTCCGCGGACGCGGCGGTGACGGCGAAGACGAGCTTCGTTCTTATCAGCCTTATTGACCATAATGTTTCTCCCCTCCTATTATTTGCCCTTGCCGGCTTTGCCTTCCTTACGGATGACAAACTCGCCGACATAGCGGATGCCCTTGCCTTTGTACGGCTCAGGCGGGCGCTTGCTGCGGACTTCGGCCGCAAACTGGCCGACTTCCTGCTTGTCGCTGCCCAGGATGCTGAAATGCAGAGCATCCTTGACTTCGATTTTGATGGTCTCGGTTTCTGCAACCTCAACCGGGTGAGAGAAGCCAGGGTCAGGACCAGCTTGCTGCCCTGCTTTGCGCAGCGGTAGCCAACGCCCTGGATCTCCAGGTCCTTGCGGAAGCCTTCGGTAACACCGACAACCATGTTGTGGATGTTGGTGCGGGTCAGGCCATGGAGACTACGTGCCTCCTTCTCGTCATTGGGGCGGGTAACCAAAATCTCATTGCCCTCGACCTTAACGGTCATCAGGGGATGGAATTTGGAATGCAGGGTACCTTGGGGCCCTTCACGGTGATGGCGTGATCGGCCTCGTCGACCTTCACTTCCACGCCCGCGGGAATGACGATGGGTTTTCTTCCAATTCTCGACATTGTCTTATGCCCCTTTCTTACCACACAAAGGCGAGCACTTCACCGCCGACATGAGCCGCGCGAGCAGCCTTGTCAGTCATGACGCCCTTGGAAGTGGAGATGATTGCGGTGCCCAGGCCCTTCATGACCTTGGGCATATCTTCGCAGTTGGTGTAAATGCGCAGACCCGGCTTGGAAACGCGCTTCAGGCCGTCGATGACCGGAGCACCATTTTCCTGATACTTGAGGGTCAGGGTGATAACACCCTGCTTGCCGTCGTCGGTGACTTTCATACCCTTGATGTAGCCCTCATCAACCAGGATCTGGCAGATTGCCTTCTTCAGGTTGGAAGCAGGAACGTCCACGGAAGGGTGTTTGGCAGTGCTGGCGTTGCGGATGCGAGTGAGCAGGTCCGCGATAGGATCGGTGATTTGCATGCCACTAACCTCCTTAGGTTGTGATAAATTTGTTGTTGATGTTTCGTTATGGGAGCAAATGCTCCTTACAGTGAAGAAAGCAGATTACCAGGACGCCTTCTTGACGCCGGGGATCTCGCCCTTATAGGCCAACTCGCGGAAGCAGATACGGCAGACGCCATACTTACGCAGGTAAGCATGCGGACGGCCGCAAATCTTGCAACGGTTGTATTCACGGGTGGAGAACTTGGCAGGACGCTGCTGCTTGATCTTCATAGAAGTTTTTGCCATTCGTTGTTCCTCCCTGATCAGTTGGCGAACGGAGCGCCCAGAGCCTTCAGCAGCTCCTTGGCTTCCTCGTCCGTCTTAGCGGTGGTGACGAAGCAGATATCCATGCCGCGGACTGCATCGACCTTATCAAAGTCGATTTCCGGGAAGATGATCTGCTCCTTCAGACCGAAGGCGTAGTTGCCGCGGCCGTCGAAGCTGTTGCCGTTAATGCCGCGGAAGTCGCGGACACGGGGCAGAGCAACGTTGAACAGGCGGTCAACGAACTCGTACATACGCTCACCACGCAGGGTGACCTTTGCGCCGATGGGCATGCCTGGCGCAGTTTGAAGTTTGCAAACGCTCTTCTTGGCCTTGCAGACAACGGCTTCTGGCCGGTGATCTGGCCCAGGTCAGCGACGATAGCATCGATAACCTTGACGTTCTCTTTTGCCTCGCCGGCAGCCACGTTGATGATGACCTTATCCAGCTTGGGAATCTGCATCACGCTCTTGTAGCCGAACTTTTTGTTCAGGGCCGGAGCGATCTCATTGACATACTGTTCTTTCAAACGTGCCATAATTAACTCCTCCCTTACAGTTCAGCACCGCACTTGCGGCAGATACGGACGTTCTTGCCATCCTTAACAGAATGGCCCACACGGGTGGCCTTGCCGCATTTGGGGCAAACGGGCATGACCTTGCAGGCGTAGATAGCGCCTTCGGCCTTAACGATGCCGCCCTGCTCGCCCTGACGGCGCGGCTTGACGTGCTTGGTAACCATGTTCAGGCCTTCGACAATGACCTTACCCTCTTTGGGGCTGGTCTGCAGAACCTTACCGGTCTTGCCCTTGTCCTTGCCAGAGATGATCATCACGTTGTCGCCGGTTTTAACATGAAGATTATTCATTTTAAACTCCTTACAGCGATTCGGGAGCCAGGGACAGGATCTTGGTGTAGCCGGCGTCGCGAAGTTCGCGAGCGACGGGTCCAAAGATACGGGTGCCCTTGGGGCTCTTGTCGGCCATAACGATAACGGCGGCGTTCTCATCGAAACGGATGTAGGAACCGTCGTCACGGCGCAGGCCCTGCTTGCTACGGACGATAACGGCCTTAACCACATCGCCCTTCTTAACGGTGCCGCCGGGAGCAGCCTTCTTCACGCTGCAGACCACGACGTCGCCGATGTTTGCGTATCTCTTGCGGGTACCGCCCAGTACACGGAAGCACATTAACTCCTTGGCACCGGTGTTGTCGGCCACTTTGAGATAAGTTTGCATCTGAACCATCTTTCAGGTCCTCCTTTCAAAGTACCAGGCTTATTTCGCTTTCTCCAGGATCTTGACGAGACGCCAGTTGACCTGCTTGGAAATCTTGCGGGTCTCCATGATCTCAACGCGGTCGCCGATGCCGGCTTCGTTGTTTTCGTCATGAACCTTGAACTTCTTGGTACGCTTCAAGATCTTCTTGTAGAGGGGGTGCTGAACGCTGTCCTTAACAGCAACAACGATGGTCTTATCCATCTTGTCGGAAACGACAACGCCCACACGGGTCTTTCTCAGATTACGTTCCATGTTTTACCCTCCCTTCTTACGCGTTTTTAACGTTCTTCTCTGCCATGATGGTCATCACGCGGGCGATGTCCTTCTTCACAGCATCGATGCGAACGGGGTTATCCAGCTGTTGATGGCGTGCTGAAAGCGCAGGTTGAAGAGCTCGGCCTTTCAGGTCCTTGAGCTGCTTGTTCAGTTCGACATCGGTCATTTCACGCAGTTCCTTGGCTTTCATTCAGCGTCACCCTCCTTTACGGTGTCAAGCTCTTCGCGCTTGACAAATTTGCAGCGGATCGGCAGCTTGTTGCTGGCCAGGCGCAGAGACTCACGAGCGGTAGCCTCATCAACGTCGGCGAGCTCAAACAGCACGCGGCCCGGCTTAACCACAGCAACCCAGTACTCCGGGCTGCCTTTACCAGAACCCATTCGGGTGCCGGCCGGCTTTTCAGTAACGGGCTTATCAGGGAAGATCTTGATCCAGACCTTGCCGCCACGCTTGATATAACGAGTCATAGCAACACGAGCAGCTTCGATCTGGTTGGAAGTGATCCATGCCGGTTCCAGAGCAACCAGACCGTACTGGCCCTGGTTGACAGTGTTGCCACGCATGGCCTTACCGGTCATGCGGCCACGCTGAACGCGGCGGTATTTAACACGCTTCGGCAGTAACATTACTGTTTGCCTCCTTCCTTCTTAGCAGGGGCTTTGGCGCCCTTCAGGATCTCGCCTTTGTAGATCCAAACCTTGACGCCGACCTTGCCGTAGGTGGTGTTGGCCTCGGCGAAGCCATAGTCGATATCAGCGCGCAGGGTCTGCAGGGGGATGGTGCCCTCATGGTAGCTCTCAACGCGGGCGATATCAGCGCCAGCCAGACGGCCGGAGCAGGTAACCTTGATACCCTTGGCAGGCACGCCGCCGCGGGGCTGCATTGCATTGCGGATAACCTGCTTCATAGCGCGGCGGAACGCAATGCGGCGCTCCAGCTGGGAAGCAACATCCTCAGCAACCAGCTGAGCGTTGGTGGTGGTGCCCTTAACCTCAACAATGTTCAGGTTAACGTTCTTGCCGGTCAGCTAGCCAGCTGCTTTTCGATCTTTGCGCTCTCAGCGCCGCCCTTGCCGATAACGATGCCCGGCTTGGCGCAGAAGACGTTGACTTAACGCGGGGGGTGCCGGTCTGGCTGTCCACGGTGCGCTCGATCTCGATCTTGGGAACGCCAGCAGCGTACAGCTGCTTCTTCAGGGTCTTGCGGATCTTGTGATCCTCAACGAGGGTGTCGCCGAATTCCTGCTTAGAGGTAAACCAGCGGCTGTCCCAATCTTTAATAACGCCCACGCGCATGCCATGGGGATTAACTTTCTGGCCCATTTGTTTACCTCCTTAGTTTTTCTCTTTCAGCACAACAGTCATGTGGCTGGTGCGCTTCAGGATGCGGTATGCACGGCCCTGTGCGCGCGGCATAATGCGCTTCAGGGTCGGGCCGGGGCAGACATAGCATTCCGCAACATACAGGTTGTTGCGGTCCATATCAAAATTGTTTTCCGCGTTAGCGGCAGCAGAGTTCACCAGTTTGAGAAGGGGCTCACAAGCGGCCTTCGGGGTGTACTGCAGAATCGCCTGAGCTTCAGCCAGCGGCTTATTACGGATGAGATCCATCACGATAGAAACCTTGCGGGGGCTGATGCGGGCGTAACGGAGCGTTGCCCGTGCTTCCATGTTGTGTTCCTCCTCTCTTATTTGGCGACGGTCTTACCGCCGCCGTGGCCAGTGAACTTGCGGGTGGGAGCAAACTCACCCAGTTTGTGGCCAACCATATCCTCGGTAACGTATACGGGCACATGCTTGCGGCCGTCATGGACAGCAAAGGTGTGGCCGACGAATTCGGGGAAGATGGTGGAGGAGCGGCTCCAGGTCTTGACGACGCTCTTCTTACCGGCCTCGTTCATCGCTTCAACTTTCTTCATCAGAGAATCCGCGACGTAAGGGCCCTTTTTGGTGCTACGAGACATATCTTATTTCCTCCCTTAACCGTTGGCGCGCTTCACAATGAACTTGTTGGAGCGAGCATGATGTTTGCGAGTCTTGAGACCCATTGCCGGCTTGCCCCACGGGGTGCGCGGCTGTCGTGACCAACCGGGGCGCGGCCTTCGCCACCGCCGTGCGGGTGATCGCAGGGGTTCATGACGGAACCACGGCTGCCGGGGCGAACGCCCATGTGGCGCTTGCGGCCAGCCTTGCCCAGGTTGACGTTCTCGTGGTCGAGGTTGGAAACAACGCCGATGGTGGCGATGCAGTTCAGACGAACGTTGCGCATCTCACCGGAGGGCAGACGGACCAGAGCGTAACCATTCTCCTTAGCCATCAGCTGCGCCATAACGCCAGCGGAACGGACCAGCTGGCCGCCCTTGCCCGGGTAGAGCTCGATGTTGTGGATCATGGTACCGACGGGGATGTTCTCAAACGGCAGAGCGTTGCCCGGCTTGATATCGGCGGTGGGGCCAGCCATAACCTTATCGCCAACCTTCAGGCCGTCCGGAGCCAGAATGTAGCTCTTGGCGCCGTCTTCGTACTCAACGAGAGCGATGAAAGCGGAGCGGTTCGGGTCATACTCAAGGGTCTTGACCGTTGCGGGAACGCCGAACTTGTTGCGCTTGAAATCGATCACGCGGTACTTGGTGCGGTTGCCGCCGCCGTGATGGCGGACGGTGATCTTGCCGGTGTTGTTGCGGCCGGCATGCTTCTTGTTGGGCTCCAGCAGGCTGCGCTCGGGTGCAACCTTGCTCAGCACGCTGTAGTCAGTAACAGTCATGCCGCGGCGGCCCGGGGTAGTCGGCTTGTACTTTTTGATAGCCATTGTGGTACTCCTTTTTGATCTTATGACTTATTATCGGGGTCATATCCCCATATGTGGCCCCTCGGCGGGGCCATGCGCCCGGCGTTTACCGGGCGGCAACCAATTAGACCATGCTGTTGAAGAACTCGATCTCCTTGGAGTCGGGCTTCAGGGTAACGATGGCCTTCTTGGAAGCGGCAGTGTAACCAGCATGCATGCCCTGGCGGCGGTAACGGCCGCGGACGCTGATGGTGTTGACCTTAGCAACCTTCACGCCAAACAGCTCTTCGACTGCCTGAGCAATCTCAACCTTGGTGGCGTTGGTAGCAACCTTGAAGGTGTACTTCTTATCGGCAATGCTGCCATGGAGTTCTCGGTGATGACGGGGGCGAGAACGATATCCTGTGCGAACTTCATCACGCATATACCTCCTCAAGTTTCTTGGCGGCGTCCAGGCTGACGATCAGCTTGTCGGCGTTCACAACGTCGTAGGTGTTCACACCGTCAACAGCAGTCTTGACACCGGGGATGTTGGCAGCGGAAGCAACGAACTTGACATCAGCGGTATCGTTGAGGATCAGGTTCTTCTTGCCGGCGCGACAGCAGCCAGGAAAGCAACAACGGTCTTGGTCTTGAACTCGTCAGCAGCGATCTTGTCAACGACGATCAGGTTGCCGTTGGCAGCCTTGTCAGACAGGGCGCTGAGCAGAGCCAGGCGCTTGACCTTCTTGTTGATGGTGTAGTAGTAGCTGCGGGGCTTGGGGCCCAGGAGCAACACCGCCGTGGGTCACTGCGGAGCACGGATAGAGCCCTGACGAGCGTGGCCGGTGCCCTTCTGGCGCCAAGGCTTCTTGCCGCCGCCGCGGACTTCCTTGCGGATCTTGGTGTTCTGGGTGCCCTGGCGCTGGTTGGCCAGGAAGTTGACGACTGCCTCGTGGACAGCCTTCTCGTTCGGGGTGATCCCGAACACGGCGTCGGAAAGCTCAACGGTGGAAACTTTCTTGCCGCTCATATCAACGTCATCGAGTCGCCGAAGATAAGCACGCGCTGTCGTGCGGTGTCTACCGGTTCGGTGATGGTGTCGCTTGCCGCATCCTCGACGTGCATGGTGTCTGCGTCAGCCGTCGTGATATCCTGCCCAATCTG
>ENA-OQHY01000709-OQHY01000709.1-human-gut-metagenome-genome-assembly--contig:-NODE-709-length-17780-cov-5.820484_pt1 | contig 17780 bp, 19 predicted proteins | sample MGYA00242570_ERZ504733 | MGnify/ENA primary metagenome ERZ504733 (study PRJEB26092, sample SAMD00036219) | human gut metagenome | host: Homo sapiens | study: EMG produced TPA metagenomics assembly of... | reverse complement strand
CCCCGGAAGCCGAGGACAACTGCGCCGTGATGGCGCGCAGGAGATCAGTGACTACCTGAAAAACGGCAACATCACCCACTCGGTGAACATGCCGGAGGTGCACCAGCCCCGTGCTGGCGGCAAGCGCATCTGCATCATCCACAAAAACGAGCCGGGCATGATCAGTCAGATCACCGCCCTGACCACCGAGGCCGGCTGAACATCGAAAACATGGTGAACAAGAGCAAAAAGAACATGGCCTACACCATGCTGGACGCCACCGGTGCCGTGGATGCCCGCCTGAGCGAAAAGCTGAGCGCAATCCCCGCCGTGATCCGGGTCCGGATCCTGTAAATCCTCCCCTGCCAAAGGAGCCGCCGTGCAGCTGCACGGCGGCTCCTTTTTTCACAGCATGATGCCGTCCATCTGGGATTGCTCCGGGAAGGAGCGGCTGTATTTCCGCTTGGCGATCTCGATAAAAGACTGCACCTCCAGCCGGGGCGTGTGGCGCATGGCAGCGATCTCCACCGTCACCGGGGGGTAATCCAGCAAAGGCACCTTGGTGATGCCCGGGATCACTGCATCGTCCAGGCAGGGCACGATGGACATGGCGGTGCCCATGGTGATCATGATCAAAGCCCCCTCAAAGCTGGGGGTGATCTTGCTGCAATCCACCCCCACCTGGGCCAGCTCCTCCAGGGAGGGGCCCTGGCAGGCAGAAAGGAAGCTGTCAAAGGCTCCGGAGGACACCACGCTCTGGCCCTTCAGGTCCGCCAGGTGCATGGCCTTGCGGTCTGCCAGAGGGCAGTTGGGGTTCATAAGCACATAATAGGCCAGGGAGAACAGGGGCGTAAAGGAGAACATCCCGGTCGCTGGAATGCTCCGTGGCGTAAAAAAGCCGATATCCAGCTGGCCGGACCGCAGTTCCTCCAAGGGGCGGCGGTTGCTCTGGGGGATCACTTCCACCTGGGCATTGGGGTACTGCCGCTGGTACTCTGCCAGGATGCTGGCAAAGGTGCCGTAATCAAAGAGCTGCCGCAGCCCCACCACCAGATGGGACCGGTCTGCAGCCTGGATATCCTGGGCCTTTTTCAGGGCCTGGCGGCCAAAACTGGTCATCTGCACCATGTCCAGGTAAAAGGACTGGCCGGCGGCGGTGAGCTTGGTGCGCCGGGTGGTGCGGTCGAACAGGTGGAGCCCCGTCTCCTTTTCCAGGGTGTTGATCTGGTAGGTGATGGCGGGCTGGGTGGTGAACAGCCGCTGGGCCGCTGCGCTGAAATTCAGCTCCTCTGCTACGGCAATAAAGCACTCCAACTGGTAAATGGTCATAGAAACAGCCCCCCTCCCTGCAAAACTTGTACTTCTTTTATTATAGCGGATTTCTTTTCTGTGGTAAAGCGGCCATGGATTTATAAACATTTTTGATAAATCCTGGATTTTTTTCAATTTTACAGCAGAGCGAAACTTTGCTATAATCATGTCAATGTTCAAAACATACGATGGAACAGAAGAAAACGAAGAAGAACCTATTAGAAGAACAAGAAGAAAGAAAGGCAAACTACTATGGCTAAGATCTCTCGCCGCAACTTTATGCGCGGTGCCGCTATGGGCACCATGGGCGCAGCTGCTGCCGGTCTGCTGACCGCCTGCGGCAACTCCGCTTCCAGCACCACCGGTGCTCCCGCTTCCTCCGCAGCTTCCTCTGCTGCTTCCTCCGCTGTGACCAAGCCCTCCTCCCCGGTAGACGGCAAGTACGTCACCAAGGCAATGGGTCACGAAAGCTGGGTGCACGTTGCCACCACCTTCTTTGACGGCAAGATCACTGCCTGTGAGGTGCTGTCTCACGAGGAGACCATCGGCATCGGCAACTATGCCTGCTCCCGCATCCCCGCCGCCATCGTCGAGCACCAGAGTGTCAACGTGCCCAACCTGCGCGGCTCCTCCATCACCTCCATGGCTGTCAAGCAGCTGTGAAGGAGGCCATCGAGCTGGCCGGTTATAACGTGGACGACTTCTCCAAGGAGGTCACCATCGCTGCTTCCAACGAGGTCATCGAGGAAGAGGCCGATGTCGTCATCATGGGTGCCGGCACCTCCGGCCTGACCTGCGCCTGCCGCCTGCTGGAGGCCGGCTACAGCGTCATTCTGGTGGAGAAGCGCGATATCCCCGGCGGCTCCATGTCCATGACCTACGGCGGCGTTGCCACCGCAGGCTCCAAGCTGCAGTACAACTACGATGTGGACGGCAGCTTCCGCAGCTCTGCCATGGGCACGCTGGAGGGCATGATGAACTTCTGGCAGACCATGGAGAAGTACCACCGCACCGAGTTCTTCAACGGTGAAATGCCTACATGACCAAGCAGTACACCGTCGCCGGTGATCTGGTGGACTGGATGGCAGGCATCGGCATCGGCTTCAACACCATGGGCAACTACGAAAGCGCTACCCAGTACGGCGCTTCCACCCCGTATCTGGCACCCGGCTGCTACGAGGGCGGCGCAGGCTACGCCATGATGTTCATGGCACAGCGCGTGGAGAAGTACGAGAAGGGCAAGATCATCTACTCCACCAGCGTCACCGACCTGATCAAGGACGAGAGCGGCCGTGTTGTGGGCTTCCACGCCAAGGGCGAGAACGGCGCAAGCTATACCCTGCGCGGCAAGGCGGTCTGCCTTGCTCCGGCGGCTTTGCCAAGAACCCCGAAATGCTGAAGAAGTACAGCCCCGACTACGCCGACTTCTTCTTCAACTGCGCCTCCAGCATGACCGGCGAGGGCATCCAGATGGGTATCGACGCCGGCGGCTATGTGGAGTGCGAAAACCGCGCTCTGCCCGCCTTCCTGTCCAGCTACAAGAGCAAGTTCGAGCTGGCCTTCATCCACCAGTCTGCCCCCGGCATCATGGTCAACATCAAGGGCGACAACATCGGCAACATCGTCTCCGATAACCACTACACCATGGCTAAGGCAAAGCTGAACAAGGACAACGGCGATACCTTCTACTATGTGTTCGACGAGTCCTCTGCCGTCAAGCTGCGCGACAGCGAGTCCTACGGCTTCAACGGTTACGTTGCCATGTTCGAGAAGGGCGAGGCTGTGCACTACGACAGCGTGGAGAAGGCTCTGAGGAGCTGAACCTGCCCAATCTGGCAGACGCCATCGAGGCAAACAACGCCGCCGCTCTGGCCGGCGAGCCGGACGAGTTCGGCCGCAGCAACTGCCCCTACATCGAGACCCGCGACGGTCTGTGGGCCATCCGCGTTGACCCCACCTTCTACCTGACCACCGCAGGTCTGGCCATCGACACCGATTGCCACGTCCTGACCGAGGACAAGAAGGCCATCCCCGGCCTGTACGCTGCCGGCGACGTCTGCGGCTCCATCGAGGAGAAGGACGCCAAGCAGTACGGCATGGGCTTCGACGCCGCTCTGACCTACGGCTACATCATGGGCGAGACCCTGAAGAAGGAGATCTGAGCTGCGCTCTGACCCCCTGACAATAGCATAAACAAAGGGCTGCTGCACAAACTGTGCAGCAGCCCTTTTTATATCATATTTCCTCTTACGCCGCCGCGGGCTTGCGGAAAATAGCCATGGCGCGCTTGTAACAGCTGGCGAAATAGGCGATCTCCGCCAGTGCGGTCAGGATCCAGCTGCACGGGTACAGCAGGTACAGCGCCGGGATGGTGTGGAAGTGGGCAAAGATGGTGTACACCCAGATCACCCGGAATACACAGGAGCCCAGCACCACGATGACGGTGGGCACCACCGTCTTGCCCAGCCCGCGGGAGGCGGCGATGGTGCAGTCCATAAAGGCGGAGACGCAGTAGGCAAAGGCCATCACGGCTACGCGCTTCATGCCGGCGTCAATGACCGCCGCTTCGGTGGTGAACAGCGCAAGGAAGGCCGGCCCGCAGAAGAACAGCGCCGCGCCCAGCACAAGCCCCACGCCGAAGGAGTAGCCCAGACTGATGAAGTAGCTCTTCTTCACCCGGTCAGGCCGTCCCGCGCCGTAGTTCTGGCTCATAAAGCTGGCGCAGGCCATGTAGAAGGCCGCCATGCAGTCGTAGATTAGCCCATCCGCGTTGGCGGCGGCGCTGTTGCCCTTGACCATCAAAGAGTCAAAGGAGTTGACGCCCGCCTGAATGAACAGGTTGGCAATGGCAAAAATAGCGTTCTGCAGCCCGGCGGGCACGCCCAGCGCAAGGATGCTCTTAGCCTGCACCGGGTCCAGCTGTAATTTGTGCGGGTCCAGCGCGTAGCAGTCCTGCACCCGGGTCAGCGCCCGCAGGATCAGAAACGCGGAAACGCACTGGCTGATGGCACTGGCCAGCGCCACGCCCACCACGCTCAGATCGCACACGATAACAAAGAACAGGTTCAGCGCAATGTTCAGGGCACCGGCAATAGAAAGGTAGAGCAGCGGCTTTTTGGTGTCGCCGATGGAGCTGAACACTGCGTTGCCGAAGTTGTACAGAGCCAGCGCCGGCATACCCAGAAAATACACCCGCAGATACAAAATCGCGCCGGGCAGCAGATCCTCTTTGGTGTTCAGCAGCCGCAGCATGGCGGGGGAGCCCAGCAGGCCGATGAGCAGCAGCACCACACCGGCAACGGCGCTGATGATGGCCGCCGAGTGGACGGTCTTTTCCACGTCCTTGGGGTGGCGCGCGCCGTAAAAACGCGCCACCAGCACGTTGATGCCGTTGCTCAGGCCAATGAGAAAGCCGGTGAACAGGGTCACCAGCGTGCTGGTGGAGCCCACGGCACCCAGCGCCGTAGACCCGGCAAAGCGCCCCACCACCGCCACGTCCGACATATTGAACAGCACCTGCAGCAGGTTGGAAAGCGCCAGCGGCAGACTGACCAGAAAGATCTGCTTGGCAGAGGGCCTTCCGTCAGCGTATTTCGTTTGAGACTCATACTTTTTTCCTTTATCCTATACATCCTAATCGTACCCGCGCACACCGGGGCACAGCCTCTATTATAAGGCACTGCGCTGCTTTTGCAAGATGGATTCGATAAAATAATAAAAAGGACTGCTGCACATAACCTGTGCAGCAGTCCTTGGTGCAGTAAAGCAATCCAAATCCGAACCATTTTCCTTTGATGCGGCTTGGGCCGCTTCCTCAAACGTGATGGTCTGTGTACCTTCTTTATAGTTAAAGGTTATCAAAACCTTATCATCGTACAGATAAATCGAATTGATGAACGTATCCACCAACGCTTGCCTCTGGTCTTTCAGGCTCATGTCCAGTTTACGGAAGCGCATCAGCCAGAAACGGATAAATTCCTCTTTGATTTTTGGCTTTGCCAGCTTTTCTTCCGCAATGCGGGCTTCAAGCTCACGCTTGGTTTCTTCGAGCTGTTCCAACCGTTCCTTGGTGGAACTGGTGAGGATTCCGGCTTGAATTGCGTTGAGCATATTCTGGATACCCGATTCTGCATCCCGGAGCTGTTTCTCATAGAGAGGAAGGTTGGTGTTCTCTCGGTCTTGCAGCTCCATGACCTTGGCGATAATGGATTCCATGGCGGCATCGTCCCGGACAAGCTGCATGGTCTGGTTCACCACCAGATCTTCCAGCCACTGTTTGCGGACAGTTTTCTTCTTGCAGCCCTTCTTCTTTTTGGCCGTGGCACATTTATAGTAGCGGTGGACTTCTCCCGTCCGGCTTGTGCCGCTTTCGCCAAACATCAGCGCACCGCAGCAACCACAGTGCAGCTTGGTTGTCAGCAGGTAATCGTCCTCTGCCTTTCTTCGGGCAGGGGCTTTCTTGTTTTTGGCAATCTTTTCCTGCACATCATCGAACAGTTCCAGCGGCACGATGGGCGGAATCGCATCCGGCACGACCACATCCCGGAATTTCAGTTCTCCGATATAACGCCGGTTTTTGAGCATGTGCTCCACGCTGTTGTAAGTAAATTCGCCTCCGACCGGGTTCTTGATGCCGTTTTCATTCAGCCAGTCCCGAATCTCTTTCATCGTGAGGCCATCCCGATACTTCGTGAACGATTCCAGCACGAAAGGGGAGGCAAGCGGGTCGATGTGAAATTTCCGCTCGGAATCCAGCGTATATCCAAACGTTCCACGACCACCGTTGCAGCGGCCTTTCAGGATGTTCTCTGTCTGTCCACGGACAACCTTTTCGGCAAGGTCGGCAGAGTAGTATTCTGCATAGCCCTCCAGAACCGATTCCAGAATGATACCCTCTGGCCCCTCGGAGATGATCTCCGTAGCCGACATGAGCTTGACACCGTTCTTCTTCAGCTGGGTCTTATACCGGGCACTGTCGTAGCGATTCCGGGCAAAGCGGTCAAGTTTCCAGACCAGAACAATATCAAACAGCTTCTTGTCGCTGTCCTTTATCATCTGTTGGAATTGAGGGCGATTATCCGTCTTGGCAGAGATGGCGCGGTCAATGTAGTGCTTGACGATAGTGATGTCATTCTTTTCGGCATAGGCCGTGCATTCACGAATCTGGCCTTCGATGGATTCTTCGCGCTGGTTATCACTGGAATAGCGGGCGTAGATTACAGCGGTCATGACGGACACCTCTCATTCTACATCATTGAACGGTGGAGCGTTCTTTCAAAGCACTGTTTCGTATAATGTATATACCATGTTTTGATGGAGAAATCAAGACTTTTTATTATCTTCAGTTTTTCTTTTTGAACAATTGACCCAACAGCCACCCCTCTCGTTGAAATGAGGTGACTGTTGGGCCGACTTGCTCGGATTCCTTTATTCTTCGTTTAGCTGGACGATGGTATTATAAAAGATTTTGTTTGGAATAACGACTTGAAGAACACCCTTTTTCAAAAGTGCTTCTATGCGTTTCATGACATACCAGTCACTTACCGGAGCAGAAATCGCTTTTAATACGTCTGCGGTAAGTTCACCAACCGAAATAGGAATTCTCGATACTAAACTAATAATTCTCTGGTCGAAATAATCTATGTTAACGCTTTTAACATCGTTCGCATGCCAAATACGCATGGAGGTGTTTTCGTTTAATAGCTTTCCCCATCTTTTGGCATACTCAGTAATAGTTTCTTCCGTCAAATACTTTTGTGAGATCTTATCGGTTTTCCCTTCCATAAATTCTTTCAGACCTTCTCTGGATGCAAGCAAAATTCTATTTGTACCATACTTTGCTGCATAGTAACAAATATAATAAATGCCGCACCAACAATCGGCAGAACTCCTGACCCAAACACGCAGTGGCTTATGATTTATCATATCACATTGAACCGCATTCGCTGTACCATGATATTTCGACCACAGTTGTCTAGCTTCAATTTGGCTGTCAGGATAATATTCTGAAAGGCAATTCACGAATTGTTTGCAACGATATTCTGAATCGCAAGCATATTGAAGTTCTCCCATTGATAACATAAACGGAAACAACTTTACACTTTCGACGATGCCTAAAGCTGCTAACATATTGACATCACTGGGTTCAAAAACAATTTCATCCATAGCTGGTCAAAATCATAATTTCGGGATGGTAACTTGTGTAGTTGCACTCCAATAGATTGGTTTGCTTGAGCCAACCACTCCAAAATAACACCCAACGCTGCAATCAAGATAAGTTCCAACATCATAGAAGTCATATGTATAGGTTGTATTATATATACTTTGTTCTGGAACTAGTGCTGTCGTTGAAAATGGGCAGCTTCGTTCGATGTTATCGGAATAGCTCGTGTAGTAATCCGTTCCTGAAACATTTTTTATTAAATCCGGGCCAATACCGACGGTAGTTCCACTCATATAAAAGCCCAATCCATTGGCCTTTGTATAAAGAACTCTCCATGTTACCTTACACTGCTTTGGGTGATTACTTTGCTTTCCTTCATTGAATAGCTAGAACAACAGCTACTATCAAGAACAAAGTTGAAAGCCCAAGCTGAACCCATGCAATTTTTTCGTTTTCGGCATTGTTACAGCCTTTGGAGGATACTGCCACTTGGATATAATGCACTGCTACGATTCCATATGAGAAAAACAAAGAAGCCCAAGCATAAGGTACTGCGCTTTTATCTGTCAATCGGACAAGATTACTAGTCCATACTGAAATGCAGCCCCAAAGGGCAAAAGGAGCAATAAGAAAAAAGTTGCTTTTGCCTTTTTTCATTCTTAGCCTCCCACAGCTTGATGGTACGATTTTGTAGTATCCATAAGGTGTCCACCGGAATCATACGAATACAAAATATCATGATAGCAATGGGTATAGTAGCTATTATCATATGCGAAATGGACTTCATACAGCGATTGATTTATAACAACTTTCGATGGAGAAGTAGCTAGAACCACACTAACCAAAAAGGATCCAACCGTAACAGCAGTGCTTCCCGGCAAGTGCAACCCAGTAATTAAAAGGCTTGCTGCAGTTTCAACTCCACCAATCTCAATTTGCGCAATCGCCGTATTGTCAATTGTATAGCTGAGATTTGATACAAATATATGCTTATACTGTGATCCTGTAACATCACTTCCAACAGTGGCTCCCCTTGTTTGAGGCATAGATTTTGAAGTTGCTAATTTCAAAAAGACATCATAGCTTTGATTGGTCAATTTGCTTTTTTTCGTTTTTTGGGCTTTCGTATAGACAAGTTCACCTGTACCATCTTCTTTAACGCTCCGGTTCAAGGTAACATTTTGTCCATCAATATCAGTAAAGCGAGTTACTTCAATGATCGTATTTTTATCTATTTTGTAGGACACTTGCACAGTTCTTGCAACAGTAGCCACCAAATTTTCACGGTCGCTTTTAGAAATAATTTTTGTTTTACTGATTGCACTGTCTGCAAAAGCCGTTGTCATTGGCAAATTTTGTAAAGCGGCTACTGTTATGCCTAAACATAAAGTTTTCAAGAATTCTCTTCGAGATACATCTTTCATATTCTATCGCCGTAAGTTTTTTGATGAATTTTCTTGTACTCATGATCACATTTTCCTTTCCTTATTTTGATTTGATTGCTTTTACGACTAAATAAATGACCAGTATGCCGATGCAGAGCGAAATAATTGTCAATGCCTCTGCCGTTGCATTAAGGCAAGCACCAATAAAATAAACCAATACCAAAAATGCAACAAAAGCGATAAGAAGCAGCACCCATTTGTTTTTTTCATGTTATCACCTCCCTATCTACAAAAGTTGGCATTAAATTTTTGTTGAACCAAAGGAATTGTTGAGAATACAATCAATACCCATTTGGAGAGATAGTAGCAAACTACATGACGTGTATACGGAAGCACATTAAAAATGGCAAGCAGGAAATCTATTGACGAAAGAACAGATGCGACCATCTTGTAACTTGACCGCTTCTTTTCACTTAAAGGCTTATTCTTTGCTTCGATAGGTGAGAGAAAGATAGAGATGCCCAAAAGAGCTACTGTTGTCAGGATACGGAAAAGGTGATTTGCTGCGATTGCCTTACTTAGCAAAATGCAGATAAGTGCCAGTCCGGAGAATGCCAAATAGCATCTGGTGTGCGATGTTGCATGGTATCCGCCAATGTAGATTCGCTGTGGGATAAACCCAATCAAAAATGAAAGTGCGTACCGCACATCACCACACACAACAGCGATTAAAACAACAAGCAGAACGCTCACAACAGATGATATGAGCAACTCGTACCCATAGACATACGCATCCGCCTTTGCTTCATCTATCACTTTTTGCTCGCAGAAAAGACGGACTGATTTTTGAGACAGCGTGCGTTCCCACATTGCAGTTGCGCCACCTTATCTTCTGATTTTTGCTTCACTGTATCATAAATTTCAGCAAAATCAAGAGGTTTGGCAAAACTGGTCGTTCTGGTGACAAAAGTGGTAGGTCAGGCTACTTGTAAGGAGCCTTTGCACAGTCTATAATAGTAGCAGGACATTATTTTGTGGAGGTTGTCGAAATGCTGAAGTACCACGTTGCAGTCTGCGATGATGAGAAATCAGACCTTGATGGCATTGTTCAAAGCGTCCAGCAGTACGATGTGCAAGGCTGCTTTGACATTGAAACTTACATGGATGGAAACGAACTTCTGAGCGAATTGCAAATGCAGAAGAAATCCTTTGATCTGCTTCTTCTCGATATCGAGATGCCATCCAACGGTTTTCAGCTGGCGCAGTCTTTGATTCAGATGGAGAAGCATCCTTTGGTGGTATTTGTCACGAAGCGGCATGAGTACGCTGTGCAGGGATATGGCATTGCATTCCGCTACCTTGTCAAACCTTTGGATCAGACGCTGTTCGCTGCGGCAATGGATGCCGTCCTTCAGGAACTGAACTCCAAACATTTCACGATCGAATACGATGGTGTTACCATGTCCTTGGAAACATCGGACATTTACTTTCTGGAAAGCCACGGACATAAAGTTCTGATTCACTGCAAGGAGCAAGACCTTACATTGCGAATGAGCATTCCTGAAGCCTTGGAGCAGCTTCCCAAACGGTGCTTTGTGTCACCACACAAAAGTTATCTCGTCAACATGGAACACATTGTTTACGCTACGGGAACCGCTGTTTTTCTTTCCAGCGGACATCAGCTGCCGATCAGCAGGAGGAAGCGTCAGGAGTTCAATCAGATCTTCAACGCTTATTTGGGAAGATGATGCTTTATTATTTCGTTGAGTTTGCAGGGAGCTTTGCCAACATTGCCCTGTTGCTGCTTTTTATCGGTCGGCTGTTTCCCAAAAAGGAACCCGTCTCAAGGTGGTTCTATGCGTCATATGTTGCACTCTTGATCGCTGGGCAGTGCGCTTTGAGTTTATTCCCGGATTGGGTAACGCAGCGCACGATTTATCTTTTAGTTGGCGGATTTCTCCTTGCATTGCTGTTCTATGAGGTGCGACCGTGGCAGGCGGTTTTCGCAAGCGGAGCCTTCTTTACACTGGCTGCTTTGGTGGAAGCGCTTGCAATGCTCCTGATTGGTCTGCGTATCCCGGATACCGACATTCTGATGCAGGCTGGGGCAGCACGGTTGGTCTATATTGTTTTTTCAAACCTGATTCAAATTCCACTCGTAGTTCTGATTTCACATTTTTTCAGCCGAAAGGGAAATGCTCTGCGCATCCTATGGCTGTTGCCGATCATTGCGATTCAAATCGCAAGTATCGCGGTCTGTTATGTGGCACAGTATCATGCTGCGGATGAGTATTTCCCGGATTATATGGTCGGTCTTATGGCGGTGCTTCTCCTTATAAACATCCTGATCGTGTTCTATGTGGAAGCTCTCCGGGAAAATGAACTGGAAAAATTCAAAGTTAAGTTCAACGAACAGCAGTACAATCTTCAAATGGAATACTACCAGCAGCTCAAAGAACGCCAGGAAGAAGTCCGTTCTCTGCGGCATGATGTGAAGAAATACATCCTGGCGATGCAGGCAGTTGCAGAACACGGTGATACCGAAGAACTTCACAAGATTGCGCAGGCTGCCACGGATGTTTTCGAGCGTTCCACAAATATTTCTGCGGTCGGAAATCCTGTTGTTGATGCTCTTTTGAATTATTACTTACGAATTGCGGAAAGGAATAACATCAAGGTCAATCTGGATGTGACGATTCCTGAAGTTTTGACGATCTCATCGCTGTCTCTGAGCATCATCCTCGGAAATACATTTGACAATGCCATCGAAGCCTGTTGCGACCTGCCAGCGGAACAGAGAATCATTCATCTACAGCTGCGCAAGCAGTATCGAAGCCTCTTCTATCGGCTGGAAAACCCATACAGTGATACTTCTCGCGGAATCCGCATCGGAGAGTATCACGGTTACGGACTAAAAAATATAAATCGTATCGTTCAGGAGAACCATGGTGACTTCTATACGAAAAAGAAAGACGGTGTGTTTACCGTCCAAGTCCGCCTGAACTGCGAAAATTAAAACATTCTCCTAAAACATTGCTTTGCTTTTGCTTGTACTTTGTGTGTTTCATTCATCTGATGTATTCATTATCCTGAAGTGTTGACACACATCAATACTTATGTTATCATTCCCAACAAATCCACAGCGATTTCTGTAAAGAAACGATTCTGTGCGGTTTTATTTCCTGCGAAGATTTACCGCCCCGCAACACACCCGATCATTTTGCCGTCTGTTTCACCCGACAAAATCCTTCGCCTGTACTGCGTGGGCGGTATTTTCTTTTTGGGGAAGCCGTACCTTGAGAATTTCATGAGCCGTCCGAGCGTGATACCGGCTTTTCGGCCAACGCCGCTGCAAAACAGGGGCAGGAACTTCGTTCGGAGCAAACGGCGATCAACATACACGAGCAGCGGAACTCTCTACTTATTTTTGCGTCTTAACAATTCGGAAACAACTTTCGGAAATGCGTTTTGAGCGCAGCGGTGGAGAGCAAGAACCGTCCCGTGGCCACAAATTTTCAATTCTTGAAATGTTGTGCTCCACCGGGACTTCACATCTGCAACTCTTGCGAGTTTGATGTGATCTTGTTGGGGCGTACCTGCCCCAAACCCTGCTCATATTCGCACCTTGCGGTGCGAAAGAACGGCGTGTCGTGCTTACATAGCTCCACCGAGGAGCTAGCGAAACGACAGGAGGTTCAATGAACAAAACGAATGTCAAAACGAAACCCAGCACGACCCACCGCCACGACACGCCGAACAACAAAACGCACATCATCAAGTTCCGTGTGACGGAAACTGAAAAGATGGAACTCCAATGCACAGCAAAACTCCTTCATCTCTCCCTGTCCACCCTCATCCGCCGTGCGCTGCACAATGCGAAGATCGAGCGCACCGTTGTCGTTGCCGGCGGCGGAGAAGAAACCCTGACTGCCGTTTCCACTCTGCTTGCCCAGTGCAGCAGGGTGGGCGGCAACCTGAACCAACTCGCACGACACTTCAACTCCGGCGGAGCAGACACCGAACAGCTCCGGGCGAAACTTCTGGACGAACTTGCAGACCTGACTGCCTTCCGGCTCAACGCCGAGAAAGTTCTGGGTAAACTGTATGGCAACGCTGAAGCATATCGCCTCTAAAAATTCGGACTACTCTGCCGCTGAGACCTATCTGGTTTACCAGCACGATGAATTTTCCGGCAAGAAAATTCTGGATGAACAGAGCAGACCCAAGCTGCGGGAATCGTACATTCTGGACACCCTTGAATGCGGCGAAGCCTCGTTTGCAATGGCCTGCCTGCTGGCAAACCGGAAGTACGACAAGAACAACCACCCGGATGACATCAAGAGTCACCAGTATATCATCAGCTTCGACCCGCGGGATGCAGCCGAAAATGGGCTGACGATGGAAAAGGCACAGGCCCTCGGCCTGAACTTCTGCAAAGAGAACTTTCCCGGTCATCCTGCTATCGTCTGCACCCACCCGGACGGACACAACCATTCGGGAAATATCCATGTCCACATCGTGATCGGCAGCGTCCGGACACGAGAAGTGGAGCGCAAGCCCTATATGCAAAAGCCCCGTGACTGGCGTGAGGGCATGAAGCATTCCAGCACAGCCCAGACCATGCGGCACCTGCGTGTCGCAGTCATGGAAATGTGTCAGGATGCCAAGCTGTACCAGATCGACCTGCTCAGCTCGAAAAAGCGTGTGAGCGAGCGTGAATACTGGATGAAACGGCGCAGTCAAATGAAACTCGACCGTGAAAACGCTGCCCTGCTTGCCGCCGGACAGCAGCCTACACAAACGGAGTTTGAAACCGCAAAGGAGACTTTGCGGAAACAGATCTCGGATGTGCTGGACAATGCAGCGAGCTTTGAAGATTTCTCGGACAGGCTCTTGCAGCAGTACGGCATCACGGTCAAGAAAAGCCGTTGGCGGCTCAGCTACCTGCCAGCCGGAAGAAAGAAGTTTATCCGGCGCACAGCCTCGGTGACAAGTTTGAGAAAGAACTCGTGCTTGCCACCTTGAAAGAAAATGCCAAGAGCCAGCCCATTATCCTCCACAGCAATCTTGAGGAAAAACCCGACCGAATCAAGAAGCTGGTGGACATTCAGGCAAAACTGAAGCAGGGCAAGGGCATCGGCTATGAGCGTTGGGCGAAGAAGCACAACCTCAAAGCCATGGCGCAGACCTTGATTCTTTTGCAGGAGAAAGGTCTGCTCAACGAGGACGCACTCGACCAGAGAATTGCAGAGCTTGACACCAAGTTCCATGAATCGCTGGCCGTAGTGAAAGACCTCGAAACCCGCATGGCAAACAACCAAACACTGCGCCGTTATGCTGCTTCCTACAAGCAGTACCGACCGCTCGCGCAGAAACGGAACGCTGCCAAATCCCCCGCAACCTTTGAAGAACAGCATCGTGCAGAGCTGACAGCATACCGGACAGCAGCAGCCTATCTCAAGGCAAACAACATCACTAAACTGCCAAGTCCGAACAAGCTGGAAGCGGAATACTGCGCTCTTGCTTCCGAAAAGGCCCAGTTCTATGAGCAGTACAAGGAAGCCAAGATCGAACTGCTCAAGCTGAAAGATGCAAAACAGAATGTTGCCCTGTTCTTCCGGGAGGACGAACGGACGCAACATCACGAGAGATAAGGAGTTGTGCGTATGATCAATCTGAAAATCGACCCGGAGTTCCAGAATCAGATCCCGCCGCTGACGGACGATGAGTACAAGCAGCTTGAAGAAAACATCCTCAAGGAAGGCAAGCTGCTCTCTCCTTTGATCGTCTGGAACAACACCCTCGTTGACGGCCACAATCGTTATGCAATTCTCCAGAAGCACCCGGAGATTTGCTTTTCCACCATGCCGCTCCGATTTGAAAGCAGAGAAGAAGTCCTCGCATGGATCTGCAAGAATCAGTTGGGGCGGCGCAACCTCACCCCGGAGCAGAAGCTGTTCCTCATCGGGAAGCAATATGAAGCGGAAAAATCCTCTCATGGCGAAGCCCGCAAAGAATCGCATGATGAAAATGGCCGATTTCACCGGAGTTCTCAAACTGATAACTCCGGTGAAGCCATGAAAACCTGCGAACGAATCGCAGAGGAAAATGGTGTAAGCAAGGCAACTGTACTTCGCGCATCGAAGTACATGAAAGGTGTTGAAATTGCTGAATCCTGATTCCCGGTATGCGGGAGAAGATTCTGAACAAACAGGTAAAAGTCAGCAAGGCTGATATGCACCGCCTTGCACGAGCCAACTATGATGCCCGCGCACAGACCTTGCAGGAAATCCTGCACCCGGAACTGAAAGTTGAACCGAAACCGGATGCCGATGGCATCATCCGGGAACCGGGAAAGGCACCTGTATTGCCGTTTCAGAAAATCGAATCGGTTTACGACAGCGATGCTTACCCGGAAGAAGTGCGGCATGATTATGTCGCACTGGAACACGTTACAACACGTTTCCGCACAGAGTTTGACTATCTTCTGAGAACTATGCCAGACACAGCACAGCGAGAAGTCATTCTCGAAATCATCCACAAGCACAAGGAGTACCTTGCTTCGCTGGAATCTGCGCTCGCAGAGGATGAGCAGACAGCATAACAACAGGCACATTGTATGCTGTCAACAGAATCCAAAGGAGTGTGCGTTTGAACAAAAAGAAAAAGTCCACAAATATTTCCCCTTACCCCGATGAAGCCATCGAACGACTGGCACGGGCATTCTATCCGGCGATCCTTGCCTGCTGGAACAGCGAGGAAGGTCAACGGGAATTTGCTGCATGGCAGGCGGAACAGGCTCATATCGCAACCAAAGAAAAACAGGAAGTTCCCGTCGGGGAACTCCCTGCCTTACTTATCGTGTGTGGATTTTTGCAGGGTGCGTCCGGCAGGGCGCACCCTGTTTTTGCGTTCAGTCCTCTAATCCGTGACTTCCAGCCGCATTTCTCAGATACTCCTCTGGCTCACCGTTCAAAATTAGCTCTGCATACGCCAGCGGGTCATTGTAGATGAGGTAGTCCAGTTCAGACCTCTGCGCCATGGTAACATCCAGTGCATCCTCGACACCGGTGCAGTTGATGGAAATTTTGCGCCCATCCCGGAGCAGCAGCTCCACACAGCCGGTGCCCATGTTAAACTGACAGGCTCTTGCATCGTACTTCATAATCTTGCGTCCCTTCTGCCTTACGGCACTCTTACTGTTGTGACCTTCGTGATACGGTCTTTCTTCTGATAAGGTTTTGGACACACAGCCGTAAGGGAAGAGCCATTGTTCTCGTTTCCGAAGAAAACAAAAAATCCGAGCCCTTCTCCTATCGAGAAAAGGTTCGGATTTTCATGGTTTGGTGCGACCGGGAGGATTCGAACCTCTGGCCTTCCGGGTCGGAGCCGAACGCTCTATCCAGCTGAGCTACGATCGCAAATGCCGTACCCCTTTGGTGGGTACAACACAGTATAACACATCAGGATGCAAAATGCAAACGAAAATCGTCAGCCCTTCCGGTTTCGCAGCCAGATGCGGTGCAGGCCGTCGGTGATCAGGGTTTCGCGGTAGTGGATAGGAGTGCGGCAGGCCTCCCGGATGGAGCGAGGCAAATCGCCGGTGGCGTAAAAAGCGGTCTGCGCGCCCAGCTCGGCGCAGAAACGGTCGGCCAGACCGTCCAGCAGGCTGGCAGTGCCCAGCACAAAGCCAATTTTGCAAACAGGCCGAGGTGCTTTTGCCCAGCACCGACTCCGGGCGCGGGCGGCAGGTCGATCTGGGGCAGCTGGGCAGTCTTTTGCACCAACGCATTCATGGAAAGCTGCGGCCCGGGCAGGATCACGCCGCCCACCAGCTCCTGCTTCTCGTTGACCGCCATCATGGAAATGGCCGTGTCGGCCGAAATGACCACCAGCGGCCCGGCACTCTCTGCCAGAGCGGCAACGGCACCGCACAGCAGTTCGGCACCCAGTTGGCAGGATTGTCCAGCCGCAGCTTGATGCCGCTCTTCAGCCCCGGCCCCACGGTCAGGATGCGCGCACTGCACAGGATGCGCAAGGCCGCCAGCACCCGGCCGCTCAGCGCCGGCACCACACTGCCCAGAATGCCGCCCTCGATCTGATCCGGGGATGCGCCGTGCAGCGAAAGCAGATTGACCAGCCGGATGGCGTATTCGTCGATGGTGGCGGCCGGGTCAGAATGCAGCCGACCGCAGAACTGGAGTGTGTCGTGGTCGTAGCCGCCCACAGTGATATGGGTGTTGCCGATGTTGACGGTGAGGATCATGAAAAGGGGCCTCCTTTGCAGCGCAGTATAATGTATATATAATAATAGCGCAGCCGGAAGCAAACTGCAAGGTCTGCCCCAGGAGGGCCGGAGCTGACGAAGGCAGCTCCGACGTTTGCGCCTGCTGGTTTCCGGGTGCGGAATGGAAGAAAAAACAGCCTGACAGATCCCGGAGAAAAAAGAATTTGAAAAAACAGGAAAAAACTTGCGGAAAAGTGTTGACAGAAGGCGGAAGGTGTGGTATTATACTTGAGCGCCAAGCGCTGAGACAAAAGAATGACTTCTGAAGCCTCAGCACGAAGCCTTTGAAAAGAACCAATAGACGCTGAAAAGTTCCGGTCAGCACCGAGAAACTTTGAAGCATCCAAGTTCAGAACGTTCAAAAGCCTCGAAAAAATAAAGCTTGACAAAAAACCGCTTCTGTGGTAAAATAATCAAGTCGTCAGCCGCAAGGCTGAGGCGCACAGGACCTTGAAAATTGAACAATATCGAAAAACTTGTAACGGAACCTATTTTCGTGTTGGAAAAACACGTTAAACAATTCCAAACAAAGTAATTCACACAGGACGCAAGCGATTGCGTGCTGAGCGAAACAAGATTTAACACTTTTAAGTGATAAATATCATTTATAAAGAGTTTGATCCTGGCTCAGGACGAACGCTGGCGGCGCGCCTAA
>ENA-OQHY01000708-OQHY01000708.1-human-gut-metagenome-genome-assembly--contig:-NODE-708-length-17785-cov-2.124250_pt1 | contig 17785 bp, 29 predicted proteins | sample MGYA00242570_ERZ504733 | MGnify/ENA primary metagenome ERZ504733 (study PRJEB26092, sample SAMD00036219) | human gut metagenome | host: Homo sapiens | study: EMG produced TPA metagenomics assembly of... | reverse complement strand
ACAGTGAGACGCTTAACCGGGAATGGCTACGGGAGCCAGTATAACTGGCCCCGTAAAAGATTAACGACGATAGTCGCGGAACGGACCATCCGCAACGGAACGGCGTTCGATAAGACGCGGGTGAACTTCAATAGACTGAGACTCTTCACGCTTGTTGACGATCCTGTCCATCAGCATATTGAAGGCCGTTTCACCCAGCGAGTCTTTTGGCTGGTGGATGGTGGTCAGCGCCGGGGTAAAGAAGCGCGCGTTACGCACGTTGTCATACCCGATCACGGAAATGTCCTGCGGCACGCGCAGACCCAGTTCATCGGCGGCACAGAGAGCCCCCATCGCCATAATGTCACCGCCACAGAAAACGGCTGTCGGGCGATGCGACTGGGAGACAATCTGCTGCATCGCACGGTAACCGGATTCCGGTTCAAAGTCACCCTGCACGATCCAGTTTTCCGGCACGGTAATCAGCGCCTCTTCCATTGCTTTCATAAACCCGGCCAGACGCCCGGCACCGGTGTTGCGCTCCAGTGGACCCGGGATCACACCAATCTCGCGGTGACCGCGTTCAATCAGATAACGGCCTGCCATATAGCCGCCTTCAAACGCGTTATCGATGACGGAGTCGGTGAAGTCTGCACGCGCTTCGCCCCAGTCCATGACCACCATAGGAATATGGCGGTACTCTTCCAGCATGGAAAGCACGGACTCCGGATACTCTGAACACATCACCAGCAGGCCATCCACACGCTTTTGCGCCATCATGGAGAGATAAGCGCGCTGTTTTTCAATGCTGTTCCACGCGTTGCCCAGAATCAGGGTATAGCCTTTCTGGAAGCAGTTTTTCTCGACTGCTTCAATGATCTCGCAAAATAGGCCGCTTCACTGCTGGTTGCCAGCAAACCAATGGATTTGGTGTGATTAACTTTGAGGCTGCGTGCCACCGCACTCGGTGAATAGTGTAATTCTTTGATTGCCGCCCAGACGGCGTTGCGCGTCTCTTCCGCCACAAAGCGGGTTTTGTTAATTACATGTGATACGGTTGTAGTGGAAACGTTTGCGCGTTTTGCTACGTCTTTAATTGTTGCCATTAAATGTCACTCCAGACCATATCCTAAACTCCTGAAAACTTGAAGGTAAACGTTTGCCTTCTCTCACCCTTATCACGCAATCTTGAATTGCGGCACGCCGGGAAAACGACACAGGACGTCAGGAGGGGGTCAATGGCCGGTACGCTAATAAATTTAGCGTGGAATTTTGTCCTATCTTGATGAAAAGGGGAAGAGCTAAAGTGGTTATCAGTTTAAATCCAGGAAGATTTTTGAACTAAACTGTGTAAAAATGAGCAGGCTCACTTTTCGTGGGGAGATTAAAAGGAGAAAAATTGATGAGCTACGATCTGAAGTTTTCGCTGGTGACCACCGTTATTGTACTGGCTCTGATTGTTGCGGCGGGTCTGACGGCTGCATTGCACTGATTTACACGGAGGGAGAGCTCTCTCCCTCTCAGTTTTCCTGATTGTTACGCCTGCGGCAAAAATCTTTTGCCAATTTGTTAACTTCTCATTTTTTGTGATTGATGTCATGCTTTCGGCTTCTTTGTTCTGTGTCACGACATGACACGGCATCCGGAGTTGACGCATGAAAATCAATTTCCCCTGCTTGCCCTGGCGATTGGCGCTTTTGGGATTGGCACCACTCGAATTCTCCCCGATGGGGTTACTGCCTGTTATCGCCCGGGGCGTGGATGTTTCTATCCCGGCGGCCGGGATGCTCATCAGCGCCTACGCCATTGGCGTGATGGTGGGGGCACCGCTCATGACGCTTCTGCTTTCACACCGCTCGCGCCGCAATGCGCTGATTTTCCTGATGGCGATATTTACGCTGGGCAACGTGCTCTCCGCCATTGCTCCGGATTACACCACCCTGATGTTGTCCCGCATTCTGACCAGTCTTAACCACGGCGCGTTCTTTGGGCTGGGATCGGTTGTGGCTGCAAGCGTGGTGCCAAAACACAAGCAGGCGAGTGCCGTGGCAACCATGTTTATGGGTCTGACGATTGCCAACATTGGCGGTGTACCTGCCGCAACCTGGCTGGGTGAGGCGATCGGCTGGCGCATGTCGTTCCTGGCGACGGCCGTGCTGGGTGTTATCGCCATGGTGGCGTTGTACTTCTCCTTGCCGAAAGGCAGCGCTGGTGAACGTCCTGATGTCCGCAAAGAGCTGTCGGTACTGATGCGCCCGCAGGTGCTCTCCGCGCTGTTGACCACCGTACTGGGTGCGGGCGCCATGTTTACCCTGTACACCTATATTTCACCGGTGTTGCACGATATCACCCACGCGACGCCTCTCTTTGTGACCGCGATGCTGGTGCTGATTGGTGTCGGGTTCTCTATTGGCAACTATCTCGGCGGGAAATCGCCGATCGTTCCGTGAGCGGGACGCTGAAAGGCTTTTTAACGCTGCTGATTGTCATCATGATCGCCATTCCATGGCTGGCGCGTAATGAGGTCGGGGCGGCGATGGCGATGGTTGTCTGGGGGGCTGCGACCTTTGCCGTGGTTCCGCCGCTGCAGATGCGCGTGATGCGCGTGGCCCATGAGGCACCGGGTCTCTCGTCGTCGGTCAATATTGGCGCGTTTAACCTTGGCAATGCGCTCGGTGCCGCTGCCGGTGGAGCCGTCATTTCTGGTGGCCTGGGATACAGCTTTGTGCCGGTGATGGGGGCGATAATTGCCGCGCTCGGCCTGCTGTTAGTGATGATGTCTGGCCGTAAACAGCCGGAAGCAGCGTGCGCTGCTGAATAATTAAAAAACGCAGAAGGGCAAACCCTTCTGCGTGTCTCTTACGCGGCGAAGTTCTTCGCCACAAACGCCCAGTTAACCAGTGCCAGAAGTGCTCCAGGTAGTTCGGGCGCGCGTTACGGTAATCAATGTAGTAAGCGTGTTCCCAGACGTCCACGGTCATCAGCGGCGTTGCGCTGGTGGTCAGTGGCGTACCCGCGTTCGAGGTGGAAACGATAGCCAGTTTGCCATCCGCGTCTTTCACCAGCCACGTCCAGCCAGAACCGAAGTTCTTGACTGCAGCATCCGTAAACTTCGCTTTAAAATCAGCAAAGCTGCCAAATGCCGTGTTAATCGCGCCAGCCAGTTCACCCTTAGGTTCGCCGCCTGCATTCGGTGCCAGGCAGTGCAGTAGAAGGTGTGGTTCCACACCTGAGCGGCATTGTTAAAGACACCGCCCTCTGAACTGCGGACGATCTCTTCCAGCGTTTTGCCTTCAAAATCGGTGCCCTTGATCAGGTTGTTCAGATTGGTGACGTACGTCTGGTGATGTTTGCCGTAGTGATACTCCAGGGTTTCCGCAGAAATGTGCGGGGCCAGGGCGTCTTTTGCATATGGTAGTGCAGGTAATTCGAACGACATTGCTTCTCTCCTTATTGTTTTTTATGTTGCCAATAACCACACAGACAACAGGGACAGAATAGCAAATTGAAAGGGTATGCAAAAGAGGAACTTACCCTGCCACGGCTGTGGCAGGGCAGGGGTTAGCGAATGGTTTTTGGCGTCATCACGCGGCGTGCGCCGACATAGTGACGTACCCAGTAGTCTTCACTGAGAGAGGTTATCTGGATGTCCTGGCCGCTACGTGGGGACTGGATAAATTTCCCGTTGCCTACATATACGCCAACGTGGTCAGCCGTGCCGCGCCCCTGAGTGCGGAAGAAGACGAGATCGCCATTCTCCAGTTCACCGCGGTTGACCGGTGACGCGTCGCGCAGGTGATACATCTCATTGGCGGTACGTGGAATTCGGAACTTCACCAGATCTTTGTAGGCGTAATAGACGAGGCCGCTGCAGTCGAAACCGGTACGCGGTGAGCTGCCGCCCCAGCGATAGGGTTTGCCGATCTGCCCCATCAGTTTATTCAACGCCGTTTTTGCGCTTTCTGCACGCGAACCTTATGCACTTCCGCTATTTTCGTGACCTTCGTGCATTTCGCTTTATGACCTTTGCGGGGGATGCATTTTTCCGTCACGAGATTAGCTGCAGTTTGCGAGGCTTTGCTTTTGGTTGCGTGGGCAGTGCGGGAAGGTTTTGTTTTCGTCTTGCTGGAGGCGGTCTTTTTAGTCTGGGTGGTGGTCTTTTTCTTGTCGTTCTTGCTGGTGGTTTTTTTCTTACGGTCTGTGGTTTTGGCCAGATGCGTTTTTTGTACAGCAGAGTGCCGCGCCTGTTGAGAGGCGTTCGCCACTGGCGTGAAAGTGAGTGTTGTAAACAGTAAAGCACAGAGCGTGATCGAGATTTTATTTATCCGCGCCACTGGGCAGTCCCCTGATAAATGCAGGTCATCAATAATACCCGCGAATGATTTACAAAGCCCGTCGATTCTAATCTATAAAAACCCGATAAGTTAATAGCATTTTTCAATCTACAATCCTGTTTCGTTAGCAAGTGCAAAAAAATTCATCAATCTGTCGCACTATTGTTCACTCCCTAAACAAAACCCTGAGTGCCGCAGGGTTAAACACCATTTGCAATGCAACTTTTCATCACTCGCGGTAAAATAAGAAAGACGTGAAAAAAATGTTATTTTCCGATGGCAGTCTGAACCGCTACAATGACAGACGAATGCCGTAACAGAAGTTAAAGGAAGCAAGACATGAGCACCACTATTGAAAAAATCCAGCGCCAGATCGCTGAAAACCCGATTCTGCTGTATATGAAAGGTTCTCCGAAGCTGCCAAGCTGTGGCTTCTCCGCGCAAGCGTTCAGGCGCTGTCTGCCTGTGGTGAGCGTTTTGCTTACGTTGATATCCTGCAGAACCCGGACATCCGCGCTGAGCTGCTAAATACGCTAACTGGCCGACGTTCCCACAGCTGTGGGTAGACGGTGAGCTGGTCGGCGGTTGCGATATCCTGATCGAAATGTATCAGCGCGGTGAACTGCAGCAGCTGATCAAAGAAACGGCTGCGAAGTACAAAACGGAAGAGCCAGACGCGGAGTAAGTTATCTGCGAAGACAAAAAAGCGACCTCATGAGGTCGCTTTTTTTTATTCTTCATTGTCACCCATCGGCAGCGGCCAGCCACCCAGACGCTTCCAGCGGTTCACAATTTCGCAAAACAGCTCCGCCGTCCGCTCGGTGTCATAAAGTGCGGAATGCGCCTGCGTACCGTCAAACTCAATGCCTGCCGTAATACAGGCCTTTGATAATACCGTTTGTCCCAACGCCAGACCGCTCAGTGCCGCGGTATCGAAGGTCACAAACGGGTGGAAAGGGTTACGCTTGAGCGACGCGCGCTCAGCGGCGGCCATGGTAAAGGTGTGATCGAACGTGGCGTTATGCGCCACCATAATGGCGCGGCTGCAGTTGCTCTCTTTCATGCCTTTACGCACCATTTTAAAAATGGCGTGCAGCGCGTCATATTCACTTACCGCACCACGCAGCGGGTTATGCGGATCGATGCCGTTAAAGGCCAGCGCCTCGGGCTGTAAGTTGGCCCCTTCAAACGGTTCAACGTGGAAATGCAGCGTGGTGTCCGGTGTAAGCCATCCCTGTTCATCCATCTTCAGCGTGATGGCGGCAATTTCAAGCAGCGCATCGGTTTTAGCGTTAAATCCGGCTGTTTCAACATCGATCACAACAGGATAAAAACCACGAAAACGGTCGCACAGACCGCTAAATTGAGCGTTATCGGACATCAGGGTCTCTTACATGGGGAAAAAAGCAGTGCGCATTATGGCAAATTTTGGATGGGGATGCAGTAAAAGTACGGGCGCATGTTGCGCCCTGCGGGATCAGTTGCCCAGACCGCGACCAGCTCTTTGGCTTCAATCAGTTCGATTTTGTAGCCGTCCGGATCTTCAACAAACGCGATCACGGTGGTGCCGCCTTTGACCGGGCCAGCTTCGCGCGTCACGTTACCGCCGTTGCTGCGAATACGTTCACAGGCTTCGGCTGCGTTGTCCACTTCCAGCGCGATATGACCATAAGCGGTGCCCAGTTCATAGCTGTCCACGCCCCAGTTGTAGGTTAGTTCGATGACCGCTTCGTCCGTTTCCGGGCCGTAACCCACAAACGCCAGCGAGTATTTATATTCCGGGTTTTCGCTGGTGCGCAGCAGTTTCATACCCAGTACGTTAGTGTAGAAATCGACAGAACGTTGCAGATCGCCAACGCGCAGCATGGTGTGAAGTAGGCGCATAATTTCCTCATTAACCAATGGAATAGAATATCTATTTGAACAGAAACGATGTTTTAGTATAGCGGCGAAAGGTCGCCGCTATCAATGAGCAATGAAGAGATTACAGGGTAGGGTAGTCGGTATAACCTTCAGCGCCGCCGCCGTAGAAGCTTTCCGGACGCTGAGGGTTCAGCGCGGCTTTCTGCTGCAGACGGGCGACCAGATCAGGGTTAGCGATAAAATCGCGACCAAATGCAACGGCGTCGATCAAACCTTTGCTAATCAGATCTTCAGCTTTCTCAGGGGTATATGCACCTGCACCGATGATCACACCGTGGAAGCGTTCGCGTACTTTCTGACGGAAGGCTTCAGTGTAAGGCTGACCACCGGCCCAGTCTGGCTCGGACATATGCAGATACGCGATACCCCGTTTTGCCAGCTCTTCAATCAGATAAAGGGCATCCGCTTCTTCGTCCGGGCCGTTATCAACGTTCTGGAAAGAACCAATCGGGGAAACGCGGATACCAATGCGGTCCGGGCTCCACTCCTGACATACGGCATCCACCACTTCCAGCACCAGGCGCGCACGGTTTTCGACGCTGCCGCCGTACTGGTCGGTACGATGGTTAGAGGACGGTGACAGGAACTGGTGCAGCAGATAGCCATGCGCGGAGTGCAGTTCAACCAGGTCGAAACCGGCTTCACGCGCATTCGCCACGGCCTGGCGGAAATCGTTAACAATCCCCGGGATCTCGTCCAGTTCAAGAGCGCGCGGCATAGACGTATCAACGCGGATCGCATTGCCGTTTTCATCACGCAGGGAGGTGCGGGTGTTCGCGCTCAGGGCAGAGGCGGAAACCGGTGCCTGACCGCCAGGCTGGATGCTGCTGTGAGAGATACGACCGGTATGCCACAGCTGGACCGCAATATGACCCTCTTCAGCGTGAACGCCAGCCGTGATTTTTTTCCACGCGGCAATCTGTTCCGGGCTGTGCAGACCTGGTGCGCCAGCGTAACCCTTAGCCTGAGCAGAAATCTGAGTGGCTTCGGTGATGATCAGCCAGAGCTTGCGCGCTGACGGTAATATTCACCCATCAACGGGGTAGGGATATCACCCGGCTCAATGCTGCGCAGACGGGTAAGCGGGGCCATGAACACACGGTTTGGCGCGGTAACGGCACCCACTTTCAAGGGGGTAAATAATTTTTCAGCGGACATAAAGGCTCCTGAGTAGACCAGTCGTCTAGTAATTACGTAAATAAAAACGCCTGCTATACGCGAGGCGTAGTAATGCTGCTTTTTACATGTGCCAGTGCGCTTTCAAGCGGCACCGCACTGCGTGAAATCTTGGCCTGCAGGTTCGCGCCTAACCAGAGGGCGTATAAAACCTGCGCCTGGGTTAAAGGTTCGCCGGGAAAAGTCAGCGTTTTTTCATCGCGGCCTTTCTCCAGCGCCTGTGCCATGAGGCGATAACCCCGCGGGCCCCTTTATCCATTGCTGTGCGCATATCTTCTGAAAGATCGCACACTTCGGCAGAAAGTTTTACCGTCAGGCAACCGCTGATGATGCCCTGCTGACAGAACTGGTTCAGCGTTTCCTGATAGAAGTGCAGAACACGATCGCGATAATTACCTTCGCCCGTGGCAAAGTGCGCTGCCAGGCGCTGATGGTAGCTGGCATAGTGCCGCTCCAGCATTGCCACGCCAAACGCCTCTTTGGACCGGAAGTAGTGATAAAACGACCCCTTCGGTACCTCAGCGGTTTTTAATAACTCGCTCAACCCCATACCGGTGAACCCGCGATGCATGCAAAGTCGCTCGCCGGTCGCCAGTAAATGTTCTCGGGTATCGTGTTCTGTATTTCTGCTCATGGCCGCACTCTAATAGACCGTTCGGTCTATTGCAAGCGTGTTCAGTGGCGACATGCGTTCAGAATATCCAGCTGTTGTTGATAAACCTTTGATTTAATGTCCATCATACCCAATACGGTAGAGAACAAATTGTCCTGCGAAACCGCATTTTTTGCTGCATAGTCACGTAAACACTGCGCGTTGACGCCGAAATTTTTCGCATAGTCTGGTGATAACCAGAACATAAACGGAATGTGCGTTTGTTGCTCTGGTGCCAGCAGATACGGCGTGCCGTGCAGATAAATCCCGCTTTCGCCCAGCGACTCCCCGTGATCCGAAAGGTAAATCAGGGCGGTATTCATGCTCGCCTGACGCGCTTTTAGGGCATCGATGGTTTTACTGACCATGCTGTCGGTATACAGGATGGTGTTGTCATAGGTATTCATCAGCGCCTGGTGATCGCAATCCTGAATTTCATTGGTATCGCAGGTTGGCGTAAATTTGCGGAAATTATCCGGATAACGGCGATAGTATGCCGGGCCGTGGCTGCCCATCAGGTGGATGACCAGTACGGAGTCTTGCTTCAGGCCATCCAGAACATTGTCCAGACGGGTGAAGTTCACATCGTCAATGCAGGAGTTGTCTTTGCAGAACTGATCGAGTTTCCACTGGGTCATGTCGGTATGGGGAACGCGATCGCAGGCGCCTTTACAACCGCCATCATTGTCACGCCACAGCATATTGATCCCCGCATGGGCGAGCACGTCCAGCAACCCTTCCTGGTGATGGGCCAGATCGGCATCGTATTTACTGCGCGTCATACCGGAGAACATGCAGGGCACGGAAACGGCCGTTTCGGTGCCGCAGGAGGAGGCCTGCGGGAAGTTAATAACATCCTGCTTTTTCAGCTCGGGGTTTGTTTCACGCCCGTAGCCATTCAACGAGTAGTTCGCGGCACGTGACGCTTCGCCGATGACCAGCACCAGAACGGTTTTCTTTTGTTGGCCTGCAATCAGCGGCCCTTTATGGGCATCTTCACCGATCCGGACCAGCGTTTGATCGCCTGCAAACCAGCGCATTTTGCTGTATTTGACCATCGCGCTGACATAGTTTGCGGGGGTCACCATTTTGACGATGCTTTTGTTATTGCGAAACAGCGACGCGTAGTCTTTATAAAACAGGGCGGCGATGAGGATGATAACCAGCAGGGCGCCGAGCATTGCGCCAAAACGGGTCAGCAGGGCGTACCACCATTTCCCGGTGCGAATGCGGATCATGGCCAGCACCACGGACGGAACAAGACCGGCAACGACAATCCACAGGATCATCTGCGGCGTCACCAGGCAGTGGCTTCCTGAGAGTTGGTTTCGAACACGTTAACAATCATGTTCTGATCGATAACCGCGCCGTAGGTATACATAAAGTAGGTCGCGGCGGCGCATCCGACGGTCAAGACAATCAGCAGCGGTTTACGAATAAACGGGATATTAAGCAGACTAAAAACAATGACCCAGCCGCAAAACAGCACCAGTGGAACGGACGCGGCAAAGAGGACGTCATGGATATGCGCGGGCGCGATAATTGCCCAGCTACGCTGAATAAACAGCGCGTTTAATACGGTAAAGAAAAGTGCACAGCCCAGAGTAAATTTTATGTCGTTACATTGTAACTTTTTGATTAGCCACATCGATCAGAAAACCTGCAATTTTAATGATGGGGCGAGTATAGAGAACGAAGATTAGTGAAACCTTAATGCCACAAAACTGTGGTAAAGCCCTTGCACGCGGGACGTTTAGCGTCTTCACTGTAGGTGATAGTCGTTATCGGGAGGTGAGTGTGGCAGAGCAACTGGAGTTTTTCCCCATCCAGAGCCCGTGCCGGGGTATTTGTCAGGTGGATGAACGCGGATATTGCCGTGGCTGCATGCGCACGCGCGATGAGCGTTTTAACTGGCAACACTTCAGCGACACGCAGAAACAGGAGGTGCTCCGTCTCTGTCGACAGCGACTTCTGCGCAAAATACGCGCAAACAAAGCCGGTGACACCGAAGAACCCCAGCAACCTTCACTGTTTTAACACGGTAATTGCGTATACTCATGACATCACGTCCTTGAGGAAAATGTTATGGTTCAGCGAATTACCCTTGCCCCCCAGGGGCCAGAATTCTCCCGCTTTGTGATGGGCTACTGGCGCCTGATGGACTGGAATATGTCCCCCCTCCAGCTGGCAAGCTTTATTGAAGAGCATCTCGACTTAGGGATCACCACGGTCGATCACGCTGATATTTACGGTGGCTATCAGTGTGAAGCCGCGTTCGGCGAGGCACTCAAACTGGTTCCTGCGTTACGCGAACGCATGGAGATCGTCACCAAATGCGGGATTGCCACGACGGCAAAACCGGAGCATGCCCTCGGCCATTACATTACCGACAGCGCGCACATCATTAAGAGCGCCGAACAGTCGCTGGTTAACCTGGCGACCGATCATATCGATCTGTTGCTGATCCACCGCCCCGATCCATTGATGGATGCCGATGAGGTGGCCGAAGCGTTTCTGAATCTGCATCAAAGCGGCAAAGTGCGTCATTTCGGTGTATCAAACTTTACCCCTGCACAGTTTGCGCTGCTGCAGTCTCGTCTGCCGTTTACCCTGGCCACCAACCAGGTTGAAATTTCTCCGGTTCATCAGCCGCTGCTGCTGGATGGCACGCTCGATCAGCTTCAGCAATTGCGTATCCGTCCGATGGCGTGGTCGTGCCTGGGCGGCGGACGTCTGTTTAATGATGATGAATTCCAGCCGCTGCGCACTGAGCTTGAGAACATTGCCCGCGAACTGAATGCCGGAAGCATCGAACAGGTGGTGTACGCGTGGATCCTGCGTCTGCCATCAAAACCACTGCCGATCATTGGCTCGGGCAAAATTGAACGCGTACGCGCCGCCATTGCCGCGGAAGAGTTGCAGATGACCCGTCAGCAGTGGTTCCGCATCCGCAAAGCGGCGCTGGGTTACGACGTCCCGTAACCGGTAAAACGTGACTTTCCGGTGAAATCTTTGCCCCTGGTATAAACTTAAGGGGCAAAAAACAACCCGTGGAGGTCATATGAAGCGTTTTACTCTGGCTCTCGTCACGCTGGTGGTCTGTGCAGGTGCGCAGGCGGCCAGTGATGAAGTGGAAATGAATCTCGTCACCTCTCAGGGTGTAGGTCAGTCCATCGGCACGGTGAAAATCACTGAAACCGACAAGGGACTGGAATTCGCGCCCAATCTCAAAGCCCTTCCTCCTGGCGAACATGGTTTCCATGTCCATGCTAACGGTAGCTGTCAGCCGCATTAAAAGAGGGTAAAGCCTCGGCTGCGGAGGCGGCAGGCGGCCACCTCGACCCACAACATACCGGTAAGCATGAAGGTCCTGACGGTATGGGACATCTGGGCGATTTGCCGGTGCTGGTGGTGAATAACGACGGCAAAGCCACGGATCCCGTCGTCGCGCCGCGGCTGAAAAAACTGGATGAAGTGAAAGGCAAGGCGCTGATGATCCATGTCGGCGGCGACAATATGTCCGATCAGCCAAAACCGCTTGGCGGTGGCGGGGCTCGCTATGCCTGCGGGGTGATGTGATCCCCAATTGTACCCGGAGCCGGTGCCTGTTCCAGCTGCGACAGTGAGCAGTGCAGGCGCCAGATTATCGAGCTAATCTCGTGCTGCAGGCGAGTGGTGGTGCGCAAGGGTATCGCAAATTCGCTGAAGTTCAGCAAGCGTGGTTTCCAGTGGCCGTTGCTGGACACCGCGTTCGCTCATGACATCGCGTAGCAGGGTGATGCAGACATCACGAACCTGCGACAGCGGGTCGGACCGTGTTTCCCATGCCCTAAGTTGCCAGACCACGTGAGAGCAGTTCAACAGCACCACGCCCCAGCGCAACAGCCAGCGGCGCGAAAGGGAGTCCTGGCTGTTATTGAGCTGGCTGACATAGTGATAGACCAGCGATTCATACTCACTTTCACGTAAATGCGGTTTTCGACTCAACTGGTCGACAAAACCTCTGCGTAACTCGCGGATATGCCGGCGACTCTTGCGCGCATCTGAACCCGGACGTAACACCGCAAATGCCAGCCACGCCAGCCCAACGCCAAGGATCTTCGCCAGATTGTCATTGAGAAAATCGGCGTAGTCATAAACCGGCGGGTTAGTGACGGAGATAAACGAGCCCATAAACACAATCAGCTGTCCCCACAGCCCCGCGAGTTTGGGCATTTGCAGCTTCAGCAGCTGCATGGTGGTTAACAGCGGGAACAGGAACAGAAGGAACTGCCACAGGTCGCTTATCTGCACCATCAACCCAAACTTCACGGCAAAACTAAACAGCGAGAGCAGCACCAGGGTGCGCAGCAGCAGCGTGAGGGAGTTGAACGGTGACGCGGCGACGGAGTACAGCACGCAGCTGATAGCAGCAAGCGTCAGGGCCGCAGGGCCTGACTCCCACTGGGTGGTGATACTCCACGCGCCAACCAGCGTGAGCGCGCAAAAGGTACGAAAAACCACTCCACAGTGCCTCCATCAAGTCTGTGTGTCGTGCCAGCGCCGGGCTACCGGGGACAGCGAACTCGGTGACCGGGGTGGCATTTTCCACGGCGTTAATCCAGCGGCTGCTGCGCAGATACAACCGGCAAAAATAGTTGAGACGCTGCCAGAAGCGCGGTGACGGTAATCGTACTCATCAACTGGCGCGAGCGGGGCGATAATCTTCGCGACGGTGTAGATGTCGGCATCCGGGCGTGCAAGCGCCGCGAGCAGCGTTTCAATCACGGCGCGCGTATGTGCAGGGGGCGTGGACCAGTTGAGCAGCATCCGGCGCAGGCTGGAGATTGAACTGGTCATACGCAGCTGCTGATGCAACAGATAGTTCAGCAGGGTGTTCTGACGACGAAAGCGATAGTGGCTCCAGAAGGCCTGAATGCGTAACAGATTCATGGTCAGGATCTGGCCGATCACCTTTTCGTGCGCAAGACGGATGTCGTCGTTGGTATCCGGTTGCCAGAGCAGGCTTGCGTGATCCAGTAAACGGGTATGCATGGTCTTCAGGGCGGTAATAAGCGCGGTGCCATCGGAGGTGCTCGGCAGTATCATCATCATGAAACCGCCGCTCAGAATACCGACAATCACTTCGCAGACGCGCGCCTGTGCGATGTCCCACAGCTCGGTGGTATCGAGCACATTCACCACCGGAAAGGCGATAATGGCGGCGGTATAGCCGGCCAGCTGGAAGCATAGGCCACGTTATTCGTAAAATGTGCGCAGGCCCAGGTACAAAAGCCCAGCCATATCGCCATGCTCAACAAAAAAAGCCACGGATCGTTCAGCGTATGACCTGCAATGATTAACGCTGCGGTGGCACCCAACAGGCTGCCGGCAATACGTCCAAGACTTTTGCTGATCACCCCGCCGACGGTGGGGAAACTCACCACCGCGGCAGAGGTCATTGCCCAGTAGGGCTGATCAAGGTTGAGGTAATAGGCAACAGTCAGCGCCAGACACATCGCAATGCCATTACGCAGCGCATAGCGCCACTGCGGACGTGTCGCTTTCATCCACGGCGTATTTCGCCAGGAGAAGGCCTGCAGGTTCATCAACGGGTCCCGATGGCGACAGTGCAGGTTGTGCCGGAGACCAGCGTCATGTCCTGCGGTAAATGGTCAAACTCCACACGAACCGGTACGCGCTGGGCCAGACGCACCCACGGCACGTTCGGTTTGATGTCCGGTACCAGGCCTGAATCCATTTCAACACTCTGATCGTAAATGGCGCGGCCGATGCTGGAGACGTGACCTGTAACCGCTGCGAGCCGCTGTAAAGCGTAATGGTAGCGGGAGACCCTTCGCGAATATGGCGAAGCTTGGTCTCTTCAAAATAACCCACCACATAGAACGAGTGGCTGTCGACAAGGGCGAAAACGGGTTGCCCGGCGGTGGCATAATTCCCCACGCGGCTGACAGGTTGGTGATCCATCCATCGACTGGCGCGGTAATAACGGTTTGTGTCAGCTCCCACTGCGCCTGTTTGAGCGTAGCCTCCGCGACGTTCACGCTCGCCTGCATGGCCTTAACGTTGATATTGGCAGTATCTAAATCTTCTGCGGAAATATAGTTGCGCGACAAATGCCGGCGGCGATTGGCTTCGTTATTGGCTTTTGCTAAATCAGACTGGGCCTTCGCCAGCTGTGCCTGGGCGTTAAGGATCGCAATATGATAGGGGGTGTCGTCGATACGGAATAACACGTCACCCTTTTTAACGTACTGGTTATCTCTCACAACAAGCGTCGTGATGCTGCCCGATACCTGAGGGGTAATGCTGACCTGCTCAGCCCGCACTTTGCCGTCACGTGTCCAGGGTGACTGCATATAAAAATTCCAGAGCCACCACCCGGCAACCAGGGCCAGGGCAAGAACAATCAGCGTGGAAAAGTACTTCAGCGTTTTCAGGGGCATATTCACCACACAATCAAGACAGCAAGGCCCAGGCATACGGAAAGGGCAAACAGGGAGAGGTCCATTAACATGGGGTGCCAAATCTCGCCGGAGTACATCCAGTCGCGAAGCAGGCGATGGGCTATGAGCCAAATCATAAAGCCGACCAGGACGGCCTTAAACAAGGGCGGAAAGTAGACTGACGCACCGAAAATCAGGTCCTGAAGGGGGAGTCCCACGGAGCTTTGAAAAAACGTCACGGGCAGAGATCCTTTGCAGTGAACAAAATGCCGCGAGGGCGAGTCTTAATCTGATGGAACATCACAATTCAGTGTAAGTCATCCTTTTAAGTTCGATGAATGCAGTATTGCATTTGTTTTGCCAATACAAATGCTGCACACTATTCTAAAATCAGTATAATAACTTAGCAAGCTAATTATAAGGAGATGAAATTGGAATCGCCATTAGTTCTGATCTGGCAAGTTGGTACGCGTCTGGCGTGCTCTGATTGACCATCGCCTGAAACCTCTGGAATTGACACAGACGCACTGGGTCACGCTGCATAACATTCATCAGCTGCCACCCGACCAGTCACAAATTCAACTGGCAAAAGCGATCGGCATTGAGCAACCGTCACTGGTACGTACGCTTGACCAACTGGAAGAGAAAGGACTCATCTCCCGGCAAACCTGCGCCAGCGATCGTCGCGCTAAGCGGATTAAGCTCACTGAGAAAGCGGCCCCTATCATTACTGAAATGGAAGCCGTTATCACCAAAACGCGCGGCGAAATCCTTTCCGGGGTTTCACCCGCAGAGCTTGAACTGCTCATCAGCCTCATTGGACGCCTCGAGCAGAACATCCATGAGCTGCAGTCACGCGACTGACACCATCACAAGGCCTTGCAGCAGCAAGGCCTTTTTTACCTCGACACAACGACACGGTTACGCCCGGTCTCTTTCGCTTCATACATCGCCTTGTCAGCATTCTCCACGCACGCTTCAGCGGTCGTCGTCGGAGAGGTGGCGGTAAACACCCCCATGCTAATCGTGATGGATTCAGGTAACTGACCCCCGCTGCTGACCTTATCAAAACTGCTCAGCTTTAGCCGTATGCGTTCAGCACCTGGTACGCTGCTTCCGACGAAGTATTGGTCAGCATCAGGACAAATTCTTCCCCACCAATACGTGCCGCGATGTCCTGCGGGCGGACGGAATCCATCAGCAGGTTGGCGACAAACTGCAATACTTTGTCTCCCTGCAGATGGCCGTAGCAGTCGTTGATGTGCTTAAAACGGTCGAGATCGCTGACGATAACCGACACAGGGTGGTTGGCTTTGCTGATGCTGAGTGCCTGATTTAAGGCGTCGTAAAAATAACTGCGGTTGTAGAGGCGCGTCAGCGGGTCGCGGATCGAGTCTGATAAGACTGCTGATACTTTATGTGCGAGTCGCGATACAGGTTAAAGACGTCGTACAGCAGGACAAAAATAATCATCAGCGTCGCCACGGTTTCGAATAAGCGAGCGTGATACCAGGACGTGTCCTCAGCATGCCCGCCGGCTAACAGTAATGAGAGCGTCAGGACATAACAAACACATAAGAAATTACCGCCAACCCAAAAAAGATTCCGCACCCGGGTAATCGTCATTAACGTTGCTAATGCCACAACCCAGAGAAGAATCAAAAAGATATTTATGACCTGGCTCCAGAGAACCATAAATTGCCGGGTTTCATTATCCACCAGATCCAGCGTTATCAGTGCCGAGTGGCTGGAGCAGAACCAGGCCAGGGCGACCATAGAAACCGTAAACAGCATTGTACCGATAACCACGGCAATATGCGCGGGGCGTGAAAGGGGATAATCCCGAATAGAATAGAGCAAGGCTGAGACTATTATCAGCACCGCCATAAGAATATGACGGAACATAAAGAAGATCATGGCGTCGTTATAGTCGACAACATTGACTGATAGAGATCCAGCCATGACGGGAAGCTGGACAGGGTACCGGCCATCAGCATCGTCGAACCGGCGAAGGCCGAGGCGAGGGCGATAAGGTACAACCGCCGTCTGTCACACCAGTATTTCATGACCATGAAGCAGGCAATAAACAGGTGGAATACCAGCAAAAATATGGTAAGTGTCGGGAATAGCAGCGGTGAGAATGAAGGGACTAATTCGACCAGTTTTACAAAGAGACCTTGTAATATTCCAACGACGACGATGCATCCAAAACAGAATGTAATATAAGGGTTTTTAAATATCGTTGTAGTGCAAGCATAGGGATTTGACGGAATAATAAATTAAAAATGTAAAGTAAGAAAGAGAGTAACAGGCGTGGAGAGTAAATACTTTGCGCAGGAACAAGATATACCGCGCTTAATGATTCATGGCGGGAATGTTTTTTTGTAAATATATTGCTGATAATTATATTATATGTAAATAGATTTGTTTACTGGCTTCGCTAAACGGATTTGTTAAATGGATTTGTTAAATGGATGTGGTCTGATGACCACATCCAGTTTGAATTAGCGTGGAGAAACGGTGACCTGGCTTCCGTTGCTCGCCAGAACAACGCGCTGGCCAGCAGAGAAACGGGTATTACCTTGTTTCTGTACTACCATGATGGTGCTGCCGTCATCTTTACGGATTTCCAGTTCTACGCCCTGGCTTTTGTTCATTGCACCCTGAACGCCCTGGCCTGCAACACCACCCGCAACGGCACCTGCTGCCGTGGCCAGCGAACGACCCGTGCCACCGCCTACGGTATTACCGAGGAAGCCACCCAGCACAGCACCGCCGATGGCACCCATCACGTTGCTGTCATCGCCACCCTGAATTTGTACAGGGCGTGCGTTAACAACGGTACCGTAAGTGACGCTCTGAACCTGTTTGGCTTCAGAAGCGCTGTACACGTCGCCAGAAAGTGAACTGTCATTCACACAGCCTGCAAGGGTTAAACCGATCAGCGAAACGCCCAGTACACGTAAAATCATTTGAATCTCCTGTTCACCAAAAACGCCCGATGGCGGGCATCCGTTATGGCTAAATTATATGGCATAAGGGGCCATAGTTCATATCTTTGCACTAACAATAAGAAAATTGTACTTGAATTTAACTTAACGAGACATAAACGGGCACCCGGCAGGTTACCTGTCTGAGATTGTTAAAAAATATTATCGCCGGATAGCAAAGCGGCGCTGTTTATGGTTGAGTGGAGAGCATTAGCCACGCAACGTAAGGAAAGCGCATGAAATCGGGTCGCTACATTGGTGTGATGTCGGGTACCAGTCTGGATG
>ENA-OQHY01000707-OQHY01000707.1-human-gut-metagenome-genome-assembly--contig:-NODE-707-length-17790-cov-3.032441_pt1 | contig 17790 bp, 25 predicted proteins | sample MGYA00242570_ERZ504733 | MGnify/ENA primary metagenome ERZ504733 (study PRJEB26092, sample SAMD00036219) | human gut metagenome | host: Homo sapiens | study: EMG produced TPA metagenomics assembly of... | reverse complement strand
GGTCTGTGGACCTCGGTCTGTCTGAATGGTCCGGTTCAGTCTGCCATTGAGCAAGGTTTTGACGTCTATATCTCACAGACGCCAGCGGTGACATGAGTGCAGAAGCTCACGAACGCGCTGTGCAACGCATGATTCAGGCTGGCGCAAAGCCGATTACTGCCCTGACTTACCTGCTTGAACTGCAACGTGACTGGGCACGTCATGAAACCTACGAACTGACACTTCGATCAGCCAGAAACATGGCGGAGCGTTCGGTATTGGCATCCAGTATTGTGCAGATATGGTTCACGCCTAAGATAACTCGCCATACGATTTTTTTTGCTGGGGGAGTGGAATGACCGTATGGCCGGTATGCGGGCAGGATGCAGTATTCCTGCCCGCATGTTTTTCTGAGTTCTGTTCATCTTTCTTCGTTCCCCCTCGCTCGCCGTTTCGGCAGCCTGTCTTACCCCGAATTCTTTTGAAAACCATTCCGAACAAACATGGCATCCAGCATTGAGTAAAAAATGAGTGATGAAATTGACACCAAACCTACCACTGGTAGGTTGGTTTTTGTTCGCTTTCCAGCCAACCGGATCCGGCCTGAGAACGTTATTTTTTTACCTATGCGATAAGTGAGATCGGTAATGGAGAAAAAGCATGAGTTAGCGGCAGGGCCATCCATTCAGGGAGATGGCATTGCGGAAACAACGACAGCGATCGAGGTTTTTTCCGGCCCTGGCATGAGTATCAACCTGCGTTTTTGCCTGATGAAAGAGGTTGCAGCGTATAAGGCGCAGCAGGGTCAGGCAATTGCCGACCTGAACAGGAACGGGACGTGCTTGAAAGAGCCTTTGCTGTCGCCCACGCGTCAGGGCTGGAAAGAGAGAGCGTCAGGTCTTTCATTCAACTGCAGATGGACATTGCGAAGGCTATCCAGCATTTCCATTGTGCCGACTGGCTCATGGAAGAAGACACACCGAGGACACCGATGCCGCTCTCTTCGGTGAGAGCAAAAATTGCCCATGCCGATGAATCAACGCTTCGCAGTATCGCCCGGAAATTAAAAACGGAGGGCGGCTTTTCCGGAGCTGATAAAGCGGCATTCATGCGAGAAATTCAGCATGAAAAAATACGTGACAGAGATAAAGAGCGGCTCTGGGCTACAGTTAAAAAAATCCTGCTTCATTCATCCTGTGGCGCGTCTTAATGGGCGAGTTATCACGCCAGCAGCGAAAGACGTGCTTAATGTTTTCAGGAATACGTTCTCGCGTATTTGATTGTGTATTCACTGTGTGAGCAAAAATATGACGAACACTTCACTTTCCACCGGCCAAAAAATAGTCCGCCTGTGCCTGGTCGCGATTATTCCCCTTGTCTTGATAGCGCTGTTTCTCTGTCAGGCGGCTGGCTGACGCCGAATCTCTGACGTCTGACAAACTGGTTTCGGTATTGCAGAAATCGGGTGGGGAACATCCCGGTTTTCGCCGCAATCACGCGAAGGGCGTGTGCGTGGTGGGGGATTTTATCTCTAATGGCCAGGTCAGTTCGTTATCGCGAGCAGCGCTATTTGCCCCTGGCGAAACGCCGGTTACGGGCCGTTTCGCCATCGCAGGGGGTAACCCAAAAGCGCCGGATTATGCCGTTCCCGTGCGCAGCATGGCGCTGCAATTCAGGCAGAGCAACGGCGAGCAGTGGCGAACAGGCATGAACGCGATGCCACGCTTTCCGGTCTCTACCGTTGAAGACTTCTATGCGCTGCAAAACCTGACTCTGCCCGATCCGGCAACCGGTAAACCCAACCCCGATAAGCTTAAGGCGTTTGTGATCGCGCATCCTCAGATGCAACCCTACCTCGCCTGGGCAAAGCAGTATGTACCTTCATCCAGTTGGGCAAGCGATCGCTTTAATAGCTGAATGCATTTCGCTTTATTGATAAAACGGGTAAAGAGCATCTGGTCCGCTGGAGTATGGTGCCGCATATTGGCTCTCAGCCGATGAGCGAGGCGGATAAAAATGATAAAGATTTTCTGCAACACGATCTTGAAGAGCGCCTGAAGCAAGGGCCGCTGAAATGGGATCTGATGATTACCGTCGCTAAACCGGGCGATCCGGGCAACGATGCAAGCCAGGTTTGGCTGAAGATCGGCAAACCATCAATGCCGGCATGCTCGTGCTGACACGTGCAACACCGCAGCAAAACGGTCCGTGCAATGACATCAACTACGATCCGCTGATTTTGCCCGATGGCATTGCTCCTTCGGACGATCCTTTACTGAATGCGCGCTCGGCGGTCTATGCCAAATCCTACAATGCGCGTACCCGTGAACAGTCCCGACAGTCAGGAGCTGGCTTATGAAACAGGTTGCTTATTTCCATCCGGCGTTGCGCATTCTGCACTGGTTCATGGCAGCGGCTATCGTGGCAATGTTGTTTATCGGCATTGCGATGGTTTCAACCATTTCGTCGAAGCATGCCCTGCTGGTGGCGATCCACAAACCGCTGGGGCTGATGATTCTGGTTCTGGTGGTGGTCAGGCTATGGCTGAGGTTTTATACCTCCGTCCCTTCGCTACCGGCTTCCATACCGGCCTGGCAGCGCCTGATAGCGCATCTCTCACACTGGGCGTTATACCTCATGATGTTCCTTCAGCCCTGATTGGCTGGGCGATGCAGTCAGCGGCGGGGTACCCCATCACCCTCGGCGGCGGGGTTGTTTTGCCACCCATTGTTCCGGTGAATAACGACTGGTTTGCCATTCTGCGGCCTTTGCACTCTCTGGTTGCGCTGATGCTATTTGCTACCGTGATGCTGCATTTGGCGGCCGCGCTTTTTCATGCGTTAGTGCTGCGAGATAGCGTCTTTGACAGTATGGCGGGGACCGGCAGACGGCGGCAGTAAAGGCGGCCTGTCGGTAGGTTTTCGCTCTGCTCTCTGATATCTTATTGATCTGTATACTGACAATGGGTTACGGCTATGTCCACCGAACGTTCACAGAAAGCAAACGACATTGTATTTTTCACCCGACAATTACTTACCACCGGTGGCTACCGAAGCTTCAGTTTTGCCGACCTTTCTGAAAAGGTGAATATTCGCAAGGCGAGTATTCACCACCATTTTTCAAGCAAGGCGGAGCTGGTAAGGGTCGTCGTGAGCGAGTATCGCCAGGAGGCCCGCGCCGGAATGCAGGCATTAAGCCATCAACTAAATAATCCGGTTGCCGAACTTCAGGCCTATGCCGATTATTGGGCCAAATGCATCCAGACGGTTCTGCGCCATTTTGTATCTGCGCGATGCTTGCCGCCGAACTGCCGACGTTGCCGCCCGAAGTCGCTTCGGAAGTGACGGGACATTTCGCCGATCTCTCTGGCTGGCTGACGGAGTTGCTTCAGAGAGGAGAAAGGGAAAAATGCTTTACTGTCCGGTCAACCCACGCCAGCGAGGCGGGGCAGTTAATGGCAACGGTACATGGTGCCATGTTAGCCGCACGCGCGTTTAACGACGCGAAAGTATTTCAGCAAATCGTCCAGCCGGTGATCGACAATATTCTTGTGTCGGATTGATCGCTCGATAGCACGACATTGCCCTTTTAACCTGCTTATAAGGGCGCAATGTGCACCTCTCCTGAGGGTATTCCGTACCAATAATTGACCACTCCGCACAAATTCTGACCGTTTAAGACGCAACGGGGGATTAGAAACGACAATTTTTTCAAATTCCGCCTTCGTCCAATTTTAATAACCTGCTCTGTCTCATATTATCATGGTGTAAAAGGGAGACAGGGACACGTCTGAAGGCTAATCTTTGTTAATGACGATACGGCAAGCAACAACGTCGGGATGGCTGTCATGGACCGTTAAACGAGAGTATAACGGGACCGTTTCGTCCTGGAGTCTTATCTGGTTGGCTGGTAACAATTTGTGTCAGAATAGACGACAAGACATACCTATTTCCTTAATGGAGTCATCGCGCATGAGAATGGCAATCACCCTACTTTTCTTGATTATTTCGACCTGTTCCTGGGGGAAGGAACTCCCTAAGCTTGAAGGGAAACCCGTGTTAACCATTTCCGGGAAAATCGAGAACAGTAATCAAAATGGCGCTGCAGTCTTTGATATCGCTGGCCTGGAAAAAATCGGCCTCGTTACCATGCGTACCCGTAACCCATGGTATAATGACCAGACAAGCTTTGAGGGTATTCCCAATGAAAAACTCATGGAACTGGTCGGCGCCAAAGGCACTGTTCTGAGTGTAACCGCGCTCAATGATTATACGACTGAAATTCCCATTGAAGACTTCACAAAATATAACGTGATCCTTGCAATAAAAATGAACGGCCAATATATGCGCGTTCGCGACAAGGGCCCTCTGTTTATTGTCTATCCTTATGAAAGTAACAAAGAGTTGGATAACCAGGTCTATTACTCGAGATCAGCATGGCAGATTAGCAAAATGGTCGTAGAGTAATAATCTGGAGAAATGCATGAACAGGATCCTGGTAGGCATTATATTTTTCCTATTCATTACAACCGGGTATATTTCATTTCTTTTGCATGAGCGGCAGGAGGATCTGCAAAAACTCAACCATTATAAGGACTCCTGGTCTGTCTCTCAGATGGTTTCAGAATACTACAGGCTGGAGTCGTGGATCAGCCGTTATTCTGACAATAATCCTGATATCACCATGGACGATCTCCGCATGCGGCTGGAGATCATGCTTAGCCAGCGTGAGTTACTGAAAGAAGGCGATTTGGGTAAGTATGTAAAGTCGAATAAAAGCCATAATGCACTGGCAAAAAATCTGCATGAAACGCTTGATTACCTTGATCATCATCTGGAAGGGATGAGTCGCGCTCAACTTGCTGATTATCTTGAGAAAATGTATGCGCTTGATTCCTCCCTTAGCCAGTTTTCATCCAGTGCACTCTCCAATGATGTTAACTCCATCAACGAGACAAACCAGAATATACAAAAGCTGTATCGTATCTATTCAGGCCTTTCGGTTCTGTTGATTATTTTAAGTGCGATATTGGGTGTTTTAAACGTCTGCCAGAACAGGAAGATACTTAAAACTCACCGACAGGTTACCAGCCTGGCAAATGAACTTCAGAAATCGAAGGAAATACTCCAGCAACAGAATAAAAAACTGGCGTATGACGTTTACCATGACTCGTTAACGGGGCTTAAAAACAGGCTTTATTTCTGGGATGATCTTATTAATAACATCTCGATAGCGAGCCGCATACACAGGCCAGTCACGGTCATGTTGTTTGATCTCGATCGCTTTAAAGAAGTCAATGACAGCTTTGGTCACGATGCTGGCGATCTGTTATTGCGTGAGGTTGCGCACCGTTTATCTTCCATGAGCAACGAAACAAATACATTCTATCGCCTCGGGGGCGACGAGTTTGCATTATTGTCGCATGAGCTGACAGAAGAAAGTGCCGTTAATCTGGCAATGGAAATCTGTGAGTGCATTAAAAAGCCTTACATAATAGGTAACTCTAACGTCACCATTGGTACCTGTGTCGGTATTGTTGTTTCAGAATTAGAACGACGTTCAGATTACCTTTATAAGTTTGCCGATCTGGCTCTGTATGAAGCTAAACGTGCAGGCTTAAACATGATCAAAGTGTTTCGCCGCATCATGCTGCAAAAGCTCGAGGAAAGCAGAACCCTGGAGCGTGATTTATCAGTGGCAGTCGCAAATAAAGAGTTGGTCGTTTACTATCAGCCGATTGTTGATTCGTACACCACTGAAATATATGGCTATGAAGCCTTCTGCGCTGGAATCATCCCGTTAAGCATCATTGCGCCGGATGATTTTATTTCGGTAGCAGAGAAAACGGGATTCATCCATGAGATAGGCAAAGCCGCGCTTGAAATCGCCTGCAAGGAAGCGACGACATGGAAGGTGCCGGCAAGGATCTCTGTCAACGTGTCTCCGGTGCAGTTAAGCAGTATGAATTTTGTCGATACAGTACGCGCAGTGCTGGCCGAAACGGGGTTACCCGCTACCCGGCTTGAGCTGGAAGTGACGGAATCTTCGCTGTTTACCGACAGTGAAACCCCCATCGAAATCCTTATGGCGCTCAGAGTGCTGGGCATAAAAATCTCTATTGATGATTTTGGTACGGGCTATTCCTCCCTTTCAAGATTGATTCAGTTAGGCTTTGATAAAATAAAAATCGATAAATCGTTTGTGCGAACAATATCCACGGATGAAGAAACTCAGACCATCGCAAAATTAATGGTCGGCATGGCGAAATGCCTTGATATGGTAATTATTGCTGAAGGCGTTGAAACCAATGATCAACTGTTATGCCTTCAACGTTTAGGGTGTGATTTGGCACAAGGATATCTCTTTGGAAAGCCCGCACCCTTTATCAGTCAATCAATCAAAGCGGGTGAAACACTTGTTTAATCCTGCGGTGACGCTCCCTGGTCAACACGTGTGCCTGGCGCCTGGAAGAGAAGAGAGGGTGATATGCAGTCGCAACGGCTGATGGGGGAGGGGTATGAACCGTACGTTGAGCAACAGGGTGACAGACTGACCTACTCTTTGCCGGTCGATTCCGGATTTGTCAGTTTTAACTTCACGTTTGATCTTCGCCAGACCGATCTGGATGTCCTGCTGTCGAGCGATTACAGGCGAGCCGTCCTCGAGATCACGGCCCACACCTTGCTCCAGCATTCGACACTGAAGGGGAATGACCGTTTCACTCAGAAAGACTTCGACGACCTGGTCGCAGTCACACTCCACGCATCGCTGGCGCTTTTGCACATATTCATTTCGCGCGTGAGCCGTGAGCACAATATTGCCATTGACCATTATGTCGAAGAAATACTCCACCGACGAACGCGCCGCGGCTGAACAGGCCCGAAGCCTGATCAATGTGTTCCTGATACTCCCCTCAACGCGAACATGACTGCCCCTCAACAGAAGCAGCCAGCATCTGCAATTTGCCGCAACACGGTCGCGTTATTCGGCAAAGTTCAACAGCGCGTTACCCTCCAGGCGATACCGTACCCATTCGTTTTGAGGTAATGCGCCAATGCTGAGGTAAAAATCAATTGCGGGCTGGTTCCAGTCCAGTACGCTCCATTCAAGGCGTCCGCAGCGCCGTTCCACGGCATATTGCGCAATTTTCTTCAGCATCGCTTTTCCCGCGCCCTTGCCGCGATAATCGGGGGAAATATACAAATCTTCCATATAAATACCGTTACGTCCAAGCCATGTGGAGTAGCTGGTGAAGAACACGGCGTATCCGGCGATTTTCCCTTCAATCTCGCAGATTAACGCTTCGGTATGGCTGCCGTCGCCAAAGAGTGTTTCGCGAATCTCATCCGGTGTGGTGACCACTTCTTGCGGGGCTTTTTCGTAAACCGCCAGCTCATAAATCATATCGTAAATAGCGGAGGCATCTTCCGGGCGGGCCTGGCGAAGGCTGATACTCATATGTTTTCCTGTCTTTTTTGCAAGGCATCGTTATTGATGGCATTAAGCATAGGGGGTATTGTCAGAAGAATTAAGTGCAATGAAATCACCCAATGATGAATATTATGCATCCAGCGCTGCGACGTCTTGATTTAAATCTGCTGCTCATTTTTGACGCCATTTATCGGCACTGTTCCGTTCGCCTCGCTGCGGATGAACTGGCGATGAGCACCTCTGCGTTGAGCCACGCACTGTCCCGACTGCGTATTGCGCTCAATGACCCGCTATTTTACCGGGAAGGACACCGGATGTGCCCAAGCGTGTATGCCACCCAGCTCGCGCCCTCTATTGCATCAGCACTGAAATTTCTCAATCAGGAGCTGACTGTACAACCGGCGTTCGTGGCTTGCGAAAGCACGGAGCGGATCCAGATTGCGATTACGGACTTTACCGCGTTGTGCATTTTCCCGACGTTGATGCAGAGGCTGCAGCAGGAAGCTCCTGGCTTGCGCTTTGATTTACGCTATTTGCCACACAGCCCGGCGCTGAACGAACTGTTGGCAGGAGAAGTGGATCTGGCGCTGGGATTCAGTACACCCGACGATATCCGTCACAATGAACTGGACGAGATAAACTGGTTTGAGGATGAGTATGTTGTCATCAGCAATACCCGCCGAACACAGCTGACGCTGGAAGATTATCTTGCCGCACGGCATCTGGTGATAACCCCCTGGAACGAAAAGCAGGGTGTACTGGATTTACGGCTTGAGCAGTTGGGGTATACGCGGCAGATAGCGCTTAAGACGCCATCCATGCTGAGTGCCCCGTTTATCGTTGCGGAAAGTGACCTGCTAATGGCCATCCCCCGTTTTGCTGCTGAGAAGCTGAAACATGCTGCCAGTATTCAGATTTTTTCATTGCCGTTCACCATAAGCCCGTTTGAAGTAAAGATTTACTCGCATAAACGCAGTGGCCAGAGAGGGGCAACCAAATGGCTGAAGACGACACTTCACATGCTGGCGGACGAGTTGCCGCAAAACATTTATGGCCATGCAACTGACAGTCGAATTTGAATGAGGGTAAATGCCATGCTTCTGGAACAGTTGAAAACGCTGGAACGCACGCTTCATGGCAGCAGGCGCAACGATCGTGAATGGCTTGAACAGATACTTCACGACCAGTTCAGGGAAATAACACGATCAGGTGTGTTGATCGATCGTTCGCAGACAATAGAGGCACTTTCTGCCGAAACAGTTATCCCGACCATTCTCAGCAGCAACTTTCAGCTCATCCAAATAAGAGAGGATGTCGCGATATTACACTACAGGACATTCAATGCGGACGGCGCTCGCCCGATTTTGCGTTCTTCGTGTTGGGAGCGGGCCGGGAGCGGGCAATGGAAACTGGTATTCCATCAGGGGACACCTGTTGCGGTGAGCGGATAAGGTCCCAGGAGCGCACCGCAGAAAACGATTTCTGGATCTCAAGTGGGGAGAGTTAAGCCAGCCGACGAAGTGGCCTGAAATGCCAGCATTACTCCACGCTTATTGTAAGTTTGTGGGGTCGCTTATCGCTCGTAGCAAACCTTGCGGCTCTTATGTCGGTCCGCTTTGTGCCAGAAGCGGACATTGCTTGCATCATGTTATGTTAGTTCATGGGAAGTTGGTCAGAAAAACAGAAGGCTGTTTGAGATGGTATCAATGTAGACTGCATACGATGTGTTAGCTTTCTGCCGGTATCGCGACGGAATGGGTTAATTTGCTGACTTCTGCTCTGGTCGTTCCCTAGAACATCCATTCAAATACTGATTCAAGTGTGAATACCAATGATCAACGTTCGGGAATATCGACCATTTTTTGATTGACTTATGTAGCCACAATGGAAAAACTCTACTTCATCTTCAATATCAAGCGATCGTTTTTTAACCACCGCTCTTACACATCGCGCTACCAGCAAACACTATTGCACAACCATGATTCCATACAGTTTTGAACATCACTAATCTTGGCCGTATTTTAAACTCTAGCGTTTATCAGTGGTGCTTTATCCCATCAATACGGATCATAACTCAACTGCACATGCCAATTGAATATATGAATCCATATTGATATGCTCTTCCATACTATGTTGATAGTTAAATAACATATCGAAACTATAAATATTAACACTATTTAAATTAAGCGTTATAACTACACAAAAAGGACAGCATTATGACAAATAAAAACAAACCTGAGAACTTTGAAGACTTGCTTCTGGGGAAATTTCTAGATCCCATACATGGAGTCATTCGAATAACTAAGCTCGAAAAAAAGATAATTGACCATCCTTTATTCCAAAGACTAAGAGACATTAGACAGAATACTTTTTTATATAAAGTATTTCCTTCTGCAATGCACTCTCGTTTTGAGCACTCAGTTGGTGTGATGCATTTATCGTATGAAATATTGAAAAATATAGATTTGAATGCGTTGATTTATAATCGTAAAAATGTGGATGCTGACCTCTATTTGGATATTAAAAAAATACCAATAAGTCTTATTCAGGAACTGCGTATTGCAGCTTTGTTACACGATGTCGGGCATGGTCCTCTAGCCACCAATTCGATAGTTTTGCAGTCAAAATAAAAAAGTTCAAAAGAAAAATGCGAGACTGAAGGCACTCAGAAATACGATAAGATCATATCATTAGCTGATAGTAAAGAAGAACGATTAAGCCACGAACAAGTATCATGCATTTTTATTAAAGAAATCATTGATGAGTTGAAGAATAAAGCTGAAACCGAATCAGATGGTGACGATGTTTATAAAGAAAATATAAGGGTGATTAACGCAGACAGCATTATAAAAATTGTTGAAAAGGACTATGAATTTAAAAATAAAATGGAAGGGCCGGATATATATCCTTTATTGGGCTCAATCATATCATCCTCACCTATAGATGCAGATAGAATGGACTACTTACTGAGAGATAGTTACTTCTCAGGCGTTAAGTATGGGATATATGATTATGGGCGATTGCTAATGTCATTTATCCCAGTCAAAGTAGAAAATAGTATTTACTTAGCATATAAAGAAAGTGGTATGGATTCGATACTAGAGTTTGCTAATGCAAGAAGCGGTCTTTATAGTCAAGTCTATTTCCATAAAACAAATCGTGCGCTATCTGCCATGCTTAATAAAGCGTGTTCTGGACAAGTCTCTGATAATGTTATCTCTTTAGATTCTGAAGGTAAAGCCATTGATTTAATGAGGGATTTTTATATAAAAAATCCAGACAAGAAATTTTTAGAGTACACGCTTGAGAATGAATTAAATGAAGATTCTAAGAAAATACTTCATGATATTATTAATAGGAATGTATGGAAAAAAATATATGAAAAAAACAATACGTTTTCTAATGTTAAACTTTCAGATAATAAATTTAAAGAATACAAAAGCACGATATCTAAAAATATCAACAACATTCTCAATGATGATTTAAGTGGAAATGAATGGGTGCTTGATTTTCAAATTGAAGATAACTTCAAGGATATTGAGGCTAGCCAAGCCAAAATAATTAAAAAAGAAATTAACGGTAGGTATAAAATAAAGGAATTGCGTGAGTGTAATGAAGCACTTCAACCATATCACAATGTTAAATTCTTTATTCGCATTTTTGCATCAAAGGCCACTCAAGATTCAAATATTGAAGTTTTTGAACAGCTAATTGAGAAAATTGAAGAAACTGTTGTAAAAGAAATAAAGGCTATTGAAGCTTAAAAATCAATAGTATGATCTTAAAGTTTTTGCAACACATTGCCTAATGTTATGACCACAACGCCGTTAGTTATCCCTTGTAACTAACGCGCTCATATTTAATGGTTGGCCCACAGTGTTACTCTGCTCTTTTTATTTCCACTGTATTCGTCGTTAAATGCATCATCAGGCTTATATTATGTGCGGCACAAGTTCTCATTGATTCCATTTTCACCCTCTTGGAGTACAGTTTCGCTATCCGGATTATTCTTGTATCAATAAACTTGCTGACCTGTTCCCCATTAATTCCTACACTACGACCTCGAAACAATGGGGAGATCCGCTTCTCGCTCATAGCGGACCTTTTGCTCAGTCAGTTCGTCCGCTTCGTGCCAGAAGCGGACGTTGCAAATATCACGGTTTTAATCGATGGGGAGCAGATCAACGATGAACAATAACCCTGAATCAGCTCATTTTAACGGCAAATAGATATCCGTGAGTAATTCATGTTCTGCTACCTCATGCACAAAGTTGTGGTAATGAAAGAAAAGCGGGAAGTCGCGAAGTTCCTCTCCGCTCTCTGGCAACCAGTCACGATACAGAGACTTAGCCAACCCGGTTAACGCATCATGCGATCCCTGATGACGTAACACCGCACAGCGACCAGCCGGAATGTCACTATTTATCACCCCGAAGCGATTGTCTTCAATAATGGGTGACGTGACGGTTCCGCAAATATGGAACTCAAATTCATCCGGCGGCGTTAAGGTTGGATCGTGTGGTGCAATACCGTATGTCTGGCTACTGGCAACCGGTGAAAAACCCGTGGTTTTTCGCCATTCAATAAAGCGAGCCGCCGTTTCGTTTATTCGCTCCGGTTGTCCATAATGTGTCAGCATTGCGACTGACGTCGCGGGGAAAGTAATGATCCTGACCTGGCTTTGCATGGTTTGTCTCCTGGCTTTGTAAGGTTCGGATATGCGCTTATGCCAATCCACCCAGGGGGGCTGCTGGCGGAATTGCGTCGGTGATAGACCGAACATTTGTCTGAAAGCACGGCTAAATGATTCAGAATGCTGGAAACCGGCGTCGTACGCGATATCAGTGATTTTCTCTAACGGATTAAAAGCCAGTCGATAAGATGCGCGTTTTAAGCGCATCATCTGGATGTAACGGCCAGGTGGCATCCCACAATAACTACAAAACTGACGATGGAAATGAAATGGCGAGAAGTGAGCCACTTCACTCAGTTTTTCCAGTAATAAAGCGTCATCGAGATGGTGGTCAATATAATCAAAGACCTGTTTAAAGCGTCTGGCGTAACTATCAGTTTTATTATCACACATGACTTCCTCCGTGCTGCTTAATATGCTCGAAGGCGATTCAGTTTGCCTGACCGATCTTGCTCAATGACGTACAAAGGAGAGCATTTCCAGGTGGCTATCTTTCGAACCTTTGACTTGCTCCCCATTGCTCAAGACTCTCGATGTCAATATGCATGCCGAACTTCCACTGTTCGCTCTAAGCAGAACTTAATCCCTACACGACGGTCCGCTTTGTGCCAGAAGCGGACATTGCCAGCCAGCCCAAGGCTATCTCGTGCTAATAGCAAGTTTAGCCGCGAAACATAAAAACAAGCCCCCTGTTGCTCTGTCCATCACCCGGACAACGCGACTTTTCTTCAGTACGGCTGACGCAAAATGCGTAGATAAAATGAGAGTGACTGACCATATAGTCCCAATCGCTACGTGGATGCTGACCAGGATAAAAGTCCATATTAAAGGTGAGTGACCGGCAGGTACGAACTGCGGCAAAAAAGAGACATAAAAAATGCCCATTTTGGGATTGAGCACATTCCCCAGCATTCCTCTGATAAACCAGTTCCCCTGAGAAACGTTGTTGTCATCACCATCACTGAAAGATGATCGAGGACGTATCAGCAGTTGTAAGCCCAGCCAGCTCAGGTAGACCGCGCCACAAACTTTGAGCACAGTGTAAGCCATCTCTGAAACCGCCAGAAGAGCACCAAGACCTAACGCAACCAGCGCGCCCCATACAAAACAGCCAGCATCAATGCCAAGCGCAGCGTGAAAAGCCTTTTTACCGCCCTCAGCACAAGCGTGCGCAGAATAAGTGCCGTATCAAGACCGGGAGTCAGGGTAAGTAACAGTGCTGCGAGAGAGAATGCGAAGAGGGAATCGTTAACAGTCATTTTCTTTGTCCGAAAGAGCAGATGCTAATCATTTAGCTCCCTACAATCAATCCATTAAATATTGTTTTTAAAGGTCTGCTCTTCGCTCTAAGCGGACCTTCCCACAACCCGCAACACTGCCCGTAAAACGCAATGCCCCTGATCCCTCCGCATCACACTACACTTATCCCTTAAAGCCAAACCTGACACAGGGAGTCATGTATGTCTGCGGAGAATTTATCTCAAATGGGTGCGGCAAACGTTCAGCGTTTGGTGGATCAATATGGTCAGCAAGTCATAGAAAAATGCCCTGTTAGTCCTGTGGAATACGCTTTCTACGAGCGTGCAGCGGAAGAGCTCAACAGCAGGGGATCAAACGCCGACGCTGTTGTCTGCCGATCCACATCCACGCCGGTTAAGGTGGAATATATCCCTGGAAAAGTGTCTCAGGATGAGGTGTCGGGGGATGACATATTGAAATGCCTTTCTCATCTTCATCACACTCCACCAGACCCAACCTGGGTGTATCACCCTCATTCCTGGCCCGAGAAAGCGCTTGAAAAATCACTGGCGCTTTTGAAATTACCGGACCGCGCGGCCCACCAGATGCGCTGTTTTCAGCAAGCGGGCAGCGTTTTGTTTCGGCAGAAATGTTTAATCTCAGGGGATACCAATGCCGGTAACTGGGGGAGGAGAGAAAACGGAGAGTGGGTTCTCTTTGACTGGGAAAGGTTTGGCACGGGCAGTCCGGCTATCGACCTCGCCCCGCTGATAAAGGGGATGGGCTCCAGGCAAAGCATTTTACAGCTTGCGGAGCGTTACAGCGTGCATTATCCGCATATGCCTGCCCGACACTTAGCGATGGAAATAACCCTTGCTAAAGCATGGATTGTGTCAGAGGTGGTGTCCCTGCTCTATGACCGGAACAAAACAGATTTTGAGCTGTACCTGAACTGGTACAGAGAAACGCTTCCCGGCTGGCTGGACGAGGCTATCTCAGTACTTTAACCCTTCGTCTGCATGGGTTTTTTATATTATTAAGGCCGAAATTCTGGCTCGCAGACCAGCTGGATTTCGGCCCTTAAGCTCTGGCCTTAGTGCGCCGTGATATACGGCTCCTTGACGAACTCCGCCAGCAGCCAGACCATATCATGTAGCAGACCGGTCAGCTCTTTTGCCACGTTTGCAGGCAATGTTCCGCCCATTACCGCCTGCGTTAACGCCAGCGCATAGTCCACCTGGAGCGACGTTTCCTGCCAGCAGTCCGGAACGCAGGAGACAATCTTCTCTCCTGCAATCAGCTGTTCGACCAGATAAGGCGGGAGGCAGAATCACAACGCGCGCGAAGGCGTTTAAGGACTGCCAGCAAACGCGTACACAGTGTTGCATGGGTGACCGCATCGTCGGTTTCTACCAGCACGCTTACATACGCGGTGCAGGCATCGGCCAGTTCGAAGAGATCTGCAGATTCAGGCAGTTGTAGATGAATCAGATGGTGTATAGCGCTTTCTTCAGAGAGCGCGTAAGACAGGGAAGGGACAGTTGTCATGTGATTTTCCATTTTAAAAAAACTCCAGACCATCCAATAAGTTCCTACGCTCATGGGTGGTAGCGCTGACGGAGGTAGGAATACCGCACACGACAAAAACGGCCAACCTTTCGGTTGCTCCGCCAGCGCGACCGTAGTGTAACGGGATGAGCGCTGCCGCGACAAAATAATTGTCGTATCGTGATATGCGGGTTCCTACGCCCGGTTGCGGATGTGCCGCAACGCAGGCACTTTACGGCCGGGAGGAGAGTAAGAAAAGCAGTAACCCTGAATTACACAGGGTTACTTGCAGGTTTGCGAGGCGGCTTCCAGAAAGGCCTTAGCGGGCGCAAGCAACGCCGCGCCATTACCCTTCACTCAGCATCGCCAGAAACCGTTTCACCGTCCGCGAACGTTCAAAACGCCGCCAGCACAGCGCGATATCGGTATAAAGCTCCGGTGATGTCAGCGCATGGTAGGTCACATTGGGAGGCGAAATGGCGGCCATCGACTTCGGCACCAGGGCGAACCCGCCGCCAGCGGACACCATGCTCAGGGAAGAGGAAAGTTGCGAAGACTGCAGCGTGTGCTGCACGTCAATTCCGGCCCGCTCGCAGCAGCCGTAAACGCGATCGTACAGCCTGGCGCGACCTCCTGCGGGAACAAAACGACCGGCGTATCACGAACTGGTCCAGCGCCAGCGATCCACACTTCGCCAGTGGATGGTCGCGATGCAGCGCCACAACCATCGGCTCACGGTCGAGAATTTTCAGCTCAAACGCTTTGCTGCTCTCACACGGCAGACGCACAAACGCGATATCCAGCTCACCCTCCGCCAGCATCGCCGTCAGCGAAGACATATTGGCTTCCACCTGGTGCACTCTCACCGCCATGTTCTGCAGCTGATACTGGCGAATAAGGGTGAAGATTTTGGGGTGAAAGGCGTCTGAACTGGTGATCCCAATCGACAGACTGCCGTTCAGCCCGCGGGCAATGCCCCGGGCTTTCTCCAGCGCGGCGTCGCTCAGCGCCAGGATCTTACAGGCGTCCTCATAGAAGGCTTCTCCCGCTTCAGTCAGCTCCACGCCTCGCGTCAGGCGTCTGAATAACGGCGTGCCCACTTCTTCCTCGAGCCGTTTAATCTGCTGACTCAGAGGAGGCTGTGAAATACCCAGCGCTTTGGCCGCTTTGGTGAAGTGTCGCTCACGTGCAACGGCGACAAAATACCGCAGATAACGAAGTTCCATATCAAAAACGTCTCAAACCAGCATGGATTCTATATTGGAACTCTATGCTGAATCGGGTCAACATTTATTTAACCTTTCTAAATAAAGTTGAAGAGGACGAGCATGATGGTGCATTCATCTGCATGCGACTGTGAGGCCAGTTTGTGCGAGACCCTGCGTGGGTTTTCTGCCCAGCATCCTGACAGCGTGATCTATCAGACATCGCTAATGAGCGCCCTGTTAAGCGGCGTGTACGAGGGGGATACCACTATCGCCGATCTGCTTGCGCACGGCGATTTTGGTCTGGGTACGTTCAACGAGCTGGATGGCGAAATGATTGCCTTCAGCAGCCAGGTGTATCAGCTGCGCGCCGACGGAAGTGCCCGTGCCGCGAAGCCGGAGCAAAAACACCGTTTGCGGTGATGACCTGGTTCCAGCCGCAGTATCGCAAAACCTTCGATGCGCCGGTCAGCCGTCAGCAGATCCACGACGTGATCGACCAGCAAATCCCCTCCGATAACCTGTTCTGTGCGTTACGCATCGACGGTAATTTCCGCCACGCCCACACCCGTACCGTTCCGCGTCAAAAGACCAGTTTCATTTACGGTTTCAGAAGGCGGAACGGTGATGGTTGTGCGGATGTATGACTGGCTTGAAGCCGGAGAATCCGGGGCGACCGGGACACGGTCAGCCGGAACATCCAAAGAAAGTGATAGAAGAGCTGAAAGAGGGCTATTTAACAGTTCATGTGCCAGAGTCGATCTGTGGAGATGGGAAAATTGTTCTCGACGGCAGACAGATGAAGCCGCTTCCGAAGATGGGATATGGAGAATCAGCCACCTGGGAAGTAGAAGGTGCTTATCAGGTTGAGGACGAAAAAGAGCGTCTGAATGAAGTGATTTCACTGATTTGGAAGTGGAACTGGTGATTGGACTGATATGTATGAGCGCTGGGGCTGGACTGGCGCTCGTAGAGCGGCTAAGAAAGGAGGAAAATATAAAAAAGAATATGGAGAGGAATGATAAGGGCAAGGAGGAGTAAAAAAATAAGAGAAAAATGAACAGAAGAAAGATGTACTCTCGGAGTCTTTTCTGCACTTGCTTTTGCGGCTAACAAAAAACATTTTACAAAATCAAGCACAGAAAGATTTCGAGAGCACATAAAGTGGGAGAGGAGGAATTTTATGAATCAGATGGCGAAAGGGCTGCTCTTCGGAGCAGCCGTACTGAGCCAGACGCTGCGGGATGTTTCTCCGCTGCCGCAGCATCCATCGATCGGGTCAGGATTCGGCTGGCAGCAGAAGAGCTGGATGAAATGGGAATGCCTGTTTTGGAGGCGGAAGCGGGACAGGCATATAGCGTCACTGGTGTGGAACGAATCTCCGGTGATCCGGCAAGCGGACCGGCGATGGATGGGCAGAGGTGGGAAAAAAGAAAATGAACAAATATAAAGGGAGCATACAAGCCGACTCTGAAAATATAGGTACCAAAGAAGTTTCTTTAGAAGAACGAAAGATAGAAGAAATCCATGCAGAAGAACCTGCTCCGGAAATTCTATACGAAATAGAACTGGAATCCGACGCAGATGATTCTTTTTCCGTCCTTCGCCAGGAGGACATCCAGTTTTCAGGGCTTGGCGCGGTATGCAGCAAGGCAGTTCGGAAAGATAATGGCACTACGTTGCTTTTGACGATCG
>ENA-OQHY01000706-OQHY01000706.1-human-gut-metagenome-genome-assembly--contig:-NODE-706-length-17791-cov-2.758888_pt1 | contig 17791 bp, 19 predicted proteins | sample MGYA00242570_ERZ504733 | MGnify/ENA primary metagenome ERZ504733 (study PRJEB26092, sample SAMD00036219) | human gut metagenome | host: Homo sapiens | study: EMG produced TPA metagenomics assembly of... | reverse complement strand
TTAAGAACCATTGCTGCATGATCATAAGAAGTATCTTACGAAGAGCCGGTACTCCCTTTGTTTCGCTGACTTTCCCTGTTGTTGTGTTCTGGGTGTCCCGGGTGCTTTTGCTGTTCTGGCTTACTTCACTGGATGAAGTTCCAGAAATGTCCGCATTATCAGACTCACCGGACTGATTCAAAGTATCACCAGTTGTTTCTGAAGCTGCTGTCTCCGGTGTCGGTGTGGCCGTTGCTGCCGTCTCATCCACCGTGGATGTTCCCACCTGATGATCTCCTGCATAATAGACAGTTTCGATCTTTCCATTACTGCTCTCAGATTTCGCTGTCAGCGCATTCACATCCATTCCCTTTGGAAGGATCACACTGCCACCATCCACTGCCGTTTTCGTAAAATTCCCGAATCCATAATCAAATAATGCCTTGGAATCCAGGCAACAGGTAGAAAGCTCAACTCCATGCATAACCACAGCAATATAGGTGGTGCCATTCTGTTCCACAGCTGTTACCAGAGTGTGGGCTGCAAGATTGGTAAATCCTGTTTTTCCACCGATACAGCCTGGATAATAAATGTCACTCTCCGGTGCAAACATCGGGTGATGTGTGTGCATAACACGCTTGTCACTGGTCATGTTCGTTGGCTGTATCGTATAATCCGCATCACCGATCACGCTTCGGAAATCTTTATTCTTCAGGCCTTCCCTGAAGATCAGTGCCATATCTTTGGCAGAGGAATAGTGATTTTCATCCGGGAGTCCGCTGGAATTAGTAAAATGTGTATTGGTACATCCAATTTCAGCAGCACGCTGATTCATCATATCAATAAAATTCTGCTCTGTCCCGCCTACATGTTCAGCAATCTGGGCAGCTGCATCATTAGCAGATATGATCATCAGTGCATGCAGGCAGTCCTGCATAGTCATGACCTCGCCTACCTTTGAGTTGATATTGCTGGAATCTGCTGCCACATTTCGCACACCGGTTTCTGTAAAAGTCACCTGCTCATCCATGGACGAATTCTCCACAGCCACAAGAAGCGTCATGATCTTGGTGATACTTGCCGGATATCTCTGCTGATCCCCGCCTTTGTCAAAAAGCACAGTTCCGGTATCAGCATCCATTAAGATACCTGTATCGCTGGCAATATCTGCTGCCTGGGGCCATCCCTGGATCTTATTGGTATCTACTTCATATTTTGCATTAAGATCAACAGCTGCCATTACATGAGCAGACATCATCAGAACCATACTCAAAGTGGTCAGAAACGCAAACAGTTTTTTAACTTTTTTCATAATCTCTTCCTCTTCTATTATGTGCAGTCAAGTGGATAAAAGCATCCCCATTCGGTTAGAATCCGTCAAAGGAAGCGATCGCGTCTACAACTTTCTTCGCATCCTCCATATCCAGATTATAGAACATAGGAAGACGCATCAGCCGCTCGCTTTCTCTTGTAGTATAAACATCTTCACCGAAAAACCTTCCGAATTTTTGTCCGGCAGGTGCGGAATGAAGCGGCACATAATGAAATACACAGCTGATATCTTTCTGGCGGAGATATTTGATAAGTCTTGTCCTTACATCCATATCATGCACTTTTATATAATACATATGCGCATTATGGATACATTCCTCCGGAACATAAGGCTGCTGGATCTTGCCCTCATCAGCAAGAAACTTTAAGTTCCGGTTATAAAAATCATAAATTTCCATTCTCTTATCACAGATCTTCTGATGTTCCTCCAGCTGTGCATAAAGATATGCTGCATTCAGCTCACTCGGAAGATAGGAAGAACCGTAATCCATCCAGCGGTATTTATCCACCTGCCCGCGGAAAAACTTGCTGCGGTCTGTACCTTTCTCTCTGAGGATCTCTGCTTTCTCCTGATAAATATCCTCATTAAAAAGAACTGCACCGCCTTCTCCCATTGTATAATTCTTGGTCTCATGAAAACTGTAGCAGCCAAAATCCCCGATAGTTCCAAGTGCCCTGCCTTTATAATAGGCATCCACACCCTGGGCTGCATCCTCCACAACCTTCAGATCATGACGTTTTGCTATATCCATGATGGTATCCATCTCACATGCAACACCTGCATAGTGGACCGGCACGATCACTCTGGTCTTATCTGTAATGGCCTGTTCGATCAGCTTTTCATCAATATTCATCGTATCCGGGCGGATGTCCACAAACACGATCTTCGCTCCCCTGAGCACAAAAGCATCTGCAGTAGATACAAATGTGTAGGATGGCATGATCACCTCGTCTCCCGGCTGGATCTCTGTGAGATATGCGGCCATCTCCAGTGCATGGGTGCAGGAAGTTGTCAGCATCACATGTCCCGCATGGAAACGTTCTTCCATCCATCGGGAGCACTTTCTGGTATATTCGCCATCACCGCAGAGCATTCCTCTGTGTATAGCGTCTTCAATATACGAAAGTTCCTTCCCCACAAATGCGGGTCTATTAAAATCAATCATTTGTTACCTCGTTATCTTTTGCTTTAATGTTTCTTGTTTCACGCACAACATACTGCGGTGTCTTATTGATATTCAGGATCAGTTTTCCGATATATTCGCCAATGATTCCAAGCATCAGGAAACAGATGCCGAAAAGCACAAGCATGGCACACATCAGGGAAGACCATCCGATAGCAATTGTCGGATTCAGCAGCTTCCGGATCAGCACAACAATAGCTCCGATAAAACCGGCCGCTGAAAAGATCGTTCCAAAAAAAGTCGCTGCTCTCAGCGGGATCACCGTAAAATTCAGACAAGACATAAATAATTTAAGCCCTCTTCTGAAATTATAATTGGAAGTCCCAACCTCCCTTGCAAAATGTTCCACCTCAATATTGGCAATATTATGCGTAGTTCGGAAAAACAGCACCTGCAGAAAAATATTGTAGCCATCGTATTTCACAACTTCATCCCGCACATATTTGCGACAGCACCAGAAGCTGCTCATCTGGATATCCTTCGGGCGATCCAGAAGATGCCACAGGAGATATCTGCTGATGGCTCCCGTGATATTCTTTATCATGGAAAATTTCCGCTGTTTAAATACGCCGAACACAATATCATATCCCTCTTCTATTTTCGCAAGAAACTGTGGAATCTGTGACGGATGATTCTGCATATCGTCATCCATTCCCACGATCAGCTCACCCTCAGCCTGGGACATTGCCGCCATGATCGCGTTGTGCTGTCCGAAATTCTTTGCAAGATTGATGCCTTTTACATTGGGGTATTTATCGGAAAGTGTTTCTATAGCCTTCCAGGTTCCATCCCTGGAATAATCGTTTACAAGCACAAATTCGCATTCGTATTTATCAAGTTTCTCAAATTCCTCTATGGCAAGCTCTACAACCTCACCAATGGTATGTTCTGAATTGTAACATGGTATAACAATTGATACCAGCATTCTTCTTCTCCTCACAACAGGCTATCATACGCTTTTGTCTGATAACCCGGATAGTTCTTTTCTCTACAGGGAAAATACAATGATTCCCACAAGAATCAACGCAATTCCTGCCAGTTTTCTCCTGCTCAGTGTTTCTTTCAGAAAAATATATCCCATCACAGCCACAAAAATGTAACCTGTAGATTCCAGGATCGGCTGCATGGAAAGCGGGACTTTTTTAAGTGCCAGCATGGTCAGGATCACGGAACAGAAAAACATTCCGTAGGAAAAATGACCAGTGGATTTAAGTATTCCCTGATATGATTCTCATATGTTCTGTCTGCTGCTTTCTTCAGAAGTATCTGGGATACTGAGGAAATAAATACAGAAACAAGAAGCAGACATATGGATCCAGTCAGTGTACTCATATACGCTCCCCTCCGTTTTCTTCTTTATCACCGCTTGTCACCAGATAAATTCCCGCAAAAATAATGCAGGCCCCAAGAATCATGCTCCAGGTGATTTTCTCATCAAAGATAAGTTTTCCCCAGATAATTCCCCAGATCAGTGTTACCGGTTTATTGGCATAGGCCACAGTAAGAGGCATTCTCTTCAATATCTGCTGCCAGATGATCGCGTATCCGAACATGATCACGAACACCAGCCCGAACCAGAAGATAAACTGCAGGGAAAAAATATTGTCTGTGTATCTGGATGCCATCTTGGAGCAGACACCGCTCAGTGAACTGCACAAAAGACTTATGTGCAGCAGCAGAAAAAGGCCTTTTTATATTTCCATGGTTACTCATGTTATTCTCTCACAATCATGATATAAATTCAATGTTTATTTTCGACAAAACATCTGCCAGATTTCTCCGGCAGTCGTCCAGATTTTTACCCTTAAGGATCACCTGGCCGATCCTGTCACGTCCATTCTCGTACTTGCGGATCTCTTCTCCTGATTCCACGTTAAAGGAAAGATCCACGATATTATCTGTCATCTCGTTGTCATTATGGATCTGTTTCAGGATGCCGGATCTGTCTGAAGTCAGAATGTGGGACAGATTAGCTGTGCATGGAGATTTTTTTTCAAAAAGCCTCTCTGCATTCATATCCATGGCCAGTCTCACCATAGCTTCATAATAATCGATGTCATAATACAGACTTACCATCTCCGGAAGGCAATTTCCTCCGGCACGTCCGGTGATCTCGATCACATAAATCTTCCCATCCTTTTCCATCATGTCACAGTTTACCGGACAGTTATCCATTCCAAGAGCCTGAACTGCCAGTTCCAGCTGTCGTTTTACTTCACTTCCAAGAGTATCCTGTTTATCATACGGAACAGAATGGCCTATAGGCGTTGGAACATAACTCTCATAATTCTCAATATTATTAGGCAGACAAAAAAGAATTTTCCCATTGGAGATCATAGCCTCACAGCCAAGCATCTGGCCCTGGATAAACTCCTCCACCAGACAGTAATCCCTGTTTGTAGCTGCCATGGTATCCGGATAACGGGCAAAAGCTTCCTCCCGGGTCTCGCACCGGAAAAGTCCTCTGCTTCCCATAAGGTCTACTGCTTTCAGGATCACCGGAAATTTCAGCTGGTCAAGTGCTGCCTCCAGTTCTTCTCTGTTGTGGATACAGATATGTTTTGCACAGCTGACGCCGCCTTTTATAAAAGCTTCTTTCATATAATATTTGTCGCCGCAAAGAGATCCTGACTGTGCCGACAGCCCCTTCACCCCCATGCGTTCACACACATATCCAATAGAACGGATTCCTGCATCCAGGCAGCAGGTTGTGATTCCATCGATACTGTGTTCGCGGGCAGACTTCAGAACTGCCTCCGGGTCAGAAATATCTGTATAAGAACACTCATCTGCAATGTCAAAGCAGGGCCAGTCTCCGGGAGTACTCACTGCTACTGTGGCAATTCCCAGTTTCTTCGCTGTTTTATAAAGGGGAAGCTGTGAATAACTCGCCCCAGGATCATCAGTTTTTTCATGCTCGTTCATCCTCCAGAAAATCAAAAAACAGTGGAAGTCCGCCGGTGTGCAGGAAGAGGATATTTTTCCCCCGGATATTATTCTCGCGGATGTAATTCATCATGCCATGGAATGCTTTTCCTGTATAGGTCATATCCAGATATACTCCGTCCGTCTCATATACCTTGCGGATCGTTTCTGCTACCTGATCTGACCAGGCTCCATAGCCGCCTTCCATATATCCATCTGTAAAAAGATCTCTTTTTCCCAGCCATACGGAAAGTTCCCTGGAAAATCGATCTGCATATTCAATGAGATTGTTGCGTATCACTTCCTTTCCACGTTTTTCATTTCGTGAAACGGAAATGCCCACAATGTTACAATCCGATCCATTCTTAAATTTACCTGCCATCAGACCGGACTGTGTCGCATTGGTGCTTGATGCCAGAAAAATATAATCCAGTTTGGTACCAGAATTTTTTCCCAGGAAAGTATCTCTTCGTATGCTTCCTCATAAGCCTTCATTGGTGGCCATTCATTACCCTGGCCGAATTCGTTTCCGTAAATATAATATGGACGAAAGCCTTTCTCAGTGAGCTCTGACATGGCGTGGCGCACAGCGTCTGCGATTCCTTTTTTTCGCAGGGGATCTCATGGACATTCATCCTGCGGATGATCCTGCTGTTTCCGGTTTCTTTTGATTCCCTGATATCTTCTGTATTGTGGATCATGTAGCATGGCATGGAAAGCTCGTTGCAAAGGCTTGCAAGTATCCGGCAGAGATTAGAGTGATAATTGCCGTAGATCACCATACTGTCATAACCATCTGCCTGCATGTTTTCCACATATTTTCTGGCAAAACGCACCTTGTTTCCACCAAAAGAAAATGGCAGAAGATCGTCTCTCTTCATATAGAAAGTATTCTGTCCATCACCGATACGAAGCTTCTGTACCGGAGTTTCAAATATCTGGATCGGGTTCTCCAGTGGCCCTCTGTGAAGGATGTGGTTCATCTCCTCCATGGTTTCTGTCTGCAGAATATAAAATCCAGGCCTGCTTCCGCTGTCTGTGATCTGACAGTGCTCTACATCTCCCTCCAGTACTGTCTTACGGATAGCTTCCGGATGATTAGTCTGAATCCAGTAAAGCTTCTCCAGATCTTTATGATCCATAATAAAACGCACTGCCGAGATATGATGTTCTGCATCTTTTTTTATCTTTGGTGGATTTCCGGCTGCCACATCTACTACCATGCCAACAAAATCCTGTTCTGTGGAAAGCGGCACCAGATCCGATCCGATACAGTCTCCACCCATACGGGAACCAATCTCAATGATCCGCACATTCCCCTCTTCATCAATACGAAGTTCGCTGTGTCCGGCTCCATTCTCAATTTTCAGTGCGGTCAGTGCCCTGAATACCGTTTCTTTTACTTTTTCCTGTAGTTCTCTGGTAAGAGGTGCAGGTTCCAGATGTCCCACTTCTATATAATGCGGCTCTCCTGTTGTATATTTCTTTGTGATGGCAAGCAGTGTGTGTGTTCCCTGATAACTGATGGTTTCCACACTGTATTCTGCTCCCTGGATGTATTCTTCCACAATAGCTTTCTTTTCAAAAGATTGTTCAATGGCCTGATTGATTGCTTCTTTCAGCCCTTCCGGTGATTCTGCTTTTGTGATGGCACGGCTTCCGGAACGGTCTGTAGGCTTGACGATCACAGGGTAAGAGGGAGGCATTACCTCATCATCTTTTCCTGCTGCTGCAAAAACGGAACTGAAAGTCCCGCTTTCTGAAAAGCCTTTCTCATGGCAAACTTATTGGTGGAATTGATGATACATTCACGACTGTTTCCCGGAAGTCCCAAGTTCTCTGCCAGATACTGAACTGTGATATTAGCCAGATCAGATCCTATGGTTGCTACTGCATCTGGATGGATCTCCCGGCAGATATTCAAAATTTCTTCTTTTTCTGTGATGCTGATCTCATAAAACCGGTCTGCGTCTGCCGCTCCTGTTGCACCTTCCCGCCAGGCAAAAACATGGTCTCATAACCATATCTTTTGCTTTGCAGATCAGCGGTCTCTGAAAATCATTGGCACCGATGATTACTATCTTTTTCATTTTTTACCTTTTTTCTTTGCAGCAGCCTGTGCTGGTGTTAAATAACTCCGTTCTTATCAAATGTGCAGCTTTTGCCATTGATCTTTACTGTACAGTCTTTATACATGATACCTGTATCTTCGTCAAAGCAGTACTTCTTATTTTTCAGTGTAAGCCAGCTTCTGCACATCTTTCCGTTGGATGTGAAATAATAGGTATGCTTCTCACCATTCCACTCCAGGTGTAAAATACATCCCTGACCATGACTCCATTGCTTCCAAAATAGTATACATCGTCATTGCTGTTGGTGTATCTCACATTTTTCAGCATATATCCTTTCCTGGCATGGAAATAATAATATTTACCGGCTACACTTCTCATCTTTTTCAGGCTGTTGCCGTTTTTATCAAAATAATATCTCTTACCGCCAGCAGTTAACCACCTGCTTTTGATGATCACTCCGTTTTTATCCACATAGCGGATCACATTATTGGAATCTGTGATCAGTTTGCTCTTACGCATTCCCAATGTCTTATCAATATAGTAAGTTTTGTCATTAACTGTCACCCAGCCGGTCTTTTTGACACCATTGACATAATAAAATTTCTTTCCGTGCTCTGTTACCCAGCCTGTTTTTCCATTGGAAGTGTCTGGCCTGGTAGATGCCTTATAAGTGCTAGCTGAATATTTTCTCGGGGTGATGATTTTTGTATAATCTACATAACCAAAATTGATGTCTACTGTGGACCAGATTGGAATTCCTGATATCAGTTTCTTGGTTGTATTCAGATATCCGCCACCATCGCCGTCTGTTGCCTGCCAGATAGAGTATTTATAATCGTTCCTGGATGGTGCAAGGATCCTGTCACCGTAGCTGGCCAGCCATACATCATAACCTGTCAGCTTGCTCCAGTCTATCTTGTTGTTATACCAGTCCAAGTTGCAATAGATCATTGGATAATAGCCGGCTTTTTTCACCTCGTTGCAGAAAGCCTTGGCAAGATTCGCGATCTGTGTTGAGGAAAGACTTCGCATTTTACTGTATTCGATATCGTATACAACCGGATAGGAAACCTTGTAACCGTTCATTTTCTTAATGGCTAACTGTGCTTCCTTCATAGCCTGCTGTGTTGTTGTAGCAAGACTGTAAACATAAGTTCCAACCGGCATTCCAACCTTCTCTGCCTGCTTCATATTATAGTCATATTTCTTATCCATATAATTCAGGCCATAGGAAATCCGCACAAAGGCAAAATCTACATTATCTTTCTTTACCTTGGCCCAGTCGATAGTATCCTGCCATTCAGAGACATCAATTCCCCTTGTAATAGCTCCTTTCAGTTTTTGTCCGCTTCCGTTATAGCATACACCATTAATCTTCTTCCACACTTTGGAACTGGCTCTGAAATTCTGCGTTGCCTTTCCAGCTGGCACTTTTTCTTCCTGAGCCACTGCTTCACTTCGGTCTACTCCGCCACCTCCCATTGCCATTACTGTAGTCCCCATTGTTCCAATGCTCAGCATTGCCGCCATACAACCTGCTGCCAGCCATTTCTTCCAATTTCGCATTTTATTTCTTTCCTTCCCTGAATCTACTTATTTGTTCCTGTCTGCTCATCATTATACAGACAGGAAAATGGAAAGTAAAGCTATATATGGAAAAAGACCGGTGCCAGCCACTCAGGCTGAACACCGATCTTTTTAAATCTTTATACTGCTATCTTCTTATGTTTTTTAACAAGATCACGGAACTGCCGGATCTGTTGGGTCAAAGTTCCTGGAACCACGTAATGGTGTGATTGGTTTACGTCCTAACGGGCCTTTGAATGTTTCATTCTTGTTGTATTTACCATCAAAAATACGAATGGTAGCTCCATTGCAGTTGTAATATACCCATTTTGCATCTGCAACACAGACACGAATACATCCATGAGATGCCGGATTACCAAGTTTCATATATTCTCCAACTGAAAGATTATAAACACTTCTTGTTGCACCAGCTACAGAATGAACAAAAATTCCTCCCTGTCCACATCCTTCAACGTGAGTTCCATACTGTCCCCAGGACGGTCCCATCAATGGCTGCCATCTCAAACTGCTTCTCAATGTATAAGTACCAGTCCATGTAGGTGTTCCGGAAAGTCCGACAGAAACACGGATGGTTTTAACTGGAATTTTCTTGCTGGAATTGGTATATACAGTCATAACTCCATTAATTCTATCAACTTCCACATAATATGGTCCTTTATAAATAGAAGATATATCATTACGACGATATCCGTTCTTATCAAAGTAATAGAGTTTACCACCAATCCAGCAGCTTGTATTTTTCACATAATCTTTTCCAGTACTTGGATTAATATATTTTACTTTATTGTTGTAATCACTGATAACTACCCATCCCGTAGTAAAACGGCCCTGATTATCAAGACGGCCATTGACCTTACCACGCTTAATTGATTTATTAGTTACTACTTTATAATCTTTCAGATAATACCAGTATTTGCCAACTTTCTGCCAGCCGCTCTTTTTGAGAACGCCCTTTCTGTCTGCATAATACCATTTATTTTTGTAGCGGATCAGTGTGTTCTTGTACATCCATCCTCTATGTGTCTTAGAATTAGAGGTTGCAAAGAAATAATACTTGTTGTTGATCTTTGTAATACCGCTTGCTACTTTTCCTGTACTTGTGAAATAGTAGCTCTTCTTTGATGATTTCACAGTGATCATCTGGTTCTGGTAATGATTTCCCTTCTTATCAAAGTAGAACCATCCATAATATTTTCCTGCTGAATTGGTAAGCTTCTGCCAGCCAGTCTTCTCAACAACTCTTCCTGCTGTACCGCCAAAATAATAATACTTATTAGATGCTCCAGGCATTTATGCCAGCTGTTCTTCCAGGTAGCTCTCTTTCCGTTGCTGCCGAAATAATATCTGTAGCCCTTGTATTTAACAAGTTTATTCTTGATGACATGACCTTTTTTGGAGTCTGTAATATAATAAGCATTATCCTGTGCTTTCGCCATAGTACTCTTCAGGACATATCCGTCAGCACTTAAAAGGAATGTATTGGTCTTGGACATTACCTTGGATACATATATTCCATGTTTCATGACCTGGCCGATCGTGGCTGTCTTCGGGCTGCAGTAAATGAAACGTTTTACGCCCTTACTGTTCTTATAGTACATCCATCCATTATGAAAAAGTTTTCCAGGGATACCATCCGTACCCTTAGTTGGCTGGAAATAATATTCAAAAGTCTCAGATCCTGCTTTCAGCTTCTTAATTCCTGTGTATGGCTTACCATTTTTATCTAATGTATAATAATCGCTGCCAATTTTCTGAAGTTTGCCTATCTTCTTGAGATCTGTTACAGATTTGAAATTTCCTGTTTTATCTGCATAATAGCGGAATGTACTTCCTGTCCACAGCCAGTATTTCTTCTGCTGCTGTCCCATATTGGATGTCCATGGTGCAATAGCCTTGTCCTTGCTGTCAGAATACAGAGTCGCCTTGCTACTCTCCATGAAGTACCATTCTACTGTCTGTGTTCCTGTGTATCCGGCTGTTCCCGGTTTGCGTGTCATACGACCTGTCACCAGATATCCGTCTTCATTAAAGAGATAATATCCTGTATGTCCATTAGTCCTGATCTGAAGAAGACCGTCCTGTGCTGTAAAGTAATTATCCTCAACAGATCCCGCGTCTGCTGCACTGGCGTCATTATCCTGTGCAGCATCTCCTGTCTGTGCAGCATCTCCCTCGGAAACCTCTGTTTCTGCAGCAGAATTCTCTGTCACATCCTCAATTTCTGTTTCTGCAGCCTGCTGTGCTTCTGTACTATCTGTTGAAGTTTTCCCCTCCGGAACCATGTCATCAGATACTTTCTTCTTACGAAGCCTGTAACCCAGATCATCAGATGTCCAATCACTAACTGTAGCTTCAACAATTCCATTTACGAGCTCTGCTCCTGTGCTGGAAGCAACATCTGTATTTCCATTGTCTACAGCCTTCTGATCTTCTCCATCTGCTGATGTGATCTGCAATTCCTCTGCATCCCCTGCATTAAAATCATCCGCCTGATCAGCATCCGGTGTCTCAGTAATTTCTGGTATTTCTGTGATATCTGGTGTCTCAGTGACTTCCGGTGTCACAGTACTGTCTGGAGTTTCAGTAACATCCGGTGTTTCCGTAATTTCCGGCATTACCTCAATCCCTGTACTCTCTCCTGGTGTCTCATCAGGCTGAGGCTGCTGTTCTGCCTCATCACTGAAACTGTCCCCGGCTGATCCTGCTCAGTCTCAACCACAGCCTGAACTTCCGGAGTGCCTAATGCAGCTGCCCCGGCCTCCAGTGTTCCGCCCATACATAATGCAAGGCTGAGCACTACTGCCACAATTCTTCTTTTCACAATAATTCCTCCTGCTTGTGCCGCCATAAATGGTTGATATTTTGTTACGGTTATTCGCCCAATCCACTCCTGATAAGAGCCGCAAGAGCATCAATTGCCTCCTGCTCATCCTCACCATCGCAGATCAGTGTGATCTCATCTCCGCTTTTTACACAGGCTCCCAGAACACTTAGTACACTCTTGGCATTCGCTGTACCTCCGTCATACTGAAATGTCACTGAAGACTTATATTTGATTGCCTCACCGCACAAAAGTCCTGCGGGGCGGAGATGAAGTCCTGACGGGTTCCTGACCGTTACCTTACAACTTAACATTACCGCTGTTCTCCTATACTGTTCCTCATCCTTATTATTTGGTACTGTTTCCGGTGTCCGCATTGGAAACCTTGGAAACCTTAATCTCAGCAGTTACATCCTCCAGAAGTTTATAGCCGTTTGGAAGACTGATATTAATCGGCACCTCATAGCTGCCTTCTTCCCAATCATCCATGGATAAAGACGCATCCACAGCCCTCAGATCAAACTGCGACAGATTGCCATCGTCTGCCTGAACTTTAAGTTCTATATCAGCCACTTCAAAGGCCATTTGCAAATCATCCGGCAATCCCTTAACTTTAATATCCTCAGTCGGGAAACTGTATATTTTACTGCCTTCCGGCAGGATATTAACCGTAATCCACAAATCTGAACTGGATCCTGATGTCAGCTTCAATCCATCCGGCAAAAGCTCTGCCAGATTCACTTTTTTCTCTACATCATTGCTTTTTCCGGAAATATCCACATTCTCATTATCCAGATAAATGGTATTTCCCTGAAGTTTCAGATTATTCAGTGCTTCGTCACTTCCAGCAACGCTGAATGTCTCCGGAACAGTTGTAACACTGTCCACAACATATCCTTCTGCCGGTTCACCAATATATCCGGCACTGACACGTATATCTGAACGTACTTTCCAAAGTTTGGCTGTAACATTAACTTTTCCGTTATTATCAAATTTCAGATAACTCATGGAATTAGATGAAAGTGTATCCTGATTCTTATCTGTAATCGTCAGCTCCGCATCGGATATGGTAGTATCCTGAGCGATTCCATCAACCCTTGAGCTTACATCTACGCTCACACTGTCTATTTTACCAACCAGGGATTCCGGTCCTGTAATTCTGACTTTTTCCGGATTTGCAGTAAGAGATGCGATTTCCATTCCCTGTGCAGCCTTACTGTCACCGCTGCTTACATTAATAGCAAATTCCTTGGTGACTTTTTTCTCAAGGTGAACACTTAAATTCTGCGGTACTACCCGAATATTCTCCGGAAGGATTCCTGCACAGGTTGCGGTAACAGGGATCATTACCGGATCTGTGTCTGTAGACTCTGCCTGCTGCAGATCTGCAACTGCTTTAATATCACTTGAAGTAAGACGGTTCACGTTCTTTCTTTCTCCTGTGATATAAACACGCACAGAATTCTCACTGTCGTCCTGCATTACCATCTCTCCAAGCTGATCCACATATGCTTCATTAATGATCTGCACATCTGTAATTACAAATCCTTTCGTAACAATGGGATTATCCACATTTACCACAATCAGCCAGACCAGAACTCCCACTACAACTGACATGATCTTCAAAGGGATATTCTTAGTCAGATTTTTCTTCATGTTTCACTCTCCCTTTCAGCAGATTTCTCAGTTTGCTGTTATCAACTACCTTTTTATTCTGGGCAGAAACAAGTATTTCCCGCAGCTGTTTGCTGTTAAGGCCTCTGGAAAGTTCTCCCCCCTCTGCAACTGAAACCTGTCCTGTCTCCTCTGAAACAATGATCGTAAGAGAATCTGTCGCCTCACTGATTCCCACACCTGCTCTGTGCCTGGTTCCCAGCTGTTTGCTCAGTTCCATATTGTCAGAGAGCGGAAGGTAACAGGTCGCAGCAACAACACGGTTTCCCCGGACGATCACTGCACCATCATGAAGAGGTGTATTATGTTCAAAAATATTAATCAGAAGCTGACTGGTAAGGATACCGTCAATATTGATACCTGTACGCACATATTCGTCTAGGCGGATCTCTTCCTCAATAACGATCAAAGCTCCGGTTTTCACCTCACCCATATCAAAACATGCCTTAACCAGTTCGTTTATGGTTTTGTCATTAAAACGCTCCTGCACTTCCCTTCCGGAATCAAATGGAATGATCGTGGAAACGATCTTCTTCTGTCCAAGCTGTTCCAGTGCACGCCGCAGCTCAGGCTGAAAAATTACGATCACACCGATCACAAGGACATTGGCCAGATTTCGGAATATCCACAGGATCGTATTCATCTTAAATATATAGCTACAAGGATAAATGCAAGGACTACCAGAATACCTTTCAGGAGTGTATAAGCCGTGTAAACTTGATCCAGGCCATAAACTGATATACAAAAAAGGAAATCAATCCAATTTCAATAATGTCTATCACGCCAATTCCAGGCAATGTGATCTTTCCGATATATCCGCCAAGAATCGCCAGAATATTCTGCATAGTCTCCTCCTTTCATCCTGATCCTTATTTATCTGTTTTTCTCAGCTTTCAGAGATCTTTCAGGGACTCTTCCAGCTGCTTTTCAAAATCTATCTTATCTACTTCTTTCGGAGTTTCGTTTACTTTACTTTCAAAAACATCTTTCGGCATCTGTGCCAGTATTTCAGTTCTTTCTTCAGGAAGCGATTCTTTTTTATTCTGAGCTGTTTTTGTTTTGTATGAACAGCTGTATTATCTTTCTTTTTTCTTCACGTATCGGCTCTGCATTGATCTTCTTGATACTTCTCTCAGAAGTTGCAACTACTCTTCGGCACAGCCTTCACATAGTAGTAATATTCATCATCTTCATATTCCAGACGTTCTGTTCTGCTGTAGTCTCCTCCAAATACAAAAAACTCCAGCACAAAACCGATCAATACAGAAACTGCTGTGGAATGATCATCGGTATCATGGATACTGTCACATCAAAGCAGAAATCTCCGGCAAGAATAACCAGAATATAACTTACGCCGCCAACAATAACAGCAATTCTCCATGCATAATCAAAGGATCGGGTTCTCAGAAGATTCACAAGAAGAACTACCACCACAAATGCGATCACTGTGATCCACATAGCCCAGTTCTGTATAAGTCCGTCAGACAGAAGCTTGATCTTCCCCGCAATCTCAGTATCCGGATCACTTAATGCTGCTGACTGTGCATGAACAAAACGGATAAAATAATAAATCACAACGCCGCATCCAGCCGGAAGGGAAGATAGTGCACTGCCTAACAGTCCTGCTCCAATAGGAAGAAGCGTCGGTACGCTGAATCCAAAAGAAAGAGGTGTCAGGATCATGGCCAGATTCTGTGAACTGCTGAATCTCAGAAAAAGAATCAGCATAAAAAGAATCAGAATCAGCATAAATCCGGCGGTTTCCACACCTACTGCATAGCAATGTCCGATCATCAGTGCAAATCCGACAAACATCATCACAGATACCGGAAGAATGGAGCATACCAGTGCCAGGATCAAAATCACAAAAATGTTATCCAGCTGCTTCATATATCCCATATTGCTGTTGATCCAGAGGAAATAAACAAATGCCAGCAGGAATTTCAAAACTGGCAGTATATATATTTCATATTGTCCGTAAAATTTCTTTATATTCTGTTTGATCTCGAGTAAAGCTGTCATTTCCTATTTCCTCCTGCATTTCTCCGGATAGGTGTCCTCATCTCTTCCCGTCCGTAGATTTTTTCCAGTCTGGTAAGATCCTGATAATATTCCCGGACACTCTTCTTCGCCCTGCTGTACTTCACAGAATACTGAATGTAGGTCAGTACTGAATACACGATAAGTATGATCAAATACCCGACTACAATATAAACTCCCACAGCCACCAGATCAATCTTATTCACATTATCCATAAGATATTCACTGAAATATGCTGCTACTCCGGCAAGTCCCAGCACATAGCCGATAGTCACCAGAAAAAAGTTTTTGATCAGTGCAAGTCCAATATAGTCGCTCCGGTAAAATCTGCTCACCGGAAGATACTTTCTGCCCTCGCCATGCTCATACATGGCCAACCGGTTCATGATCTTCACTTTTTCTTCATTTACCATAAATTACTCCTCATAAGCTTTCTTATCAGAAAAATTCCTGATATATATAACCCGGTTTTATTTTTTTATGCATCAAACCGCTTTCACTGCAATCAAATTTATTGTAGCATAGATCACTACCTATGAAAAGCATTTTTTGGCTCTTTCACTGCCTTCCCGCGCACACTGTGAGGAAATAAACAGCCTGTGCACCGGCCTCTGTAAGACATATCGCCATAGCATCCATAGTACTCCCTGTGGTGTATACATCATCAACCACCAATATGGAAATATCATCCAATTTATGTGTAACTTCATATGCTTTTCGCAGATTATTCCTTCTCTGTAAAGCATCCAGTTTCTTCTGGGATCTTGTATTTCGAATCTTGAGCACTAGACTGTCTGTCCATGGGATCCCGGTATAACAGCTCAGTCTCTCTGCCAGATATGCAGCCTGGTTAAAACCTCTCATACGTTTCTTTGCAGGATGCAGCGGTACCGGTACGATGAGCTGCGGTTTCCATCTCTCCAGATATCTCCTGCCGTACACGCTCATGGCTTTTGCATAAAAATCACCGTATTCCCGGCATCCATAATATTTAAATCTGACCAGTGACTGCCGCCAGATCTCTCCATAAGGAAAAATGCTTCTTCCCTCTGTGAAATAATGGCCGCCTTCCCTGCAGACCACACAGTACTCTTCTTCCATCTTCACCGGTTTTCCACATTTCATGCAGAGTGATCCGGAAAACGGCCTGATCTTCCCTGCACATTTCCCACAGAGAAGCTTGTTTCTGTCTTTCAGTACCTCATGACACAATGGGCACTTCTTCGGATAGATCATATCCAGTAAAATCCCGCAATTTTTCTCAATTTTCTCAAGAAGTCCTTTCTCCCCGATGGTGCCCTCCTGATTTTCTGTTTCATACATTTCCCGGATTCTCCGATCCAGGAACTATATCTCTGCTGCTGTTTCTCATTGCGGATCATCTCTGCAAAAGTATTCTCACTACCTACCACTGTAACGCACTTCCGTGCTCTGGTAACAGCTGTATAGAGAAGATTCCGGTTCATCAACATCCTCGGGCCTGAGAGCAGCGGCAGGATCACTGCCGGATATTCAGATCCCTGAGATTTATGTATGGTAACAGCATAGGCAAGTTCCAGTTCCTCCAGCTGCTTGAAAGAGTATTCTGCACGACGACCATCCTCAAACTGTACAGTAGCTGTCTCCGCAAATTCATTGATTTCTTCCATAATACCGGTATCTCCGTTGAAAACGCCTACACCTTTATCAACCGGTATCTTATATCTTCCAAGGATCTCCCACTCAAGCTGGTAATTATTCTTGATCTGCATCACCTTATCCCCCTCACGGAACAGATGATCTCCATATTCTTTTTCCTGTTTGCCAGGCTTCGGTCGGATTCAGATATTCCTGCAGGATCTTATTGATCCGTTCCACTCCGAGCAGGCCCTTTCGCATCGGCGTCAGGACCTGAATGTCTGCTTCTGATGCAGATACGAATTTGGGAAGTTTCTTCTGGATCAGTGTGATGATATTACTGATGATCATATTCGTATCATCACGTTTCAGGAAGAAGAAATCCATGCTTTTGTTATCCAGCACAACCGGTTCACCCCGATTGATCTTGTGGGCATTGACAATAATATCACTTTCGCCTGCCTGCCGGAATATCTTCGTAAGCTTTACCACCGGAAACATCCGGATGAAATAATGTCTTTCAGTACGCTTCCCGGTCCTACACTCGGAAGCTGGTTCAC